>Ga0310696_10011669_pt1 | contig 10025 bp, 9 predicted proteins | sample AusTroGonzalo_MG_4_FD_203885 | JGI IMG/M metagenome (GOLD analysis project Ga0310696, IMG submission 203885) | Bovine rumen microbial communities from tropical cattle in Woodstock, Queensland, Australia - Gonzalo_02 (v2) (version 2) | ecosystem: Host-associated > Mammals > Digestive system >...
GTCGAAAACCAAAGGACGGATAAGCATGTAGAAAGCCGCCTGGTGCGACGTTTGGACAGCGGTTCGAGTCCGCTCACCTCCACAAATCAGGGCCCTCACGGGCCTTTTTTTATGGAGATAAACCTCACTCTGCTTCGCGAAGGAGCGGCAGCAGCTGGATATCGGCGGGGAGCCAGCGGACGCTGTCAAGTTCGGCCGATGACAACCAGCGGGCGGCTTCATGCTCATTGAGGTGCAGGGCCTGGGAGCAGAGCGAGCACAGATAGCAGTGCATGGTGAGGTGGAACTGGGGATAGTCCCACTCGATGGTGCAAAGGAAACTGTCCACGGAAATAGAAGCATCCAGTTCCTCCCGGATTTCACGCACGAGGGCCTCCTCGGGCGTCTCGCCGGGCTCCATTTTGCCGCCCGGGAATTCCCACCAGTCTTTCCAGTCGCCATAGCCCCGCTGGGTGGCAAAGATCCTGTCCCCTTCCTTGATGATAGCTGCAACTACTTCGATGGTTTTCATGCTTTTGTGTTTTTCTTGATTCCGCGCACAGGGTCGGCGTCCAGCGGATCGTCGGGCCAATGATGCTTGGGATACCGCCGACGCAACTCCTTGCGCACTTCGAAATAAGTCTCGCGCCAGAAGCTGGCCAGATCGGTGGTCAGCTGCACCGGTTTGAATCCGGGCGACAGCAACTCCATCAGCACCGGCCGCTTGGAACCGTCCACCCGTGGCGTATCCGTAAGGCCGAAGCATTCCTGCAATCGCACCTTGAGCACCGGTGCATCGGCCCCGGGCCTGTACTCCAGGCGGATGCGGCTGCCCGTGGGCACGGTGATGTGCGTGGGGGCGATGCTGTCCACCGCCTGCTGCTGTGCGTAGTCCAGGAATCCCCAGATCACGGCCGTCAGGTCCAGTTTTTTCAGCTGGGCCGAGGACGAAGGCTTGGGCACATAAAGCGCCACCCACTCCCCTGCCCGCTCCTGGATGGCCGCCGTGCTTACGTCGGGCAGTTCCAGTTCCGGATGCCACTGCGCCACGCAGGCGATGCGCTGCTGCAGGTTGGTCACATCCTCGTTAAAGTCGAAGAGAGACGGCGCGTCCTTGCGGGTGGCATCGGCCAGGGCGGCCACTACCTGCTGCTGCACCGGCCCGGCGACGGGAATGGCCTTGCTCTCCAGCAGCAAAGTACCGATCCGTCTTTCCCGCTGCGCCCGGGCGCCCTGCGTCTTATCCCAGGTTACCACGTCCCGCTCAACAGACAGCGGCAGCAAGTCCTCCAGGGCCACGGGAGCGGCCAGGAACACCTTCCCCACCCCGCCGGGACGGGCACTCATGCTGGCCACGGCAATATACTCCTGCGCGGCCAGGAAATCGTCCTCCACAGCAACCCGTTCGCCGCCGGAGAGCAGGAACTGCCCCACGCCCTCCTTCCAGGCCTTCCCAATCCGCTCCGGCCAGGCGGCGGCAAAGAGCGCCCCTACCTCGTACGGATTGGCTTTCAGCCGGTTCAGTTGCGGATTCCGCTCGTCCAGCAAATCGGCGATCTTCGCCGACAGTTCCTTCTGCTCGGGCGTGCGGGCCCGGAGCTGCATCTGCGCCAGTCGCGGATGGCAGGGCAACTGCGCCATCTGCCGTCCGTGCGGGGTAATCTTGCCGTCGGCATCCACCGCCTGCAGCGCCTGCAGCAATTTCCGGGCTTCGGCCACGTGGGCCGATGGCGGCGGCGTGATCCACGGAAGCTCGCGGATATCGCCCCCCCAAGCGGCAGCGTCCAGCACCAGCGAAGAGAGGTCGGCATATTGTATCTCGGGCGTACGGACAGCCGCCATGCGCGCTTCGGTTCCGGCGTTCCACAGCCGATAGCATACACCCGCTGCCACGCGACCGGCACGTCCGCTGCGCTGCGTGGCCATGTCCAGGCTGATGCGCAGGGTTTCCAGCTGCGACAGCCCGCTGCGGGCGTCCACCACCTGCTGCCGGTACAGGCCGCCGTCCACCACCACGCGCACCCCCTCGATGGTGAGGGATGTCTCGGCGATGGGCGTAGCCAGCACCACCTTCCGCTGCCCCGGCGCACTGGGGGCGATGGCCGATTTCTGCTCCTCGTTGGACAGCAGGCCATACAACGGGAACACCCTCGTGCTGCCCAGGGACTGCCCCAGGAGCGCCTCGCAGCGGCGGATATCGGCCTCCCCGGGCAGGAAAGCCAGGATGTCCCCATCCTCCCGGGCATGCGCCTCGCGGATGACATGCGCCACGGCCTCGGCCACATTTTCCGGCGTAGCCTCCTCCTTGCTCCGACGAATCTCCACCGGGAACATCCGCCCCTCGCTTTGGATGACGGGCGCCTTGAGCAGGGCCGATAACGCCTGCGTATCCAGCGTGGCCGACATCACCACAATGCGAAGGTCCTCCCGCAACACTGCCTGCGCCTGACGCGCCAGGGCCAGGGCTTCGTCGCCGAAGAGGTTGCGTTCGTGGAATTCGTCGAAGATGACCACCGCCACGCCTTCCAGCGTGGGGTCCTGAATGAGCATACGCGTGAGAATGCCCTCCGTAATGACCTCGATGCGGGTTTCGCGGGACACCCGGCTTTCCTGCCGGATGCGGTATCCCACCGTTTTCCCCACCGGCTCTCCCAGGAGCCAGGCCATGCGCTGGGCAATTTGCCGGGCGGCCATGCGGCGCGGCTCCAGCACGATAATCTTCCCCTGCTCCAAGCCATCCAGGATGGTGAGCGGCAGCACCGTAGACTTACCGGCCCCGGGCGGCGCCGTAATAATAAGGCAGGGCTGCCCGGCCAGGTTGCGGTTTACCTCCCCGGCAATTCCATAGGCCGGAAGCGTGGTTATTTCCTTATGCAGGGCAATTTTCACGGGTGCAAAGTTAAGCAAAATGGTTGCATTTTTGCCCCGTTTTGCTTATGTTTGTGCACCTTAAAAGATAATTATAACATTTGTCATGGATAACAATCAACCCAAACAGCCGCAGGGCAACCAGCTAAGCCTGGAACTGAATCCCCAGATTACCAAAACCTCCTATTCCAACCTGGCCATTATCTCGCATTCCCGCAGCGAATTCATCATTGACTTCGCCGCTACCCTGCCCGGCCTTCCCAAGGCCCTGATCGGCGACCGCATCATCATGACTCCGGAACACGCCAAGCGCCTGATGAACGCCCTCTTCGACAACATTTCCAAGTACGAAGCCCAGTTTGGCGTCATCGACCTCAGCGGCGGCAAAGGCCCCCAGCCCGGCACCACCTTCAACCTGGGCGACTTCGGCCCTATGGGCGGCGGCGCCAAATCGTAATATACAAAAAGCCGGGGTTTTTGCCCCGGCTTTTTATTACTGAATGTTGTAAATCTTATCCAGTACAGATCCGTCGCGGTTCATGACCACACCCACGACCTGATCGCCGAACGGCAGCGGGTCGGGCGTGCCGATGATGGACGAAGCCTTGGCAGCCAGGTCCCTGATATCAACGATCTTAAGACCGGCGGCTTTGAGCTTTTCTGCAATTTCCGGACGGCCCGGATTCACGGCAATGCCATATTCGGTTACCACCACATCCACGGACTTGCCGGGGGTGATGAGCGTGGTTACCTTGGGCACGACGCAAGGGATGCGGCCGCGCAGGAGCGGGCACACGATGATGCTCAGGGCGCTGTCGGCTGCCGTATCCTGGTGACCGCCGATGGCGCCGCGGATGATGCCGTCGGAGCCCACCAGTACGTTCACGTTAAACTGCGTATCCACCTCCAGGGCGCTCAGGATCACGATATCCAGGGCGTGCGTGGCAGAACCCAGGTGCTGGCCCGAGGCATATTCCACGGCCGATACCTCGCGGTGCGCGGGATCGTGCGAAATGGATTCGGCCGCCACTTTGTCGAAGGACTGGACGTCGATGAGCTTGCCGATGAGGCCTTCCTCGTGCAGCTTGACCATGTGCGCCGTGATGCCGCCCAGGGCGAAGGACGCCTTGATGCCGCGGTTGATCATTTCCTCGCGGATATACTTGACGGCCGCCAGGGAGGCACCGCCGGTACCCGTCTGGATGCTGAAGCCGTCCTGGAAGTAACCGGAGTTAATAATCACTTTGGCAGCCTGTTTGGCCAGGAGGATATCACGCGGGTTCTTGGAATCGCGGATGGCGCCGGCGGCAATCTTGGAGCTGTCTCCCACGCTTTCCACCACCACCACGCTCTCTACGTCGGCGGCCGAGATGGACTGCGGCATATTGGGATAGGCCACGAGGTCGTCGGTGAGCACCACCACATGCTTGGCATAGCGGGCATCGGGCAGGGCATAGCCCAGGGAGCCGCAGATGCTCTTGGAACCGTAGCCCGTGGCGTTGCCCAGTTCGTCGGCCGAGCAGGCGCCCAGGAAGGCTACGTCAATCTTCAGTTCACCGTTGGCGATGGCGCTGCCGCGGCCGCCGTGCGAACGGAAGACCACGGGCTCTTTCATCAGACCGTGCGAAATGGCATCGGCCAGGGCGCCGCGCAAACCGGAAGTGGAAATGCCGGTGATGACGCCGTTCTTGATATGCTCTACCAGCGGGGCGTGGACGTCGGACAGGCTGGATGCGGCCAGTTTCAGGTCCTTGAAACCCATCTGGGCCAGTTTGTCCACTACCATATTGACTACCTTGTCTCCCCCACGGAAATGGTGGTGGAAGCTGATGGTCATGCCATCTTGAAGGCCGGAACGCTTGATGGCCTCTTCCAGGGATACTACTTTGCTGTTTCTCATAGCGCTTCCTCCTCAGAAATTACGCCGGCGGCTACGGCCAGGGCGATAGTACGCTCGGCACGCAGCACCACCGGACGGTCTACCATCTTACCGTTCACGGCAATGACGCCGCTGCCCTTGGCCTGGGCCTCCTTGATGGCGGCCACCACGGCGCGGGCCTTGGTGATTTCTTTCTCGGTGGGAGTGAACACGCTGTTCACTACCTCGATCTGACGGGGGTTGATGATGGATTTTCCGTCGAAGCCCAGCGTCTTAATCAGTTCTACCTCCTTGCGGAAGGTTTCCATGTCGTCCAGGTTGGAGTACACCGTATCGAAGCAGCAGATGCCGGCGGCGCGGGCCGCTACAACTATCTGTTCGCGGGCCAGCAGAAGCTCGGCACCGCCCGGAGTACGGTTGGTCTTGAGGTTGGCCGAATAGTCCTCGGCTCCCAGGGCAATGCCCATCATACGGGGCGATGCCGTTGCAATGGCATAGGCGTTCACGATGCCCAGGGCGCTCTCGATGGCCGCCATGATGCGGGTGCGGCCCACGACGCCGATCTCTTCCTCAACCTTGAGGATTTCGGCTTCCAGCTCGCGGACTTCCTCGGCGGTCTCGGTCTTGGGCATGCGGATGACCTGCACGCCGGCCTTCACCACGGCCTCCACGTCTTTCTTGCCGTAAGGGGTGTTCAGCGGATTGATGCGCACCACCATTTCCGTATTGCCGAAGTCGATGGACTTGAGCGCGTTATGCACCAGCAGGCGCGCGGCGTCCTTTTCGGCCATGGTCACGGAATCTTCCAGGTCCAGCATAATGCTGTCGGGGCCGTAGATATGGGCATCGGCCATCATTCCCGGGTTATTGCCGGGAACGAACATCATGGTTCTCCTTAGTCTTTCCATACGTCCTTTCCCGTTGCCCGGACCGCCGCCGCAGTGACGCGGGCCCGGATGGTACAATCCAATGCTCCCTTGTCGATGGCCTCTACGTGGGCGTCTTTCACGCCCAGGCCCTCCAGGGTTTCTGTGATGACGGCCTTGATTTGCCGTCCGAACTGGGCGGCCACAGAGCTCTGCAGTTCTATCTGCAGCCCTTCTCCGGGGCCGATGGTGACCATGATGTCACCGCTCTCTAATGTTCCGGCTGTTGAAGTTTTCATGCTTGATGAGCAGGTCTTAACAAATCCAATACTACTTTTACAGGGTTGAAGGTTTCAATGGGCACCTCTACGAAGAGGGTGTTCCAGTTGCTCATGGCGCCGTTCCAAAGGCCCGGCAGTTCCAGAGCTTTGAGTTCGCGGCCCTCGAAGCTCTTGGAGCTCATGAAGCCGGCTTCGGGGTCTACGAATTTAAGCAGGTCGAAGTGCTCGCCTTTATAGTTGTTCAGGCAGCACACCAGATCTACGGGGTTGAAGTGCGTGGCGTGGGACATGGCTTCCATGGCTCCGGCATCGGCCTTGTTGATCTGGACGCTTTCCAGGATCTGGAGGCTGGTGCTGCCGTCCTTGCCGGCAATCACGTACGGGCCGCCGCCGGGTTCTCCCTCGTTGCGCACCATGCCGCACACGCGGATGGGACGGTCCAGTTTTTCGCGCAGCATCTTAACGCGGTCGGCCTCGGAACGGGCCAGCGGGAGACGCACGCACAGTTTCTTGTCCAGGAACTTCTCGATCTCGTTGCACAGCTGCACCGAAGGAGCCTCGTCCAGCTGCTTCAGATAGGCGAAGATCTGGTCCCGCAGCTGCAGGGCGCAGCCCATGAGTACCTGCTTGTACTGGGCGGTGACGGGCAGCAGTTTCTCGTGTGCAACATTGTCGATGTTCTTGATGCTCACAAGTTCGTCCTGCACCTTATTCAGGTTGTAGATGAGGGCGCCGTGACCGGCCGGACGGAAGAGCAGGGTACCATCGGCCTTGCGGAAAGGCTTGTTGTCCATATCTACCGCCAGGGTATCGGTGGCCTGGTCCTGGAAGGTGAACGTGATGTTATACTTGACGCCGTAGCGCTTTTCGTACTCGGGCAGGATGGAGCCGATGGCTTCTTCGAACAGGGCCTTGTGCTCCGGCGAGATGGTGACGGTGAGGTTGCAGGTGCCGTCGGCATTTCGCATGTATTCCTGGGCCTCTACCAGATGTTCGGCGATGGCGGTGCGCACTTCCTGAGGATAGCGGTGGAATTTGAGCACGCCCTTGGGCTTGCTGCCGTAGGCCAGGCCGGGCTCCTTCAGCAGCTTCTGGAGCACATCCTTGCGGTAGGCGGCGCTGTCCTGCGGCTGGCCGAAGAGTTCCGGCGTGTAAAAGGCGAAGTCCTTGATTTTGGCAGCCAGCTTGGCGCCGGGGGCATCGGCCGGAAGATCCTCCCCTGCCTCCAGCTTCTCCAGACCGCCGAACATGTCCTTGAACATGCGCGAGGCGGCGCCGGAGGCGGGCACGAACTTGCTCTTGCCTCTGATATCGGCCTTTTTATAATAGGCGACGGCGGCCTCCACTTCCTCGGGGGCCAGCACCCTGATGCCGCGTTCCGGAGTGGCCGGACCCACGATCTTCATCCAGGGGAAGCCGTTTTTGAAGTGTTCAATCTGCTCTTTTACCTGAGCCAGGGAGGCGCCGCGGGCCTCGATCTGTTGAATGTCTTTCTGGTTGAACATGGTATCAGTCGTTAGTGTTTGGTCAATGTAGAATTCCCGGCGGTAGTTGTACTCGCTGCGCAGTTTCTCGAAGCTGTCGGGGCTGCTGCGGAAGAGGAAATCGTCGGTGAAGATGGGATAGTTGTACTGCAGGATGGCAGCAATTTCCCCCTGTGTTTTCCCCTGCAGGCCGATGCCGACCGGTTTCAGGTTCTCGTCTTCGGTGGCAGGCCTGAAGAAGCGCAGGTCTTCGAAGCCGAAGTGGCGTGCGACGGCCTGTACCGCCTGGGCGGTGCCGTTCTGCTTTCCCTGGTAGGAATAGCCGGCGATGTGCGGCGTGGCGATGTCGCACAGTTCGATGAGGTTGGGATTGGGGGTGGGTTCGTTGCACCAGGTATCCAGCACCAGGGCGCCCAGTTTGGGCCGGGCGTGGATGAGGGCGGCTTCGTCCACCACTTCCCCGCGGGAGGCGTTGATGAAGATGGCACCCGGCTGCATGGCCTCGAAGAAATCGTGGCTGGCCATGCCGCGGGTGTTTTCGTCCAGCGGGACGTGCAACGTGACGATGTTGGATTCGTGCAGCAGCTGCTCCAGGGTTACGAAGGCATCGGCCCCTTCCCTGGCGGCCCGGGGAGGGTCGCACAGCAACACGCGGAAGCCCAGGCTGCGCGCCATAGATTCTACCTTTTTACCTACGTTGCCTACGCCGATGATGCCGATGGTGGCACCCTCCAGCTTGATAGCCCGCCGCGAGGCGATGCCGTAGAGGGCACTGAAGACATAATCGGCCACGCCGCCGGCATTGCAGCCTTCGGCATTCTGTACTTCTATTCCGTGGGCGGCGCACCAAGGCAGGTCAATGTGGTCCATGCCGATGGTGGCACTGGCGATCATCTGCACCCGCGTGCCAGAAAGCGTTTCCTCGTTGCACTTGGTTCGCGTTCTGATGATGACGGCATCGGCATCTACCATGGCCTCGTGGTCAATGGCCCGCCCGTCCATATACACTACCTCTGCGTAGGGCTCCAGGACGCCTTTTAGAAAAGGGATGTTGGTATCTGCTACTATCTTCATTTGTCAGGTCTCGGTACGTCTTACAAAGATACAAAAATACTTGGGAAATTAGCCGCGTCACAAAATAATACTTATCTTTGCCCTCCGAACACCTGGTAATATGGAACAATACGAACGAATTAATTTAGAGGACTATACCCGCAGTGGAGAAGGTGGAACCGCCGTGTCCTACACCCACAAGGACGGGAAATCCCTCGCCAAACTTTACAACGCCGGCTTCGAGGCCGACCGCGCCCGCGCCGAATTCCTCACGGCCCGCACGGTCTTCGAGATGGGTATCCCCACGCCCGAGCCTTACCGGCTGGTCACCGACGGAGAACGTTTCGGGGCCGAATACGAACTCATCAAGGGCAAGCGTTCCTTCACGCGCATCCTCTCCCAGGAGCCTGAGCGCCTGCAGGAAATCTCCCTCGACTTTGCCCGGGAGACGAAAAACCTCCATTCCACTCCGGCCGATACCAGCCGCCTGCGCAGTTACAAGCAGGTCCTGACTGATTTCTACAAGGAGAAAAACCTGGTCCCCGAAGAATACAGGCAGCGGGCGCTGGCCTTCCTGGAAACAGTACCTGACACCACTACCTGCCTGCACGGAGACCTCCAGATTGGCAATATCATCACCGACGGAGAAAAGACCATCTGGATTGATGTGGGAGAATTCAGTTACGGAATGCCCGAATGGGATTTGAGCGTCCTGTGGACGATTTGCAACCAGATGGGCGGCGACAGGGCCGAGAACCTCTTCCACGTTACGCCCGAAATGCTCAAAAAGCATTGGAACATCTTCCTGCCGGCCTATCTGGGCAGCACGGACCCCCAGGTCCTGGGAGACTACACCAGACGGCTCATTCCTTTCTATGCCGTCAAGGTCCCCTATGTATACGACATGGCTTACCACGGTCCCCTGCCGGAACAAAGCATACAAAAGATCATGCCTGCTTTAGGCGTAAAATAATAAGCGTGAAAGTACTGTTTGTCTGTCACGGCAATATTTGCCGCAGCCCGATGGCCGAATTTATCCTCAAGGCCCTGGTCAAGTCCCGGGGCCTTGAGGACCTGTTTTATATTGAATCGGCGGCCGTCTCCACCGAGGAGATCGGCAACCCCATTTACCCGCCGGCCAAGCGCTGCCTCACCCAGCACGGCGTGTGGTTCGACCCCGCCAAGCGCGCCCGCCAGGTAACATCGGTCGACTATGACCGCTTCGACCGCATCATCTGCATGGATGCCTCCAACCTCCGCTGGATCAGGCGCATCATCCCCCAGGACCCCGCAGGCAAGATCCACCTGATGATGTCTTACATGGGCGTGGGCCGCGACGTGGCCGATCCCTGGTACACCGGCGACTTCGAAGAAACCTTCCAGGACCTCCTGGCCGGCTGCGAGGCCATGTTGCAGATTTTTTAAAAAATTTGGCCGAAAATTTTGGTAATTCAAAAAAAGGAATTACCTTTGCAATCCCAAACGGGAAACACGGGGTATTAGCTCAGTTGGTAGAGCGTTTGAATGGCATTCAAAAGGTCAGGAGTTCGATTCTCCTATGCTCCACCCCTTAAATGATTGAAAATCAATCAGTTACGAGCCTCTAAGTAAAGCA
>Ga0310696_10011670_pt1 | contig 10024 bp, 7 predicted proteins | sample AusTroGonzalo_MG_4_FD_203885 | JGI IMG/M metagenome (GOLD analysis project Ga0310696, IMG submission 203885) | Bovine rumen microbial communities from tropical cattle in Woodstock, Queensland, Australia - Gonzalo_02 (v2) (version 2) | ecosystem: Host-associated > Mammals > Digestive system >...
AGGCCCTCTACCTGGTGGTGGAACGCGATCGCGACGACCGTGGCGATTAGCACGAAGAGACCCGCCTTGTAGGGGATCTTCGCTGTCGGGCCGAGACCGGTCTTGCGGTGGGCCGCCATCGCCTCGGACATCGCGTGGATGTCGTTGCGGAACCAGAACAGCGTGATCAAGAACGTGCAGACCAGCGCGACGAACGCCACGGGCGTGGCGCCAACGAGGAACTGCGAGAACGTGAATCCCGCCTTGTTTCCGATGAAGATGCCCACGGGGTTGCCGAGCATCGTGGCCGAGGAGCCGATGTTCGTAGCCATCACGGCTATGAGGACGAACGGATGAGGCCTCAACTTGAGCGTCTCGCAAACCTGGAAGACAAGCGCGAGCACCACGACGATGGACGACACCTCGTCCACAACCGAAGCCAGCACTGCCGAGAGCAGGCAGAGTATCGCCGTGAACGAGACGCCCGTCATCTTGTTCCTGCTGATGATGGCCTGGATTACCCACGTGAGGAAGCCGAGGTCCTTCAGCACGCCCACGATGATCATCATGCCCACGAGGAACAGGATGATGTCCAGCTCCGTGCCGAACAGCATCTGCCTGAGGCTCATCGCCTTGCATGCGACAAGCAGCGCCACGCCTATGAACGCCACGCCGACGCGCCTCTCCCAGAACAGGAGGGTCGTCGTGATGACGGACGCGAACACCGCGATGTTGAGCGCCTGCGTCATGTTCGTCGCAAGCCCGCATTGCATCCCGCCGAACGTCGCGGCGCACACGATGAGCACCTGCAGCAGGAATTTCGGATTGAAGTATTTCATCTGCTCACTCCCTGAACACCTTGTTGAGGAATTCGGTGAGCTTCACCACGCCGACGAAGTGGTCTCCGTCGCGGACGTAGCACTTTGAGCTCTTGTGCTTCATCATCTCGCAGGCGACCTGGACGGCGGGGCTGTCGGGCGATACGACCGGGTACTTTTCGTCGAGTATCGTCGTCACGGGGGTGCTGTGCTCGTCGTCAAGCACCTGCACGAACGGCTCGAAGTCGAGGATGGAGGAAAGGTCGTCCATCCAGAGGATGTGCTCCGGTATGCAGGCGCGGAGAATGTTGTCCGCGCGCGCGACGCCCTTGAGGTTGCCCGCAGCGTCGACGACCGCCAGCTCGGACGTGCGTCCCGCTATGAGCGCGCTGATGCAGACCTGGAGGGAGTCGGTGTCGCGGAGAGCCTGGTAGTCGCTCGTCATGAAGTCGGCGGCGGTGAGGTACCTGGGGAGGTAGGCCCGGCCGTTCTTGAAGAAGCGGTATATCTCTCCGGCACTTGTCATTCCCGCGACGAGGTTGAAGTCCTCCTGGTCGCTGAGAGCAGTGCCAAGCGCGCGAAGCACCTTGAGGTACAGCGCGGGATCCTCACGGGGGATCAGCATGAGGAACACGATGTGCACCTTGCCCTGATGCTCACCCGGCCAATCGATTCCGCGTACGCTCGTGGCTATCGCCACGCATGGCTCCTTGAGACCGTCCACGCGTGCGTGGGGCACGGCAAGACCGTCCCTTACAACGGTGGTGCCAAGAGCCTCGCGGGACAGCACTTCGCTCACCAGCTCGTCGGCGCCAACAGGCACCCCCCCGCCGGCGACAATCTTTCCAACCAGCGTGCGCACCACGTCGTCGCGAACCATGTCGCCGCAGTGCGGCAGCACCGATTTCGCTCCAAAGTAGTCCGTAAGCCGGACATCGTCTTTACGGTTCAACTTGTCCTCCGTTGTCTTTTTGCCCGCCGGCGCCAAAAACGTGCAGACTCCGTGCGGAATGAGCGAAAATTGTACCATTCGGCGGTGCAGACGGCAAGCACAAACGTGCGTCAGCGCATCTGTGAATTTCACCGCATTGCCTACCCGCCCGTTTTAGATTCAACTCCGATGGCTCGCAAAGCGGTAACGCGTTAGAGCGCGATGACCCCATCGCGCCGCAATCCTCGTCAATTCTCGCGCTCGCGCCGGTAGGGCGCGATGACCTCATCGCGACGCAATCCCCGCCACGTTCATGCATCCGCGGTAGGGTCACGCGTCCCGCGTGACCGCAGCCCACTATAGTAACGCCATTCCGATTCGGGGAATCGTCAATCCCTTCAAATTACAGCTTACCGGCGTAATTCTCCGTCTCGTGGAAGAATCGAAGGACGCGGACAATCTGTGCCGCTCGGTCTATCTCATAAACAAGAATGTACGCGCGAACAATTGCCTTTCTATACCCCAATTCGGCCAGTCTGGGATCGGAGCACAGGGGAAACGCCTCTGGCGTTGCAGCAAGAACTTCCGCAATACGATCGACTTCATCTAACACGGCAACTGCTGCTGGCGGATTGAACAACGTATTGCCGAGATAGTCCGTAATCTGATCGAGGTCGTTCTCGGCGCTTTCGGTAATCTCAAGCGTGAACATTGAACTTTGCCCTTTGCTTCGCGATGACCTTGCGCAAGGGCTTGACACGTCCAGCCGCCACATCCGCCCTGGCCTCTCCTAGCTTCGCATAGACTTCGTTGCGCCCTATAGCCTCTTCATAGTAGGCCATGCTCATTATGACCATGTCGCCATATCCGTTCTTCGTGATGAAGACCGGTCGCTTCTCGCGATTGCAAAGCTCGGATATCTTGTTGGTATCCTTAAGGTCTCTTACCGGGACGATGACAGGCATACTTCCTCCTTGTGTGGCCGTATTATACCACAATTATGACACGCCGTGTGAAATAACTTACACCAAACAATCAGGCGGCTGAGAATCAAATATTGGGAATTGGGAATTGGCGTACGGATTGCTCGGGGAAGCGGCGCCCTCGCCGCTTCGGAAATTGGGAAACGGGAATTCGTGGCTCGTGGTTCGTCCGCAGCGTAATCGCACAGGGTCACGCGTCCCGCGTGACCGCAATAATCTATCGACATAACGAATGCGTTTACCCAGGCAGTTACATCTTATGCGCGCTTCTTGAGCGATATCAGCATTTTCCTAAATGCTAGCAACCCCACCCCCAATAGAAACAAAAACAAAGCAACTTTCTTAGTGTCTATAGCATGCCGACCAATAATCTCAGGCCCCTCCCAATATTTTTGTGCCTGCTTCCGATTCATTCCTTTAATACCCTTATCTTATCCAACTCCCGTTCAAGGCTAGTTTGCAACTTCCAGGCCTCATCATCATGCCCGCGATACAGCCATCCCTTTCCACTAAGCAATTTCATGACCTTAGTGAAGTCGCGCCAGTTCTTAAGATTTATCACACCCGTCTTGTTATCATTGCTCATCACAGGTCCATCCCCTCGCACCTTACCTTTACCAAGGCCCGCCCCGTCAAGGCGCAAAAAAGAAAACGTGGCGGGCCTGGTCAACTATTTGGCGTCGCTCGACAATATCAAGTCGCATCAACATTGGCTCAAAGGATGCAATCGCCTTTCGCATGGTGACAAACGCATCCATAATCTTGATGCTAATCTGGATTGCGGTTTCACTGCGCAGGACGCTTGACAGCATCGCTATGCCCTGTTCCGTAAATGCGTATGGATAAGAACGCGACCCACCCCAACTTGAAATCACAGATTGTGATTTCAAGTTGGTCGCTTCATCTTTGTTCAACTGAAACATGAACCGCGTCGGAAAACGGCTTGCATTGCGCTTAACCGCCTGATTTAACGCTCCTGTCGGAACCCCGTAGAGTTCCGCAAGATCGCGGTCTAGCATGACTTGGACACCGCGAAGCGTCAGTATCCGCGAACGAATGACATCAACATTTGTCTGTTCAACATCTAGCATTTCATCCATAGTGCTTCCTCCTTGTAAACAGCCGTTATTGCCGCTTTTCAAAGCGAAGTATACACTAAATTCGTTGAAAAGAAGTTTCAAAGCGGAGAATAATTGTTTGATTGTTTGATTTCGCATCGCGACCAACGACGTTTTGGCATTGCGCAGGGCGCGTGGGAAATTGTATAATAGACTTACTTGCCGGAGGTCTGCCGCTGTGGGCGGAATTGCCCGGAAAACACACAAACGGAAAGGGACACCAGATGAAACTCGACCGACGCGGATTTATCGGACTCGGAACGGCGGCGGCAGGCGGCTTCGCCTTCGCCAAGACATACGAACCCTTCGCGGTTCCCACGATCTCCAAGGCCACGTACCGCAAGGGCGGCGACCACATCCGCATGGCGTTCATCGGGTCGGGCGGACGCGGCGGCGCAAACCTCCACGAGTTCTACGCGCTAGGCGAGGAAATCGTGGCTTTGTGCGACGTCGACATGGGCCATGCAGACTGGGCTGCCAACGAGGTGAAGGAGCGCTGCCCGAACGCGCGCAAGTACCAGGACTGGCGCGTGATGCTCGACAAGGAACGCGACCTTGACGCCGTGGTTGTCTCCACCCCCGACCACATGCACGCCGCATGCGCGATCGCGGCCATGGAGCGCGGCTTCCACGTCTACGTCGAGAAGCCGCTGGTGCGTACCTGGTGGGAGGCCGAGCGCTTCCGCGACGTTGCGGAGAAGTGCGGCGTCGTAACCCAGATGGGCAACAACGGCAACGGCACTGACGGACAGCGCCGCGACATCGAGCTCTTCCAGAGCGGCGTGCTGGGCGACATCCGCGAAATCCACGTCACGAGCGACAGGCCGATCTGGCCGCAGGGCCTGGAGCGCCCGGCAGGCGAGGATCCAATCCCCGCCAACCTCGCGTGGGACCTCTGGCTCGGCGTCGCCCCGGCGCGTCCATTCAAGCGCGACGTGTACCACTCGTTCAAGTGGCGCGGCTGGTTCGACTTCGGCACAGGCGCAATCGGCGACATCGCCTGCCACGCCATGAGCGCCTTCTGGCGCGGACTGTCGCTGCGAACACCCGTGGCGGTGGAGACGCTCAAGAGCACTCCGAAGTTCGCAGAGACCTTCCCGGCAGCCACCACAGTCAAGCTCACCGTCACGCGCGACGGGCAGACGGCACCTGTAGACATCTTCTGGTATGACGGCAACACGGGGCCTGACGCAGAGACGAGCCGCCGCCTCTCGAACGGACGCTCGGACAACATGGGCGGCACGACCATCGTGGGCACCAAGGGCAGCTGGCACAACGGCAACGTCATGATGGCAGGCGAGGCGAAATTCACGCGGCCGCGCGACCACGAGGCCACCAAGAACATACCGGTAACCCTCCCGCGCGTGAAGAACCACCACTGGGAGTTCGCCGAGGCAATCCGCGGCGGCGCGCGTCCTCTTTCGTACCACGACCATTCCGTGCCGCTCACCGAGGCCGTGCTGCTTGGCAGCATAGCGCAACGCGTGGAAGGACGCCTGGAATGGGACTGCGCCGAGGGGCGCTTCAAGAACTCCGACGCCGCCAACCTGCTCCTCAAGCCGCATGTCCGCGACGGCTGGAAAATCGGCTGATGCGCTGATTCTCCCCTAGGCCTCCGGCGGACCGTCAGCGGTCGGCAAACATGTCGACCTTGGGCTTGAGAGGACGGCCGTTGACAAACGACGCGCCGTCCATCTGGCGAGAGCCCTCCGGCTTCACCGCAACGAGCGTGAGCGCCGAGTTGCCCGTCCTCACAACGGGACCTGCCGGGTCAATGCGGAGGACGGTTCCGGGAAGCTCCGCGCGCTCCTGGTCGGTGATCTTCGTGAACACCGCGCCAAGCACGACCAGTCGCCCGGACTGCCCCTTCTTGCGCAGACGCGCAGGCAGGAACGTGAAGGAGCCGGGCCAGGGGTTGAAGGCGCGTATCTTGCGCTCTATGTCGACCGAAGGCTGCTTCCAGTTTATGAGGCCGTCCTGCTTGGTGAGCTTGTGCGCGAAGGTTGCCTCTTCGTCCACCTGCGGAATCTCCACGATCTTCTGCCGCGCGGCAATCATCTTCAGCGCCTTGGCAAGCGTTACGCCGCCGAGAATCGCGAGACGCTCCATGAGGGAGCCGCCCGTGTCGTCCATGCTGATCGGCTCTACCGCCGAAAGCAGGACGTCGCCGTCGTCCATTCCGATTCCCATGCGGATCACGGAAACGCCCGTGACCTTGTCGCCCGCCGCTATCGCCGCCGTGACCGGCGTTGCGCCGCGGTACTTCGGCAGAAGAGAGAAGTGGCAGTTGAAGCATCCCTTCGGCGGTATCGAGAGAAGCTCCGCCTTGAGGAACTGGCCGAAGGCAACGACCGCTATCGCGTCGGGCTTCCACGCGCGGATCTGGGCAAGCGCCTCGGGCGAATTCACGGAATCGGGCGCGATGAAGTTCTTGAGCCCGCGCTCCACGGCGTACTTCTTGCACGGGCACGGCGTGAGGTCGCGTCCGCGGCCTGCGGGACGGTCGGGCTGCGTTACGACTCCGACGACCTGCAGCTGGGCCTCCCTGAGGATGCCCTTCAGGCACATCGCCGAAGCATCTGATGATCCCATGAAAACTATTCTCATTGCAGCACCTCGCGTCCGATTTGCTCTCCCGCCTCTTCGCGGCTAAAGTCCGTTCTGCTGCGCAACGAGCGCGTCCGCGCCGTACATCTTGCGAAGCTTGGGCTTCTCGATCTTGCCAGTGGGGTTGCGCGGCACCGGCGCGAAGATCACCTTGCGCGGGCGCTTGTAGCGCGGAAGCCCGAGACAGAACTCGTTCACCTGGGCCTCCGTAAGGGACTTGCCTTCCTTGACCTCGATGATCGCCGCCGCAATCTCGCCGAGGCGGGGATCGGCAAGGCCGATCACGGCCACGTCCTTGATCGCGTCGTTCCCGCGCAGGAAGTCCTCGATCTGCACCGGGTAGAGGTTTTCTCCGCCGGTGATGATCACGTCCTTCGCACGGTCGACGAGATAGATGAATCCGTCGCGCAGTTCGGCCATGTCGCCAGTGCGGAGCCAGCCGTCGGGCGAAAGTATCTCGCGCGTCGCCTCTGGGTTCTTGTAGTACTCCTTCATCACGCCCGGCCCCTTGAGCGCAAGTTCGCCCACCTTGCCGGGCTCGACCTCGGAACCGTCCGGATTTACGATCTTCGTCTGCCAGCCGTAGCCTGCTACTCCGATTGCGCCCACGTGGTCGATGTTCTCGACGCCAAGGTGCACCGCGCCAGGTCCGGTGGACTCGGAAAGCCCGTAGTTCGTGTCGTAGTCGTGCTTCGGGAACACCTGCTTCCAGCGCTTGATCAGCGCGGGCGGGACTGGCTGCGCGCCGATGTGCATGAGGCGCCACTGGTCGAGCTTGTAGTCGGAGAGCTTCACGTCGCCGCGCTCGATCGCGTCCAGGATGTCCTGCGCCCAGGGCACCAGCAGCCACACGATCGTGCAATGCTCCTCGCTCACGGCGCGGATTACCCACTCGGGCTTCACGCCCTTGAGGAGAACAGCCTTGCCGCCGACGAGGAAGCTTCCGAACCAGTGCATCTTAGCGCCCGTGTGGTAGAGCGGCGGGATGCAGAGGAAGCAGTCCTCCTTCTTCTGGCCGTGGTGGTTCTGCTCAACGCGGCAGGAGTGCATGAGGCACGAGTGGCGGAGGATGATGGCCTTCGGGAATCCGGTCGTGCCGGAGGAGAAGTAGATCGCAGCGTCGTCGTCGTCGGCAATCTCGACGGAAGGAGTCCGCGACGAGCAGTACGACACGATGCGGTACGGCTCCGCGAACGAGGGGCAGTCGTCGCCGACGTAGAAGCGCGTCCTCACGCGCGGGATGCGGTCGGCTATCTGCTCCACGCGTCCGGTGAACTCGGGGCCGAACACCAGCGCGTCTGCGTCGGAAAGGTCGAGGCAGTACTTGATCTCGTCCGCCGTGTAGCGGAAGTTGAGCGGCACGGCCATGCAGCCCGCGCGCAGGACGCCGAAGTATATCGGCAGCCACTCGAGGCAGTTCATGAGGAGGATCGCGACCTTGTCGCCCTTCTTGTAGCCGCGGCTCAGCAGCAGGTTCGCGAAGCGGTTCGCCTTCTCCTCGAACTGCGCCCATGTTATCTCGCTCCTGAAGGCCTCCACGGGAGAAGATTCGATGAGGGAATATTCGCGCCAGGTGGTATGGCGGTTCTCGAGCTCCTGCGGGTTTATCTCCACGAGAGCTACGTCGTTCGGCCACCTGGCGGCGTTGTCTGCAAGTACGTCTGTGATTTTCATGGCGCGCATTATATCATTTTACGCGCGCGCGTCACACTACAAAATCACCGGGAGGTCCGACAGGTCGTAGCTCTGATCAGCCACTTGTTGTAGAGGTAGTCGCGGATCGTCTAGCGGTCCGCGGTGCTGAGCCTGCTCGCGAACACCATGGTTTTTGGTGTAGCAAAGGCAAACGCGGGCGAAGCGCGGACGGACGGCTACTTGCGGAAGCGCATCCAGCTGGCGAGCTTGACGTGCTTCGCCTCGCGCGCCTGGGTCGTCTCGATGTTCGGAAGGAGCGGCGCAGACTCCATCGTGTTGATGCGCGCCTGCATGGTCTGCTCCATGACTGCGCGCGCGCGTTCGGCCTTCGCCACTGCCTGCCGCAGCTCCACGATCTCCTTTTCGCGCTGGACCAGCGACTCCTTGAGCTGCTGAATCTGCGCAGAAGCGAGCACTCCGTTCGACGATGAGCTGCGCAGGCGCGAGTTCTCCGTCTCGTATCGCTTGATCTTCTCGTTCGCCTCCTGCTCGCGCCGCTCCGACTCGCGCATCATCTGCTCGTTGATCTGCTTGACCTTGTCGAGCTCCTGGCGCAGGCGGACGGTCTGCGCGTCGTCCGGATGGTCTCCAACCGCGCGCCTGAGCATGTTCGAAGGGCCGTCGCCTATCTTCTTCAAGAGCTCCTGGCGCCGCGCAAGCAGACGGTCCTCGCGCTTGAGCCACACCTGGCGCGCGTTCTCCGCGTCGCGCTTCTCCTGCTCGAGGGTACGCGCTATGTCGTCCGCCTCCATCTGCATCAGCTCGAATATCGCGGCGGTCGCGGCAGCTGCCGCGGCGCTGTCCGGCGGGACGCGCTGCAGTTCGTCGCCGAGGCGCGTGATGCGCGTCTGGTACTCCTTCTCGCGGCGGTTGCTTTGCTCGAGCAGGTCGGCATACTGGCGCTCCGCGTCTGCAACGCGCTTCGCCGCGATCTCCGCCCTGTCGTTCGCGTCGGCCAGTGCGGCCGCGTCGGAAGCGTGCTGCTTCGCCCCCGCCTCTATCGCGGCAGCCGCGTCCGCGCGCGCGTCGCGCAGGCGCGTGTCGGCGAGCGCAAGCTGCTTCTCCCTGTCCGCCACGGTGTCGGCAAGCTGGCTCTCAAGATCGGCCGCACGCGCCTCTGCGGCCCTGAGCTTCTCCGCCGTCTCTGCGGTTTCGCGTCCGCACCTCTCAAGCTCGATGCCCAGGTTCTTCTCCATCTCGGCCGCTTCCGTCTTCGCCTTCGCAAGCTCCTCCGCCGCTTCCGCCTTGGCTTTCGCAAGCTCCTCGGCAGCGTCCGCCTTCGTCTGCGCGAGTTCCGCTGCGGCCTCTGCCTTTGCCGCCGCGAGCTCCGCCTCGGCCGCGCTCTTCGCCTCAGCAAGCCCCGCATCCGCCGCGCTCCTGGTGGAGTCGAGCTCAGCGGCAAGTGCCTGCTTCTCCGCCTCGAGGTCTGATTTCGCCGCCTCGAGACGCCTCTTTTCCTCTTCGAGCTTCTGCTTCTCGCCTTCAAGCCTGCGGCGCGCGTTTTCGAGCTTCGTCTTCTCCGCCTCGAACGCTGCCTTCTCGGACGCGAGCTTCGCGCGCTCCGCCTCTATGGCGGCGAGCGCGGCAGGGCTCTCCGCGGCCTGCTGTTGCTGCTGCACCGGCTCCGCGGCCTGCGCGGCGGCAGGCTTGGATTCAGGTGCGGACGGTTCGTCTGGCGGCGGAAACGGCGCGTCCCCAAACGGTTCGCGCACCTCGACCAGCGTCGCAGTAGGCGGAAGTCGTCCGCTCTTCAGCAGCGCGTCTGCGGCAGCCCTGTTGAACGGGCCGCGCGGATTGCCGTCGCCCGGGTCGATCGACCAACGCATGTCGAGGAACGGGACCTCCGTGACGGGATACCACTTCTCGCCGTCGACGGAAAGCTCCTGCCCCGGG
>Ga0310696_10011672_pt1 | contig 10022 bp, 21 predicted proteins | sample AusTroGonzalo_MG_4_FD_203885 | JGI IMG/M metagenome (GOLD analysis project Ga0310696, IMG submission 203885) | Bovine rumen microbial communities from tropical cattle in Woodstock, Queensland, Australia - Gonzalo_02 (v2) (version 2) | ecosystem: Host-associated > Mammals > Digestive system >...
CAACCCCAACCGTATTCACTAATTAATTGCTCATTTATTTCATCTTTATTATCACAATAATCTCTATAGTCCATTTCTACATACGCAATTATTATCGGTTTCGGTTTCAACGGTTTCAATTTTGGCGGTTTTAATAGACAACCTTCTGTCCAGAAGTTCAACTTGATTTTATATTCTTTCCCATTTACTTTAATTTTCTTTATCATTTTACTCCCCTAATTTGTTCTAATTCTTTTTTAAATAACTTATCTGTATATTGCCACATTTTTACATCTTCCCAACCAACAAATCTTCTTCTTCCGCAATCGTCTTGAGTAATCATATCTGTATATATTTCGCCTGTGTCTATTATAACTAAAATTTCTTCATAGGCTTTAGGTTTCGTTTTGTTCGTATGCCATTTCTTGCCCACTATTTCACCCCCAAAAATTCAACGATTTGTTTGGCTCTTCTCAAACACCCTTCATAAAAAGCACTTACCATTTCTTTGCTCGGACTAAAAACTTCATAACTCAAATCTTGTCTTAATAATACTTGTGCTACCTTCCTCACCAACTGCTCCTTCGTGTCGCCGTAGTTTTTACAATCTTCTCCGCATTTACAATGTAAAATTTTTCTTGCAGAAATACAACCGAAATTGTCTAATATTGCAGGACACGCATTGTCCACCCTTACCAACGCATACTTTTTCATAATTCCTCCACTAAGCTCTTGATTATCTGCCACATCTGTTGTGGTGTTCTTTGTGCAATAATAATTCCCTCGCTATCTTCTATAAATCCGTTTTCATAAAAATTCATCGCACAACAAACAATGTATCTTCTGTCATTGTTTATATTTTTAGAAGTATTTAACTGAAATTCTTTAACACACAATTCCTTTAATTCTTCCCAAGTTTCTGGTTCTTGTTCCAATTTTGCTTTGCTATCAAAACTGTTCTTGATATGATTAACCAAATCTACATCTTCAATCACTACTTTATCTTTCATCTTTCCTCCACCAAACTTTTTATAATCTGCCACATTCTTTCAGGTGAAACTTTTTCTTTAACGCAAACATCTGTATTAAAAAAAACTGTTCCGTCATTATTAAACATAAAATCATATCCTATTATTTCTGTCCCGACTACTATATAATCTCTTTTTTTTGAGATATATATTTCTTTCTGTTCACATAACTCACATAACTCTTCCCAAGTTTCGGGTAGCTCTTTATATTCAGAACTTCTTACATATTGTGGAGTTCCGTTAGTATAATATACAATTTCAATTGTTTTCATCTCTTCCCTCCAAACTCATGATTCAGCATATCGGCAACAACCTCTGCACGCTGCTTATCGTCAAAATACAAATCTAAACCAACATCTAATACCAAATTAGATTTCATTGTATGTTCCTTGATGTAAAACTTCTTATATTTTCCTTTTACCTGTTGCAAAACTTTGAATCTCATACTCTTACTCCTTCAAACTCATATTCAGCAACAGTTGCATTTCCAAACCTGCCGGCTACATCAATCATATTTGTTTTAATCTTGTATTCTTTTCTTAACTCAAAAATAATTGCCCCTAACCTCATTGAACCATATTCCTGTAACGCTTCTAACGGCGTAATCTTCTTATACTTCTTTAAATGTTCTAAAACTCTTTCTTTTTTAGTCATTTATTTATCCTCCAATTCTAATAATGCTATTTCTTCCGGCGTCATAGTTTCAATTCCTAACATCTGGCAATCTTGCACTATACCGTCAATAAACCGTTTCATTTCTTCCTTATCGTACTCGCTACTGCCTTTAATAACATAATAGTGTTTATATTGCCCGTCTTTACTATCACCTAAAAACTTGTAATACTTAAAATACTTACTTACATCTATTTCCTTTTTAACCGAGAAAATTACCTTCTTCCCATCGTCATCTGTTGCAATCGTTCCGTAATCGCACAACATTCTACGGTAAATATCCTCTTTGGACAGCCCTACTTTTTCTGCCATTTTTTCTACAAGAACCCAACAATATGCGTTTGCATTCAAAGACCTTTTTTCTTTGTACTTTTTTATTTCTACACGACAAAGAGCGTTATTTTCTTTTAATTTTGCTACATTGTTTAAATCTTCTGTCCCGAGAATATCTACCGTTACACGATACTTATTGTTTTTTAATTCTAATATCTCAAAAATGTTTCCTAACATTAGAAAGGTATCTCCTCGTCCGGCTCTACTGCCTCATCTATTACATACTTGCTTTCTTCCTGTACCGGCAACTGTGGCTGTACAACTTTCTTTTCCGGCTCTTTCAGAAAGTCAAGCGTATAAACCTCTACGCCGATATAACTCTTTTTCTGTCCGTCAACCTCGTAATTTCTCTGTACAAGTTTCCCGTCAATTATCACTTTTACACCTTTGTTTAACCCGTCATAAGTCTTGCCTACGGTAAAACAATTTATGTAGTATGCCCTCTTTGTCCACTCGTCGCTATCCTTCTTTTTGTAGTCGTCGTTAATTGCAATCGTAAAATCTTGTCTTACTGCACCATTTTTCATTTTCCTTGTTTCTGCATCTCTTGTTAAAAACCCTATAATATAATTCTGATTCAATTTCATTTGTTTTTCTCCTATTTTATTCTTATTGAAGAGCTAACTTTACTTACTTTTTTGTACTTTTCATATATTTCCGGCTCTTCTTGTTTTAACTTTTTACTATCCAAACTTACTTTTTCGGTTTGTGCTACATAACTGATAATTTTATCACCTAACTTTATCTGCAACAACCCTCTTTCTTCCATTTCTTTTTTTATCTGCTCTTTAACATCTTTTATCGTTTCTTCAAGAACAGCAATCTTTTTCAAAGTATCAAGAAACAATGTCGTGGAATATGTGTCCAAACACCTTAAACTTACATCTTCGGCTTGTTCAGGACAATAATACAGTTTCAAGAAATTTGTTATTTCTTTTTTGTCCAAAATATGTATAGCTATATATTCTGCTTTGTCTCCATGCAACCACAGGATAGACGCTCTTTCAACTTCAATTCCGTAGGTGTCTCGCAACGCCCACGCATAAAGCGATAACTGAATTTGCCACTTCTTAAGGCTCTTAACCGAGCCAGTCTTGACATCGGAAATCTCTTTCTTCTTTGAGTCATACAAATCAAGCGTTCCTGCATATTCCATACCCTCCACAGAATTAAATATCATCTGTTCCGACAAGTCCCACGTATAACCGCCTTTACTTGATATTCTCAAGAAATTGTTAAATTCTTGCATATCAAAGTCGGGCGATTTACCCGTTGTAAGAAACTCATTAAATACGGAATGTATCAAAGTCCCCTTTTGTCTTGCAGCCACCATTTCGGGAGTTTCCAAAACAAACGGACTGCCTAAAACTTTGTTGATTATCGTAGTTGCGGAAGGTACTTCTTTATCGTAAGCCGTATAAATATGCTTTTCTGCGTTGAAAGTTAACTGAATCTTTTTGTTTTTGTTGTCTATCTTTCTCATTTACCTTCTCCTTTACAAATTTAGTTTGCTGTACAAAACAACGCTAAAACTATTATTCCTGCTATCGGGTGAATACAAAATGCTGCAATTACTATAATTATCTCTAACATAAACGCCCCCTTTACTTACTTTTCTGTTTTTCTATCTTTTTCATTTTCAACTTTATTACTTGCTCTGCCTGCTCTGCGGACATATCCCTAATATCTTTAAGCTTGTAATAAGTACACAAATCCTCTATCTTTACGCCCAACTTCTGAATCTGCGCTATCTGTTCAATAGAAATCATTTCTTTTTTAGGAGCTTGCTTTACCGGAGCCTGTGCCTGTGCCTCTTCCGGCAAATCTTCGCCTGCATAAATGTAAAGCCCTAACCCATGTCTTGCAACAGCTTTAGTTAAACTTCTCTGAATTGCTTTGTTTACATCAAAACTTGTTACTGCCTCAAACGGTATAGATTTGTTTCTAAAATCCATAACCGGCAACTCTTCAATATGTTCTATATCGTTAATTATCACGCCTGTTTTTACCCAGCAAGTCCTACCGTCTGTAAAATAGTTTGTTGTGTATCCGGACGGCAACACGCATTCATAAACCTTATACTGTGCGTTAGGAAACCTTTTTTTTACTTCCGCCCAAGCATAAGACCAACTTAAATACGAAAGCCCGTTTTTCTTTTCTACTTTACCGCTAACATCTACTGCATACAATTCTTCAAAATAATTCTTTTCCATTTTACTCCCCCTTTACTTACTTGATTTTTTCTGTTCTTTTAAAATTGCTTCCAATACCCAATCTTTTTCTTCTATTTCTTCTTCCTCTTCATCATCTTTATCTAAATATTCCTGCAACATTCTTTCGTTATAAGCTGCCGCTGCATCTGCATAATTATCATAAGCTATAGCCATACTATTCCTCCCCGTAGTTTTTACCAATATAACTACTTTCCAGATACTGTTTTGCTACTTTGTCATAAGTTCTTACTTCAAGATATTTGTCGTGTTCAATAGTCGTGTAGGTATAAACATCTGTGTCATACACTTCAACGATATTTTCGGCAAAAGCTTTGCTTATAGCCAAAATTGCCAACATCATAAATACTGCAACAATCAATAAAATAGCCGTTACTGTTAATTTATCTTTTGTCCTGTTAGATATCTTACGCATACATTTTCCCCTTTAGTATTTTTACAATCAAATTTGTTTTTAAGTCCGCAATCTTAAACTCTATCCCTGTTATTCTGTCGTTAAGCCACCTTTCCTTCTGCCAAAACATACTGCTTTTACGGATAGATTCCGCATCGTGTTTGTCTTCTAACTGCTCCTGCCACAACTCAAAGCGTTTCTTCCTTAATTCTAACTTACACTTTAAGTTCACCAACTCTTGCAACAACTTTTGTTTTCTTGTCATTTTTACGCCCCCTTTACTTGTTTTAACAACTTAATTTCTCTTAAAACTTCTATAGCAGCCCTTACATCTAACCGCTCGTACCTTAAATAATCTTTAATTAGATCTAAAGAGTAATACTTTGTCTTTTTGATCGCTATACCGGAAAGACCTGCCCTTGCTAACCACTCAGAAGCGGTTGCTCTACAGTCTGTACCGATAATTTTTGCTACCTCAGTTTGCGGTATCATTTCCACGCCTAAAACATTAATTGAGTTAATTTTTGGTTTATTTTCAGTTGACATTTTAATTTTCCCCTTTACTAATTTGTTTAAATAAGCTATAATTAAAGTTCAATTGGCAGGAACTTAAAAAGCCCCTGCCATAATTAAACAAGAACCCGACGAAATGGAATGCCCTGACAAAGCATAATAAACATCAAGTTCTTTTTTATTGTTTCTATGAAGTGTAGTTGTTTGAAAAATCTGTTGCATTTGTCAGTTTGCTCCATTTTGTTTAATTTAAATTTATTTTAAATTTACAATAGAATTATAACAAATTTAAAATAAAAAGTCAATACCTTTTTTCTCGTCGAGAAACATTTGTTTTATTTTTGTTGGAGGCATAAAATGGAAGAAAATTTAATTGAACTTTTAAAAAGCATTAACAACGGTCGTGTGGCCGGAGCAAAGAAGAAATTAGCTTCATTATTAAAAGTATCTGATACTATGGTCGGATTATGGTTTAACGGTCAGAGAGAACCTTCTGCGGAAATGCTTCCTCGTCTTTCAAAAGTTTTCAAAAAGCCCGAGAAACAATTACAAAAAATTTTTGAAATCAAAAACAACAACATCAGTAACTCTTTCAATTCTACCACCGACAAAGAAAACGAATTACTCAGAAAAGAAATAGAATTAAAGAATAAAGAAATTGAATTATTAAAAAAAGAAATGGAATTAGTCCGAAGAAACAAATAAAAGCGAGGAGCGACAGGTGCTTTCTGCCACTCCTCTACAATATAAAAGCACTATATTGTTTTATGTTCTTTGAAAACTAAGCAAGCCAATCGTGTACTTTCTTATGACAGCTATAACATATCGGGATAAGGTTAGATTCTTTATTTAAACCGCCATTTATAAGCAAATGGATATGATGATTACAATACGCCTCGTTCTTCTTGCAAACAAAACAAGGAACTTTGTACGGCAATCTTGATACTTTTGAACTTCTCTTTTTCTCGTAGTTTGTCCTTGTTTTAGGTGTTACTAAAATACTGTATGCTTTTAATAAAAGTATATTCTCTTTAGCAACATTATTGTTAGTTATTATACTTTTTACTTTATCAAGGTTTTTAACTAACTTCTTCTTGCTCCACCTTCCCTTTACTAACGGATTAACACTATCAATTATAACTGCTTTGCTTCTAATATACGGTTTACCCTTTGTTCCTACTCTTCTCTTCTTTCTCTTTTTTTTCTTATATTTAATATAACTTAAACATTTTAACGGCTTTTCTATCGTGTTACTGTAGCCATTATCTAATTTCTGTGATTCTTCTCTTATCTTACTAATCTCTTCTTCTTTCTTCTTTTCTTGCTATCTCTTTCAATATCATCTCTTCCATTCTTCCAACTACAGCTGAATTTCTTCTATCAAAATACAAATCATTTAAGTTTCTACCATAATAAGCTACAAACGACATTCTTTATTTCCTTATTTTTTTTATTTATATCTATATTATTTATATAAGGGGCAGTTCCAGAGCTAAGAAATTCAGAGCAAGATTTTCGGGCATAGCACGACAAATTAAAAGAGTGAAGATGACGATAAATTATAGATATTAGTATATTTTCTTTTTCTTGCTGATAAAATATATAAAGTGCAATATTAGAGGCGACCACCAGTCTATTGTCCTGTGTTCTTCTCTAAGGTTTGCGATTTAAAAAAAGAGCTATTACACATCTCGCAAACAGTTTATTTTAAATTCATAACATAAGGACAGTTCCGTCGCCGAAGTTTCTTCGTCGTTATGGTCAGCTCGTGCAGGTGTTGCCGAAGTCCTATACACTATTTCACGGTTTTGAGGACGGCTGACTTCGTAGCTTTTGGCTACTATCTCATTCTTACTTAATTGTCCAGCTTATAGCTCGCAAACAATAGAAAATAAAAAAGACACTTTGCAGTATTCCTGTTCCAACCCGTTTTTTATACCCCACACACAAAATATAAATCCGGACAGGAACACTACAAAATGTCTTAATGTGTATGGAGAGTTTTAGTTTTCAAAAAATAGTTTTTGTCTTGGAGAACAAAGACTATTAAACTTTAATTTAAATTTATTATAAATTTATTTTAAACAAATGTCAAGTAAAATTTAAGGAGGGCTTTATGAAAAGAATATTTTTATTAGCTGTTTGTTGTTTTTTTGTTGTAGGTTGTGCATCTACAAAATATCACCAAGCTAAAAAAGTAACAAAATATGGATATTTTGATAGCCAATTCCAAGATAATATTTACGATGTACAGTTTAAAGCAAACTCTTATTCTCGTGGATTAGATGCTTATGATTATACTCTGCTTAGAAGTTGTGAGGTCTGTCTGGAAAACGGTTATAAGTCTTTTGATATTGTAAAACAAAATAATTATACGACGAAGTCAAGTTATGTACAAAGTAATGCTTACGGCAATGCTTACTACGCATCAGGACAAGCATATAATGTCGTAAGTTATTATCCATATTACGAATTTAGAATTGAGTGCTTTAAAGAAAAGAATGGTTATTATGATGCCGAACAAATAAGAAACAATTTAATTAAAAAGCACAATATAAAAAAATTAAAAAAGAAATATAATCTAAAATGAAACTAACCAAACGAGGCAAATACTACTATTTCCGCCACTATGTTGACGGAAAACAACATTGGCAGAACACCAAAGAAACCGAGCACATGAAAGCTAAGGTTTATATGGAAGATTTTTTGTCTGCTAAAAATAAGAGCAATCAAAAAACAGCCAACGGAAAATATAATATTGATACTCTGCTTTGGACAGACTTTTGTAAATTGTATATGGATTGGGCTAATTCCACAAAAAAAGCCCCTGAAAGCGATACTTTAGTTATAAAACAAATAAATAAGCATTTAGGTATAAAGTATCTTAAAGAGCTTGACGAACCGAAAATAAGGCACTATTTGAGCGTTAGAAAGATGTTTGATAAGATTAAAGATAGCTCTTTAAACAGACAGTTGCATGTAATCAAGTCTATGTGGACTTTTGCTATTAACAATTTAGGTATAGATGTTAAAAGCCCTGCAAAGCTGGTAAAAGATAAACCTGTCGCAAGAACAGTCAAAATTCAGTTTTACACTATAGAACAAAAAAATAAGATTTTAGAGCAAGCTAACCCGTTATATATGAAAGTATTGTGTTGGCTGATGTTTAGTTTTGCTTTAAGGTTAAAAGAAGCTGCTTTAGTCCAATGGGAAGATATAAATTTTAAAACAAACCGTATTTTGATATACCCGCACAAAACAGAAACTAAAGACCCTAACGCTCCAAGCCTTGTTATGCCCACAGATTTCGCCAATTTTATTAAAAAAGTGCCAAAGGTATGTAAATATGTCTGCGGTAAAGAATTTACTACCAGAAAGCAATTAACAGACCTTTCGCAGCTAATCAGAAAACAGTTTAAAAGGATAGTCGGTTTCGGTTCAGCCCATATATGCCGGCACACTTGGATAAGCCACGCAGTAAATAACCCTATAATCAAAGAACGGGATATATTGAAATATGCCCGTATTTCTGACCCTAAAACACTTGATAGCTACGCTCACTACAAATTAGAGCGTGAAACAGCTATAGCAAACGCTGTATATCAAGACCAAACCAAGACCAACCCTACCAAACAAGAGCTTGAACAGCAGATTCAGGCACTCATAGATCTAAAAAACAAACTATACAAATAACTTTGGACTTATTTTACCGATTTTGGACTTATTTTGGACTTGCGATTGGTAATTTTTGTTTGCAGATGTTTGAATAAGTTTGCAGATAAAATAAAAAACACCGACGATATTTTAAGTTTTTTCTCATTTTTCGTCGGTATTTTGATTTATTTTTGTTTTATATATAACTCGCCCTGAAGAGGAAATTTTTCTCGTCGGAGCTGGTCTTATTTTGGTCTTGTCTTTAAAAATTTAACCCTTTTTTCCTTACATTATATATATATTATACCCGCTTATTATACTTTTTTCAAGAAAATAAATCAACAAAAAAAACGCCGTATTGCTACGGCGCTAAAACTCTCTGGAGTGTAATTTATTGGCTTTTTGTTGCAGTTGTTTTGTTATAGGAGATTATGAAGAAAGAAAGAGAGTTTTTATATTATCTTTCTAAACATCTTTTCTATTAACTTCTGTAACAAACTTTTCTTTTTGTATAAATGACACTTCTTAATATCTTCAAACAGCGGACAAATATCTTTGCCATTCTTTATACACATATATTCTGTTAGGTCATCCCAACCATATTTCTTTTTATGTTGCGAATAAAAGTAAGAACAATATCTGCCATAACAGAAATATTTACAATCGTTATATTCTTTTCTCATTTTTCACCACTATATTACAAAAATCATATTCGTTTATTTTTTCAATTATTATATCTGTGTACATCTTGCTATCAAGAACCTTTCCAACTTCTCTGTTTATTCCAGGAAGCAAACATCCTTCTGTGTGGTCTATTACTGTATTTATTATATAACTATCTTTATTTTGAGGTCTAATACGATATTTTCCTTTTGGCAAATCTATTCCATATTTGTTTTTAAGTTCTGTTCTTGTAATCTGCACTTTTTTATCTCCTTAATAGTTTTACCTAAAACCTTCATTTCTTCAAAAGAAAAGTTATTTCCTCTTGCTGTATTACAAGAATAACAACAAGGAACGACATTGTCTTTCGTATGTCCTTTAGAGTTGTCTATTCTGTCAAGTCCAACATCTTCAGTATCTCCGCAATAAAAACAAGGCTGTTTTAAAAATTTTCTTGCCCAATTCAAGTCTAAATCGTTTTTTAGACCTTTTCTTTTATCTCTTAATCTATATGCCTGAACTCTTCTAACAATACTTCTTTCTCTTTTTAATCTG
>Ga0310696_10011674_pt1 | contig 10020 bp, 9 predicted proteins | sample AusTroGonzalo_MG_4_FD_203885 | JGI IMG/M metagenome (GOLD analysis project Ga0310696, IMG submission 203885) | Bovine rumen microbial communities from tropical cattle in Woodstock, Queensland, Australia - Gonzalo_02 (v2) (version 2) | ecosystem: Host-associated > Mammals > Digestive system >...
AACATCGCATCCATCATAATGCCCTCAACGATAGAGCGCAGACCACGAGCACCAAGCTTATACTCCACAGCCTTGTCAACGATGAGGTTCATGGCATCATCCGTGAACGTCAGTTTGACACCGTCCATCTCAAACAGCTTCTCATACTGTCGGATAATGGAGTTCTTGGGTTCCACAAGGATGCGGCGCAGAGCGTCACGATCCAGAGGACTCAGGTAGGTGAGCACCGGCAGACGACCGATAATCTCAGGGATAAGCCCAAAGGATTTCAGGTCTTGCGGCAACACATATTTCATCAATTCGTTCTTATCAATTTTCCTTACATTCTGCACGGAGTTGTAACCGACGACACGGGTATTCAGACGGTGAGCAATTTTCTGCTCGATACCATCAAAGGCTCCTCCGCAGATAAACAGAATGTTACGGGTGTCAACGGCGATATACTCCTGATCGGGGTGCTTACGGCCACCCTTTGGCGGCACGTTCACCGTTGTTCCCTCAAGCAGTTTCAGCAAGCCTTGCTGCACACCTTCTCCGCTGACATCACGGGTGATTGAGGGATTATCCGTTTTACGGGCAATCTTGTCTATCTCGTCAATAAATACGATACCACGCTGCGTTGCCTCCACATCATAGTCAGCCACTTGCAGCAGGCGCGTCAAGATGCTCTCCACATCCTCACCCACATAGCCGGCCTCCGTAAAGACGGTAGCATCAACGATAGTGAAAGGCACATCGAGTAACTTGGCTATGGTACGAGCCAGCAGAGTCTTACCTGTACCCGTCGAGCCCACCATAATAATATTAGACTTCTCAATCTCCACACCATTGTCATCCTTGGGCTGCTGCAAACGCTTATAGTGGTTATAGACCGCCACCGACAAATAACGCTTGGCTTCGTCCTGACCAATGACATACTGATCCAGATAGTCCTTTATCTCACGAGGCTTGGGGACATTGCTCAGCTGAGTCTTATCGGCTGCAGCATTCTTGCTTTTTGGCTTCTTCGGCGCCAAATGCTCCTGCACGATATTATAGGCCTGCGAGGCACAGTCCTCACAGATATAGCCGTCAATGCCGGTAATCAGCAGTCTGACCTCCTTCTCGCTTCTTCCACAGAAGCTACATACTTTCTTCATCATTTACTTTCTCTTCAACACATTATCAATCATGCCATATTCCTTGGCTTCCTCGGCCGTCATCCAGTAGTTACGGTCACTGTCGGCATACACCTTATCATAGGGCGTGTGAGAGTGCTCAGAAATAATCGTGTACAGTTCCTTCTTGAACTTCAAGATCTCCTTGGCCTCAATCTCGATATCGGAAGCCTGACCTTGTACACCACCGAGCGGCTGATGAATCATCACACGGCTATGGGGCAGTGCAGAACGCTTACCTTCGGTGCCTGCCACAAGCAGCACGGCGCCCATCGAGGCAGCCATACCAGTACAGATAGTGGCAACATCGCTGGCAATAAACTGCATCGTATCATAGATACCCAGACCGGCAGTCACGCTACCGCCAGGAGAATTGATATACAGCGAGATGTCCTTACCTGAGTCCACAGAATCAAGATAGAGCAACTGCGCCTGCAGCGTGTTGGCAGTATAGTCGTCAATCTGCGTACCGAGGAAGATGATGCGATCCATCATCAAGCGGCTATAGACATCCATCTGCGTCACGTTGAGCTGACGCTCCTCAAGGATATACGGGTTCAAGTACTGTGCCTGCGCCTTCATGACATCGTCAAGGGCAAGACCATTCATTCCCAGATGCTGGGTAGCATATTTTCTAAAATCGTTCATGTGCAATTTTTTGTTGATAACACAAAGGTAATCATTTTCCATGATTTCTCCAAATAATTTTAGAGAATTTCACCAAAAGAAAAAACAACGACCGCCTAAGCATTGCTTAAGCGGTCGTTATATCAGGATAGGAAACGCAGTTACTCGCCGCGCATCATCTTATTGAAATCCTCAAGAGAAACAGCCTTCTCGTTCAGCTTGACAACAGTCTTCAGAGCCTGAATGAGCTTCACGTCAATGGCACGGTCAACGAAGTTGTCAACATTCTCGCGCTTCTTCAGCTGTTCTGCAGCGTAGTTCTCCAGCACATCGTCGGGAACGTTCTGCATACCGTACTGGGCAAACTGGGCACGGATGGCCTCCTTGGCAACAGCCTTCAGGTCGTCGTCCTCAATCTTGATACCGCTGGCAGCCACAATCTGCTCCTTGATAAGATGCCACTTCAACTCCTTGATGCTGCCCTCAAAGTTCTTCTCAACGAAGTCGGCACCCTTGTCCTTGTTGTTATTCAGCATAACACGCTTCAGCAGAGCCTCGGGGAACTGCAGGTCACCGACCTTCTTCTCCAGATAGGCACGCACGTCCAGAAGGAACTTATAGTCGCTGTTCTGAACCAGCTGGGCGCTAACCATATCGCTGATCTTCTGACGGAACTCCTTCTCGTCCTTGCAGGTACCCTCACCGAACACGCGGTCGAAGAGAGCCTGGTTCACCTCAGCAGGCTGGAAGTGACGAATCTCTGTCACCTGGAAGCTGAAGTCGGCCTTCAGATCCTTCACCTGCTCCTTGTCAACCTTCAGCATAGCGGCAATCTCAGCATCATTGTCGGGATAAGCCTTCTTGGGGTTGAAAGTGATAATGTCGCCAGCCTTGGCGTTGTCGAAGAGCTTACGCTGCTTCTCATCCTTCAGGTAAGCAGGCATAATCATAGCGCTGTCAGTAGTGATACCACCCTCCAGCGTATTACCCTTCTTGTCGAGCTGACGCAGATCACCAGTCAGTGTATCGTTGCCGCTGAAGACATCAGCCTTCACGAACTCACCGGCCTGTGAAGCGTACATCTGCACCTGGTCGTCAATGAGCTTGTCGTCCACCTTAATCGTATAGAAATCAATCTTGTCCTTGGCGGTCAGCTCAGCCTTGAACTCGGGAGCGACAGCAATGTCAAAGACAAAAGTAAAGGGGCCATCCTGTGCCAGGTCCTGCTCCACCTGCTTCTCATTGGGCAGGGGCTCACCCAGCATCTGAATCTTGTTCTCGCGGATATATTCCATGAGCTTATCGCCAAGCAGACGGTTGATCTCTTCCACCTTCACGGCGGCACCATACTGCTTCTTAATCATACCCATCGGAGCCATGCCGGGACGGAATCCGGGCACATTGGCACGCTTGCGATAATCCTTCAAGGTCTTCTCGACCTTCTCGTTGTAATCTTCCTTCTCGACAGTGATGGTGAGCACACCATTGATCTTGTCGGGAGCTTCAAATTGAATGTTCATCGTTGTCTGTTTTATACCTTATTATATAATAAATTCAAAACGGGGCTGCAAAGGTACGAAAAAGTGAGAACAATACAAAACAAAAAAACATTTTTTTGTATTTATTGTCGAGCAAAGGTACCTTTATTCCTCCTCTTCTGCCTCGCGACGACGCTGTTCTTCCAGAGCCGAGAAGTCCTTCTGGCGCAGCACGAACGACTCCGTCAGATAGTTCTTACGCACAACGGGGTTGGCAGCCAGTTCTTCCGGTGTTCCATGGAACAGGATGCGTCCCTCGAACAGCAGATAGGCACGGTCGGTGATACACAGCGTATCTTCCACATTATGGTCGGTAATGAGGATGCCGATATTCTTGTCCTTCAGCTTCCAGACGATGAACTGGATATCCTCAACAGCAATGGGGTCAACGCCGGCAAAAGGCTCGTCGAGCATGATGAACTTCGGTTCGATGGCCAGACAGCGGGCTATCTCCGTACGACGGCGCTCACCACCGCTCAGCTGGTCACCCTTGTTGCGGCGCACCTTCTCCAGACGAAACTCCTTGATCAGCTCCTCCAGTTTCTGACGCTGATAGTCGCGTGGCTTTCCCGTCATCTCCAGCACACTGAGGATATTGTCCTCAACACTCATCTTACGGAACACAGAAGCTTCCTGTGCCAGATAGCCGATACCGGCACGGGCACGCTTATAGACGGGAAAGGTCGTCACCTCTTCATCACCCAGGAAAATATGTCCGCCGTTGGGTACAATCAGTCCCGTCGTCATATAGAACGAGGTTGTCTTACCGGCACCGTTAGGTCCCAGCAGTCCTACAATCTCGCCCTGCTTGACATTAAAGCTGACGTCGTTCACAACGGTACGTTTGCCATAGCGCTTCACTAATCCTTCGGAGCGCAATACAATGCTTTCTTCTTCCATCGTTCCTGGTTTTTCGTGCAAAGTTAATGCTTTTATAACAAAACTTCTGTCCTTTAACTCCCTTTAACTCCTTTAACTCCTTTAACTCCCCTAAAAATTGTAACTTTGCCACCGAAAACAGACTGAAAAAGATGTTAATCCACAAATGGCTGAGCACCTTCGGGTGCTATATGATGCTCATGGGACGTACCTTTTCCATACCCGAGCGAATGAGAATGTTCCGGAAACAGTACGTCAAAGAGATGGCACAATTGGGTGTCAACTCTATCGGCATCGTGTTACTCATCTCATTCTTCATCGGTGCCGTTATCTGCATTCAGATGAAAATGAACATCCAGAGTCCTTGGATGCCGCGATGGGTTGCCGGCTATACCACACGAGAGATTATGCTGCTGGAGTTTTCGAGCTCCATCATGTGTCTCATCCTAGCGGGCAAGGTTGGTTCAAACATTGCCTCGGAGCTGGGCACCATGCGTGTCACACAGCAGATTGACGCTCTGGAGATTATGGGTATCAACAGCGCCTGCTACCTGATTCTCCCGAAAATCCTGGGACTGCTTACCATCATGCCCTTCCTCGTCATCTTCTCATCAGGCATGGGCATTCTCGGCGCCTATGGAACGGCCTACATCGGACACATCATGCCACCCGACGACTTGACCGCTGGTTTGCAACACTCTTTCATTCCCTGGTTCATGTGGATGTCTATCATCAAGAGTCAGTTCTTCGCCTTCATCATCACCAGCGTATCGAGTTTCTTCGGCTACACCGTCGAAGGTGGTTCCGTCAACGTTGGCAAGGCCTCTACCGATGCCGTTGTCTCCAGCAGCGCGCTTATTCTGTTCTCCGACGTCTTTTTGACGCAGTTACTTTCGTAAATAGGTAAAAAGTAAGAAGATGATTGAAGTCAAGAATCTATATAAGCGCTTCGACGACAGAGAGGTCCTCAAAGACATTAACACGGTGTTTGAGGACGGCAAGACGAACCTCATTATCGGACAGTCGGGTTCCGGCAAGACGGTACTCATGAAGAACCTCGTCGGACTATTCGCACCCACCAGCGGTAAGATTCTCTACGATGGCCGCGACTTCGTAGCCATGTCGAAGCATGAGAAGGTACAGATGCGCCGCGAGATGGGCATGATCTTCCAGTCGGCAGCGCTGTTCGACTCACTCACCGTTCTCGAGAACGTCATGTTTCCGCTCGATATGTTTTCGTCAATGACGCTGCGTGAACGCACCAAGCGTGCTATGGAATGTCTGGATCGCGTTAACCTCGTTGGCGCCGAACAGAAATTTCCCGGCGAGATCAGTGGTGGTATGCAGAAACGCGTGGCCATTGCCCGTGCCATCGCCCTCAATCCCAAATACCTCTTCTGTGACGAGCCGAACAGCGGCCTCGACCCGAAGACTTCGCTCGTCATCGACGAACTGCTACACAGCATCACGCAGGAATTCCAGATGACCACCATCATCAATACCCACGACATGAACTCCGTCATGGGCATTGGCGAGAACATCATTTTTATTTACGAAGGGCATAAAGAGTGGCAGGGCGTTTCCGCCGACATCATGCACAGCACCAACCAGCGACTCACCGATTTCATCTTCGCCAGCGACCTGCTAAAGGAGATGCGTAGCGCAGTATTAGGGAACAAGTAAAAACTCCCTTTACTCCTTTACTCCTTCACTCCTTTACTCCTTTAACTCCTCCCCCCCTACCTCATCCTCCAACGTCCATCGCCGGTATCAACCATCGGCACGACAATCTCCTCCTGAGTACTGTCGCCATACTCCAAAAGCAGGAAGACCTGCACAAGATGGAGGGTGGAGTCCTGAAGGACATTCGTGGTCTTAACTTGACGGATGCCCTGATGCGCCTGTTCCTGCTGCGCCATAAACTGCTTATAGCCCGTGAGCAACTGCTCACGATAGGACTCCGGCAGACTGTCGGCACCAGCCTTGCCTTGCAGGAACTGCTCGTATTCGCCGGCTGTCAAGTGACGATAATAGCCCTCAGCAGCCAGCGAAGCCATTTCTTCAGGACTGGCTTTGCCACATCCCATCAGGCCCATTAAGCCCATCAAGCCCACAAGCCCCATCACCCCCAGAAACCGCCTCATTACTTCTGACGGATAAAGATATTGATGGGCGAACCGGTCAGCTTCCAGTTCTCACGGATCTTATTCTCCAGGAAGCGCTTATAAGGTTCCTTGATATACTGCGGCAGGTTGGCGTAGAAGATAAAGGTGGGAATCTGCGTATCGGGCACCTGCGAAACGTACTTAATCTTAATGTACTTACCCTTGATGCTGGGCGGCGGTGTGGCCTCGACAATGGGCAGCATCACCTCATTGAGCTTCGACGTTCCAATCTTCGCCTTACGGTTCAGATAGACCTCCTTGGCCGTCTCCAGCACCTTGAAGATGCGCTGCTTCGTCAGTGCCGATGCAAAGATGATGGGGAAGTCGCGGAACGGCGCCATACGCTCACGGATGGCATTCTCGAAGGTATCGATGACAATTTGTGACTTCTCCTCCACGAGGTCCCATTTATTGACGACCACCACCAGCGACTTGTTGTTCTTCTGAATGAGTTGGAAGATGTTCATGTCCTGCGCCTCAATACCGCGGGTGGCGTCGATCATCAGGATGCAGACGTCGGAGTTCTCGATGGCACGGATAGAGCGCATGACGGAGTAGAACTCCAGATCCTCATTGACCTTGTTCTTTCGGCGGATGCCGGCAGTATCGACGAGATAGAAGTCGAAACCGAACTTATCGTAGCGTGTATAGATGCTGTCACGGGTAGTACCGGCAATGTCGGTGACAATATGACGGTCCTCGCCGATAAAGGCGTTTATCAGGCTCGATTTGCCAGCGTTGGGGCGTCCCACCACAGCGAAGCGGGGAATTCCGTCGTCAATATCGTCCTTCGACTTCTCAGGCAGTACCTCCAGTACCTTGTCCAGCAAATCGCCCGTACCGCTGCCTGTAGCAGCGCTGATGCACCAAGGATCGCCCAGACCGAGCTTATAGAAATCATACTGGCCATACAGGTCCTTGCCGTCGTCGGCCTTGTTGGCAACGAGCAGCGTGGGCAGCTTGGCACGGCGCAGAATCTGCGCCACGTCCATGTCCCAGTCGGTCACGCCGTTCTTGATATCGCAGAGGAACAGTACCAGGTCGGCCTCCTCGGTGGCAATGATGACCTGCTTACGAATCTCCTCCTCAAAGACGTCGTCGCTGTTCACCACCCAACCGCCGGTATCGACGACGGAGAACTCACGTCCGTTCCATTCACACTTGCCGTACTGGCGGTCACGCGTCGTACCTGCCTCGTCGCTCACAATGGCGTGACGAGTCTTCGTAAGACGGTTAAACAGGGTGGACTTGCCTACGTTCGGGCGACCCACAATAGCTACTAAATTTCCCATAAATAACTATTTCTCTCCTTTTATTATTACTAATTACTCCGGATTATACCCGAAGTTATCCAATTCGCGCTTCGATGAGCGCCAGTCTTTATCGACCTTGACAAAGATCTCAAGGTAGATATGTTTGTCAAAGAACTTCTCCAGCGCCTTGCGGGCCTCGGTGCTGACCTTCTTCAATGCCACACCCTGATGGCCAATGACGATGCCCTTCTGCGAGTCACGCTCCACGTAGATGACGGCGTTGATCTGAATCTTACGTTCGTCCTCCTTGAAACGCTCAACGACGACCTCTACGGAGTAAGGTATCTCCTTGTCGTAATAGAGCAGTATCTTCTCGCGGATAATCTCCGACACGAAGAAGCGGGCGGGCTTGTCCGTCAGCTGATCCTTGTCGAAGAAGGCGGGACTTTCGGGCAACAGTTCCTGAATACGCTTCAACAGCACATCCACGCCGAACTTATTCTTGGCGGAGATGGGCAGTATCTCGGCGTTAGGCAGCAGCGTGTGCCACTTCTCGACGATGGCAGCCAGCTGCTGCTGGCTGCTCAGACCTGATTTTCCGGAATTTCCGGACTCTCCGGACAACTCATCAATCTTGTTGATGAGCAGAATCACCGGCAGCTGCAGCTTCTGCACCTTCTCCAGGAAGTCCATGTTCTTCTCGGGCGTCTCCACGACGTCGGTGACATAGAGCAGCACGTCGGCATCCTGAAGAGCCGACTCCGAGAAGGCGAGCATCGACTCCTGCAGCTTGTAGTTAGGCTTCAGCACACCTGGGGTGTCCGAGAACACAATCTGCATGTCTGGCGTGTTGACGATGCCCATGATACGGTGGCGCGTGGTCTGCGCCTTGAAGGTGGCAATAGAAATACGCTCACCAACCAGCTGGTTCATGAGCGTACTCTTACCTACGTTGGGATTACCAACAATATTTACGAATCCGGCCTTATGAGTCATTTTTCACTTCTCATTTCCCAACTCATTTTGCTGCGCCATCATAAGCCCACTTGAGATAGCTGGCTCCATGGACGAAACCGGCACCGAAGGCGGTGAGCAGCATATTGTCACCCTTCTTCAGACGGTGTTCGTTCTCCCAGATTGCCAGAGGGATGGTGGCGGCAGACGTGTTACCGAAGTGCTCGATGTTGACAATCACCTGATCCATGGAGACGTCTAGGCGCTTAGCTACTGCCTCGATGATGCGCATGTTGGCCTGATGGGGAATGACCCACTGGATGCTGTCCTTGTCAAGACCGTTGCGCTCTGCTACGAGGGCGCAGTCGTCGCTCATGTTCGTCACTGCATAGCGGAACACCGTGCGACCCTCCTGATAGAGGTAGTGCAGACGGTGATCGACGGTGAAATAACTCGGCGGGCAGACAGAGCCACCAGCCTTCATGTGCAGGAAAGGCAGACCTTTACCGTCACAGCGGAAGTAGCTGTCGCGACAGCCGTAACCCTCATCTTCGGAGGCTTCCACCAGCACGGCGGCAGCGCCGTCGCCAAAGAGCGGACAGGTCTGACGATCCTTGTAGTCGACGATGGATGACATCTTGTCAGCGCCGATGACGATAATCTTCTTCATACGGCCACTCTCAATCATCATCGCAGCCTGATCGAGCGAATAGAGGAAACCACAACAGGCAGCCCAGAAGTCGAACGCATAGGCATTCTTCAGACCAAGCTTACCCAGCACGATGCTGGCTGTTGAGGGGAACTTGTAATCAGCGGTCGAAGTGGAGACGATGAGGGCATCGATGGTATCGGGATCCACGCCGGTCTTCTGCAGCAGCTGCTTGGCAGCCTTACGAGCCATGTAGCTCGTGCCGAGACCTTCCTCGGTGAGGATGCGACGCTCCTTAATGCCGACACGCGTCATAATCCACTCATCGTTGGTGTCCACCATGCGCGACAACTCCTCGTTGGTGAGGATATAATCGGGCACGTAGCCACCGACACCGGTGATTATCGCGCTAATCTTACCCATTCTTATTCAGCTACTTCGTCTTCCTTCTTGATAGCAACCTTACCACGGTAGTAACCGCAAGTGGGGCATACAGTGTGATATACATAGTAAGCGCCGCAGTTGGGGCATACTGCCAGTGTGGGTGCTACAGCCTTGTCGTGAGTACGACGCTTGGCCTGACGAGTGCTTGATTGTCTTCTTTTAGGATGTGCCATAATTCTATTAATTTAATGTTTTAATTTTAATAATGCATCCCATCGGGGGTCTGTTGCGGGGCTGGACTCCTCATCGCCGCTTCGGTCGGCTGACAGTTCTTCCAGAACTTGCGTCATAGCAGGGTTACACTTACCAGGTGCATGCACATGCTGGATGGGTATGGCCAACGCAATAAACTCA
>Ga0310696_10011676_pt1 | contig 10019 bp, 7 predicted proteins | sample AusTroGonzalo_MG_4_FD_203885 | JGI IMG/M metagenome (GOLD analysis project Ga0310696, IMG submission 203885) | Bovine rumen microbial communities from tropical cattle in Woodstock, Queensland, Australia - Gonzalo_02 (v2) (version 2) | ecosystem: Host-associated > Mammals > Digestive system >...
CGAAACGGAGTTTGCTGCTATCGGCAAAGAAAATGTCCTCTGGATAGACCTCCTGCAACCTTCAGGAGATGAGAAGAGGGCCGTAGAGGCGTTCCTGGGCACGGAGATTCAAAGCCGCGCCGAGGCGGAGGAGATCGAGAGCTCCTCCCGTTTCTTCGAAGAGGACGGCGTCATCTTCGCCAACACCAATTTCCTTTCCCCCGCCGACGACGAGATGCTGATGGATCCCGTCTCCTTCATCCTGTCCGACGGCATCCTCACGACGGTCCGCGAGATTCCCCTCCGGTCGCTGGACACCCTCCAGCTCAAGATCCAGGCCCTGCCCGAGCAGTTCCCCGACGGCTTCACCACCTTCGTGGAGATCATGGACAAGCGTGTGGACCTCGACGCGGATATCGTCGAGCTCATCTCCAAGGACGTCTCGCAGTTCAGCAAGCGCATCAACCAGAAAGAGGATATCAATGAGGAATTCCTACTGGATATCAATCAGTTGCAGGAGAATGCGATGATCGTCCGCGAGAACGTCGTGGACAAGCAGCGCCTCATCTCCAACATCCTCAAGAGCAAGCGCGGCCCCAAAGATCCGGAGCTGCGCTCCGACCTGGGCATCATCCTGCAGGATATCGCGTCGCTCATCAACCACGTCAATTTCACCTTCGAGCGTCTGGAATACCTCCAGGACACGGTGCTCGGCATCATCAACCTCGACCAGAACAATATCATGAAGATCTTCACCTTCGTGTCGTTGCTGCTGATGCCGGCCACGCTAGTCGCGAGTTTCTACGGGATGAACGTCTCCCTGCCCTTCGCCGACAAGTGGTGGGCCTGGCTCGTACTGTTCCTTCTGATGACCTGCCTGGTCGTCAGCATCTGGATCATATTCAAGCGCAAGAAGATGTTGTAAACCTGCCGGAAACGGCAAGTTGCCCCGCACAAGCAAAAAAAAAGCTTTCGCTAAATGCTTGTGCGGGGCAATTGCCGTCTTTCCGCGCTTTTTTTTCTTATATTTGTAGAACACCGACTAATAACGATTCCGAATGAAACGATTCCTCATTTTCTTTTGCGCCCTTGTGGCTTTTTCGGCGACGGTTGCAGCCGCCCCTGTCGAAGACTGGCAGAATCCTGCCGTGAACGAGCGCAACCGGGAGCCGATGGGCGCCACGCTGGCCAATGACAGCCCGCGCATCAACCTGGCCGGCATCTGGAAGTTCCAGTGGTACGAAACCCCCGGGGCCCGCGCGCTGGACTTCTACAAACCCGGCCTGAACGACGCTGGCTGGGGCGAGATGCCCGTGCCCGGCATGTGGGAGCTCAACGGCTACGGCGACCCGCTCTACGTCAACATTCCCTATGCCTGGGACGGCCACTACCAGAACAATCCGCCCATCGTGCCCGAGGAGCACAACTACGTGGGGCAGTACCGCCGGAGCTTCGCGATCCCCGCGGACTGGGCGGGCCGCGACATCTTCCTGTCCATCGGCTCCGCCACCTCCAACCTTCGCGTCTGGGTGAACGGCAAGGAGGTCGGCTACAGCGAGGACAGCAAGCTGGAGGCCCGTTTCAACATCACGAAATACGTCACCCCCGGCAAGGAGACGCTCATCGCGATGGAGATCTTCCGCTGGTGCGACGGCACCTACCTCGAGTGCCAGGACTTCTGGCGCTACGCGGGCATCGCGCGGGAGTGCTACCTGGAGGCCCGCCCTAAGGCCCGCATCGTGGACATGCAGGTGAAAGCCGGTATGGACGGATCCTTTGCGATCACCCCTTCGTTCACGCGGGAGGCCAGTAAACTCAAGAGTATCCGATACTTCCTGTCCGGTCCGGGCTATCCTGAGCGGGAGGTCTCCGTGGCCGGAAAAGTGGAGAATCCCCGCCTCTGGAGCGCCGAGACGCCGAACCTCTACCACCTGAAGGCCGTCTGCACCGACAAGAAGGGCGTCTCCGAGACGGTGAAGCTGGATTTCGGCTTCCGCGAAGTACGCATCGCCGGCGGCCAGTTGCTCGTCAACGGGAAGCCCGTGCTGATCAAGGGCGCCGACCGCCACGAGATGTCCGCCACGGGGGGCTACGTGGTCACGGTGGACGAGATGATCGAGGACATCCGGATCATGAAGCAGCTGAACATCAACACCGTCCGCACCAGCCACTATCCCAACGATCCGCGCTGGCTGTCACTCTGCGACCGCTACGGCCTCTACGTCATCGATGAGGCCAATATCGAATCGCACGGGATGGGCTACGGCGAACGGACGCTGGCCAAGAACCCGGCCTATGCCCAGATGCACATGGAACGCGTGCAGCGGATGGCGAAACGGGACGTCAACCACCCTAGCGTCATCATCTGGAGTATGGGCAACGAGGCGGGCAACGGGCCCAATTTCGAGGCCACCTACGACTGGCTGAAGAATTGGGATCCTACCCGTCCTGTTCAGTTCGAGCAGGCCGGACTGGCGCGTAACACCGATATTTTCTGTCCGATGTATGCCAGCTACGAGCACCTCGTGCGGTATGCGGAGAGTCAGCCCGACCGGCCGCTGATCCAGTGCGAGTACGCCCACGCGATGGGCAACTCAATGGGCGGTTTCGAGGACTATATGGACCTCTACCGTAAATATCCTTCCCTGCAGGGCGGCTGCATCTGGGACTTCGTGGACCAGGCGGTGCGCTGGCCATCGGCGAAGTCGCGTACCGGCTACATTTACGCCTTCGGCGGGGACTTCAACGACTACGACCCTTCCGACAACTCCTTCAACTGCAACGGCATCATCGCCGCCGACCGCAGCTGGCATCCCCACGCCTGGGAGGTGCGCCACGGCTACCGTTCCATCCTCACCTCCGCCAAGCCGGAGGAGGCCCTGGACGGCCGCGTGCAGGTCTACAATGAGAACTTCTTCATCGACCTGGGCCGCTACCTGATGCGCTGGGAGGTGATTGCCGACGGCAAGCCGGTCCTGGCCGGGCAGCTGGATGCGCCCAAGGCCGCTCCGCAGCAGACGCTGACGGCTGACCTGGGCTTCCGGGCCGCCGACCTGGCCGGCATTCCCGGGGAGCTCTACCTCAATGTCAGCTATGTCCTGCGCCGTACGGACGGCCTGCTCCCCGCAGGCACGGAAGTGGCGAACGACCAGATCCTCCTGCGGGAGATGCCGTACTGCCTGTCTGCGGCCACGCTCGGCGGCCGCCGCTGGGAGGCGGACTTCGACCCGCAGACCGGCGCCCTCTGCTCTTACCGGCTCAACGGCAAGGAGCTCCTCTCCGCCCCGTTGATGCCCTGCTTCGGCCGCGCCGTCACGGAGAATGACCTCGGCGCCCGCCTGGAGCGCCGGATGGCTGCCTGGCTCTATCCTGAATTCAAGGTGAAGGAACTGAAGCGCGGCGACGATGGCGTGGAGGTGGTCTATGCGGTCGGCGACGGCCTCGCCACGGTCTCGGTGCAGTATGCGCTCGGCGACGACGGCAGCATCGCCGTGACCGAGCGGATGAGCGAGCTGCGGGAGAACGCTCCCGAGCTGTTCCGTTTCGGCATGGAGTTCGCGATGCCGGGTAGTTTCAATGTCCTCAAGTTCTATGGCAAGGGCCCCTTTGAGAACTACCAGGACCGCCAGGGCGCTGCACAGGTGGGGATCTGGGAGCAGTCCGTGGCCGACCAGTACCACTTCGGTTATGTCCGTCCGCAGGAGTCCGGCACCCACGTGGGGATGCGCTGGATGCGCATCACCGATGCGGCCGGCGCCGGATTCGAGATCTCCGCCCCGGAGAAATTCTCCGCTTCCGCGCTGCCCTTCGGCCGCCGCGACATCGACCTTTCCGTCACCGGCGGCGGACGCGGCAAGGGCGGCGACCAGCGTCACTCGCTGGAGCTCCGCGAAGACGGTCTGACCCACGTCAATGTCGACCTGGTGCAGATGGGCCTGGGCTGCGAGAATTCCTGGGGCGCACTGCCCCGCCCGCAGTACCGCCTCAAGCCCGAGCCGCGGACCTTCACCTTTACGCTGAAACCGCTGCTATAGCATCGCAGCAGCCCAGGCGTTGGCCGTGCGTGAGCCTGCGCACGTTGGCCTGCGCCGTCGGGGGCCGTGGGCCGGGTGCGTGGGGAGGGGCTGCTGCCGAGAGCAAAGAGCCAAAACGAAAATGAATTGCCTCCGGTCGCAACAAAATGCTCCCGGAGGCAATTCATTTTCGTTGGCGATTCAGTCCTAGCGGGCCTTGCCGTTGGAGCCGAGGACGTTGATAATCTTGTGGATATACATCTTCTTCATTTCCTCGCGGGCCGGCTTGAGATACTGGCGCGGATCGAAGTGGCTCGGATTCTCGGCGAGGTGCTTACGCACGGCGGCGGTCATCGCGAGACGGCTGTCGGAGTCGATGTTGATCTTGCAGACGGCGCTCTTCGCAGCCTTGCGGAGCTGCTCCTCGGGAATACCGATGGCGTTGGGCAGGTTGCCGCCGTACTGGTTGCACATATCAACATATTCCTGCGGCACGGAAGAAGAGCCGTGGAGCACGATGGGGAAGCCCGGGAGCTTCTTCTCGATGGCCTTCAGCACGTCGAAAGCGAGGGGCGGCGGGACGAGCTTGCCGTTCGCATCGCGGGTGCACTGCTCCGGCGTGAACTTGTAGGCACCGTGGGAAGTACCGATGGAGATGGCGAGGGAGTCGCACTTGGTCTTCTTGACGAAGTCGATCACCTCTTCCGGCTTGGTGTAGTGGGACACCGCGGAGGACACCTCGTCCTCGACACCGGCCAGCACGCCAAGCTCAGCCTCGACGGTGACGTCGTGCTTGTGGGCGTAGTTGACCACCTTGCGGGTCAGCTTCACGTTCTCCTCGTACGGGAGGGAGGAAGCGTCGATCATCACGGAAGAGAAACCGAAATCCACGCAGCTCTTGCAGAGCTCGTAGCTGTCGCCGTGGTCCAGGTGAAGGACGATCTGCGGCTTCTTCCAGCCAAGTTCCTTGGCATATTCGACAGCACCCTGGGCCATGTAGCGGAGCAGGGTCTGGTTGGCATAGTTGCGGGCGCCCTTGGACACCTGCAGGATCACCGGGGATTTGGTCTCGACGGCAGCCTGCACGATGGCCTGGAGCTGCTCCATATTGTTGAAGTTGAAAGCGGGGATGGCATAACCACCCTTGACGGCCTTCGCAAACATCTCACGGGTGTTCACCAGGCCCAGATCTTTGAATGAAACCTTCATAAAATAATATGATTTGTGACTAACTTTCAGTAAATCGTGCAAAAATAATTATTTTTGCGGAAAAGTCCACATAATGTCCGGTAAAGTCATCATCTTTTCTGCTCCGTCCGGTGCCGGCAAAAGCACCGTCGTGAACCACCTTCTGGGTCTCCACCCCGAATTCGAGTTCTCCATCTCCGCCACATCGCGCGCTCCGCGCGGCGAAGAGCGCGACGGCGTGGAATATTACTTCATCTCCGCCCGGAAATTCCGCAGCCTGATCCGCCAGGACGCCTTCGTTGAATACGAGGAAGTCTATCACGACCGTTTCTACGGCACGCTCAAGAGCGAGGTGGAACGCATCTGGGCCAAGGGCAACGTCATCCTCTTCGACGTGGACGTCAAGGGTGGCGTGAACCTCAAGCACTATTTCGGCGACAACGCCCTCTCGGTGCTCATCGTCCCGCCCAGCCTGGAGATTCTCGAGCAGCGTCTCCGCGGACGCGGAACCGACAGCGAAGAAGCCATCCGGGAACGGCTGGCGAAGGCCTCCTCGGAGCTCGCGTTCGCCACCGGCAAGTTCGACCGGGAGCTGGTCAATGACAAACTGGAGGACACCTTCGCCCAGGCGGAGGCCCTCGTAAACGGATTCCTATGCGCATAGCGGTCTACTCGGGTTCCTTCGATCCGCTCCACATCGGCCACCAGGCCATCATGGAGCGGCTCACCTTCACGCACGAATTCGACTGGGTCTACCTGGTCATCTCCCCGCAGAACCCGCTCAAAGACCCGTCCAAGGCCCTGTCGGCCGAGCAGCGCTACCGCGCGGCCATCGACGCCGTCCGGCGCCACCCCGAGCTGCACGTCTGGGTGGACAACATCGAGCTGGAGATGCCCGCGCCCCACTACACAATCAAGACCCTGGACGCGCTCAAGCAGCGGGAGCCGATGAACGATTTCACCCTGGTGATCGGCGCCGACAACCTCGAGAACATCCACCGCTGGCGCGACGCCCCGCGCCTCCTCAGCGAATACGGCGTGGCCGTCTATCCGCGCAAGGGCTATGATATGGAGCGGCTCCGCGAAATGCTCCTCGAGGAGTGCCGCCACTTCCCCGCCCCCTACGTCCTCGACGCCTCACAGGGCGCCGCACCCGGCAACGTCAGCCTCGAAGAGCTCGACAGCCTCTACAACATCCGCCTGATCGACGCCCCCATCGTGGACATCTCCTCGACCCAGATCCGCGAGATGCAGGCGCGGGGCGAGGATGCCTCCCAGTATCTGATGTAATTAACCATACCAGCCAATGAAAACCCGTTTCCTGCTGTTCCTGCTGCCCCTGGCGGCGGCCTGCACCCAAGATCCCGTCCAGTATTTCCCCGCCCGCGGGGCTTCCGGCGTCAACCCGGACACCCACCTGGTGCTCACCTTCCCCGAGGCGCCCGTCCTCGGCGAAGCCGGCTTCATCCGCATCTTCGACGCCCGCAGCGGCGAGTGCGTCGACAGCCTCGACCTGAGCCTGCCCGCCGGCCTCACCCAGAGCCGCCAGTACGGCCCCGAATGCGACTACACCAAGGTCCCCTACGACTACAGCCGCGACTTCGTCCCGACCAACAAGAACACCCTCCCCGGCACCCCGTCCGGCACCGCGGAGCCCACGCCGCGGGACATGCAGCTGACCATCATCGGCGGCTTCACGGACGGCTTCCGTTTCCACCCGGTCATCATCCACGACAACGTGGCCACCATCTACCCCCACAACAACCTCCTCGAATACGGCCACAACTATTATGTGACCATTGACCCGGGGGTGCTGGTCTGCGGGGAGTTTGACGGCGTCCGCAAGGGCCAGTGGAAGTTCTCCACCAAGCCCGCCGGGCCGGCGGATCCGCGCCACCTTAGCGTGGCGGCCGACGGCAGCGGCGACTTCAACACCGTCCAGGGCGCCCTGGATGCCGTTCCGGATTTCTGCAAGGACACCACCTGGATCAGTGTGGCGCCGGGCGACTTCGAAGAGATTGTCTACGCCCGCAACAAGACCAACGTCGTGATCCGCGGCGCCGGGATGGACGCCACCAAGGTCCACTACGCCAACAATGAAGTTTTCAACCCCCATCCGCTCCTGGTCAAGACCAATGAGTGGCCGGGCACCTTCCCTTCCCGCCGGGCCGCCTTCGCGCTCGACAACTGCGACGACATCGTCCTGGAAGACATCTGCATCGCCACCGACCTCTACGGCCAGGCGGAGGGCCTCCTGCTGCACGGCGAGCGTATCGCCCTCTACCGCGTGCGCATCATCGGCTCCGGCGACGCCCTCCAGGCCAACGGCACCGTCTACATGCAGGACAGCGAACTGATCGGCGACGGCGATACCATCCTCGGACGCGGCAGCCTCTTCGCCTACCACAGCAAATTCTACAACCACGGCGGCCCCTTCTCCTGGGTGCGCAACGTAAAACCCGCCCACGGCGACGTCTTCGTCGAATGCCACTTCGAGGGCCTGCCCGACCGTCCTGCCGACTACGGCCGAACCAACACCAACCACGGCACGTCCTATCCGGACGCCGAATTCGTGGTCATCGACTGCACCACGCGCCATTTCAACCCGCAGGGCTGGAGCGCCATCGGAGAGAAGAGTTCCACGATGCTGGAGTTCCGCACGCGCGACGCCGACAGCGGCGAACTGGTGGATGTCTCGAAGCGGCATCCGTACTCCCGCCAACTCGACGAAAAGCGGGATGCGGAGCTCCTTGAGCGCTACCGCGATCCCGCTTTCGTGCTGGCCGGGTGGAATCCGGTCCGGTAAAACCCGTTTTCTACTGCCCGAGGTCTTTGTTCTCCATCAGGTAGAAGGTCAGCTCGCCCTTGCAGGCGAGGTGGCCGTCGACGCTCGCCTGGGCGCCGAGGACATAGAGCGATCCCCGGATGGCGATCGGCTTGGCCGTCACCTCGACCGTGTCGCCCGGGCGCACCATGTGCTTGAAGCGCACCTTGTCCAGACCAGCGTAGAAGGGGGTGTGGCCCTTGAGCTTTTCGCCCAGAATCAGGGTGCAGGACTGCGCCATGATCTCGCAGAGGATCACGCCCGGCACCACCGGGAAATCCGGGAAATGGCCGCGCAGGAAGAACTCCTCACCGGTCACGTGGTAGGTGGCCTTGATCCCCTCCTCGTTGCCTTCTGTCCAGTCCACCAGCAGCATCGGCTCCCGATGCGGCAGGAAATTTTTGATTTCTTCTCTGTTCATATATACACTACTATTCGAATTTGCGCAGGGCGACGCTGGCGTCGTGGCCGCCGAATCCCAGGGAGTTGGACAGGGCCATCGTGACCGGACGCCTGACCGCCCGGAGCGGCGTGTAGTCCAGGTCGCATTCGGGATCCGGATCCGTCAGGCCGATGGTGGGCGGGATGATACCGTCGCGCAGGGCCAGGGCGGAAGCCAGGAGTTCCGCGGCGCCGGCCGCGCCGATCATATGGCCGGTCATCGACTTGGTGGAACTGATGGACGCGCGCCGGGCCTCCGTCTCACCGAGCGCCAACTTGATGGCGGCTGTCTCCGCAGCGTCATTGAGCTGGGTGCCCGTGCCGTGGGCGTTGATGTAGAGATCCTCCCCCGCCCGGTAGCCGGACTGCTCCAGCGCGTCGCGCATCGCCCGGGAGGCGGGCAAGCCGTCGGGACGCGGCGCCGTGGCGTGGTGCGCGTCGCAGTAATTGCCGTAGCCGGTCACCTCCGCAAGGATAGTCGCCCCGCGTCCGATGGCGTGGCTGTATTCTTCGAGGATGAGCACGGCCGCACCCTCCGCCATCACGAACCCCGCCCGCCGGGCGCTGAACGGCAGCGAAGCCTGGAGCGGATCCGTGGCGAGGGTCAGGGCGTGGGCACTGCAGAAGCCGCCGAACGCCAACGGGTTGATCACCGCCTCCGTACCCCCCGCGATGATGGCGTCGGCAAATCCGTATTTCACGGCACGGAAGGCCTCGCCGATGGCCTGGGTGCTGGAGGCACAGGCAGCGGTGGTCGTCAGGTTGGCCCCCTGGGCGTTGTAGCGGATGGCGATGTTGCCGGCCGCGATGTTGCCGATCAGTTTGGGGATGAACAGCGGGGAGATCCGGTCCGCCCCCTCTTCCAGCAGCACGGTCGTCTGCTCGATGAAGGTCTGCATTCCCCCGATGCCGGTACCCATATAGACACCCAGCCGCTCCGGGGCGATGTTGGCGCCCGCTTCGAGTCCGCATTCCTGCATCGCCTGCCAGGCAGCCGCCTGGGCGAACAGGCAGAAGCGGTCGTTGCGCTTGGTTTCCTTGAGGGTCAGCCCATAGGCCGCAAAATCAAAATCCCGGACCACGCCGGCCACCCGGACCGGCAGGCGCTCCTGCTCCAGTTCGGGGCATGCGCTGATGCCGCAGCGGCCCGCTTTCAGGGCCGACCAGAATGCTTCGGTGCTGTTGCCGACCGGCGAGATGACGCCGGTCCCGGTAATAACTACTCTTCTTTCCACGCCGCAAAGATATGCCGTTTTTTTGCACGCGCAAAAGAGATAGTAGCGGCGGACAAAAAATGTGATGAAAACCTTGTATTGCGGAGAAAACCCCGTATCTTTGGGACGAATTTCGGTTTAATCAGTTTTCGTCCCAGTATGAATACGCCTCTTCGAATCGGAAAAACCTATGCTTCCCAGCTCCTCTATGTGCTGGTGATACCGGCCTTCTTCGTCGGATTCTGCTTTCTTTACAATCCTTTCGGGATGCAGCAGTACTACCAGATCGGCGGGATGAACTTCGGCTTCCATTTCGTCATCCTGACCACCATCCTGATGGCCGTCCTGGCGCTTACACGC
>Ga0310696_10011677_pt1 | contig 10019 bp, 9 predicted proteins | sample AusTroGonzalo_MG_4_FD_203885 | JGI IMG/M metagenome (GOLD analysis project Ga0310696, IMG submission 203885) | Bovine rumen microbial communities from tropical cattle in Woodstock, Queensland, Australia - Gonzalo_02 (v2) (version 2) | ecosystem: Host-associated > Mammals > Digestive system >...
TGCGCACACCTTGCCATCCCAGAGCACGTTGTCGGCCACGATCAGGCCTCCGGGTCGTACCAGGTCTACAACAGCCTGGTAGTAAGCCACATAATCGCGCTTATTGGCATCGATATAAACCAGGTCGTAGGTCTCGTCAATCATCGGCAGGATGTCGAGGGCGTCGCCGATAACCAGCCGGACGCGGTCGGCCACGCCGGCGCGGCGGAAGGCCTCACGGATGAGGTCTTCGAGTTCGTCGTTGATTTCCAGCGTGTCGAGGCGGCCGCCTTCGGGCAGCGCCGCCGCCATCCAGATGGTCGAATAGCCCGTGAAGGTGCCCAGTTCAAGTACGCGGCTGGGGCGGAGTTCCCGCACAAGCAGGTTCAGCAGGGCGCCGACCTCCGGGCCGGCGACCATCCGCCCGTGGCTGGTACGCAACCAGGACTCGCGCTCGAGCCACTCGAGCACTTCGCCCTGCGGCGTCGAATTCTCTCGGATATAGCGTTCCAGTGCGTCCATGCTATTTGAATATCAGGGTGGAAAGACGATCTTCCGCCAGTACCGAGGCGGCTACCCGCTGCAGGCTCTGCGGCGTGATGGCATTGATGCGGCGGCGGACCTCTTCGTCGGTCAGGATTTCGCCGAAGACGAGCATGCTTTTGGCCATCGAAAGCGCCTGCGACTCGCCGTTGTCGGAAGCCACTGCGAGCTGCCCGAGCAGCTGCTTCTTCGCGGCACGTAAAGCGCTCTCGCTGAGCGGCTTTTCGCGCAGAAGCGCCAGCTCTCCGTGCACCAGTTCGATGCAGCGCCCGAGGTTCGGTTTTTCGCAGCCGAAGTAGATGAGGAACGAGCCGTTGTCGGCAAACTGGGTGAAGGAAGCGTCGATGGCGTAGACCAGCGCATTCTTCTCGCGCAGCTTCTGGTTGAGGCGCGAGTTTGCACCCGGGCCGCCGAGCAGGTTGGCCAGCAGGATCATCTCCATGCGACGCTCGTCATAATAAGAGTACGCGGTGGTGCCGATGATGCAGTTGATCTGGTGGTTCTTTTTCGATACCTCCTTGGTAAAACGGGGGCAGGACACAAGTTCCGACGGGGTGGGCCGCTGCGGCCGGGCTGCGGGCGTGTAGCCTGCCGGGATGTATTTTTCGGCCGCCTGGCGGGCGATCTTCTCGGCCCGCTGCGGGGTCAGGTTTCCGACTATGGAAATGCACATGTTCTCGGGACGGAAATTCTCTTGCACATAGGCGCGCAGGGCGGAGGAATCAATCTTCCGCAGGCTCCGCGTCGTGCCGAGGATGGGCCGGGCGAGCGGGCTGGGCTCGAAGAGCAGCCGCTCGAACTCCTCGAAGATGCACTCCGACGGCGAATCCTTGTACATATTGATTTCGTCAATGACGACGCAGCGTTCCTTGTCAAGCTCTTTCTGGGGATAGGTGGAAGTGAATGCCAGCTCGAAGAGCAGGTCCACGGCCTTGGCTGTATCTTCCTTCAGGACAGTCGAATAAAGCACTGTCTCCTCCTTCGCGGTGTAGGCGTTCAACTCGCCGCCCAGCATCTCCAGGCGGTTGCTGATCTGGGCCGGCGTGCGCCGTTCCGTGCCCTTGAAGAGCATGTGCTCGGTCATGTGGGCGATGCCGCTCAGCGCCTCTGGCTCGTTACGCGTGCCCGACTGGATGGCCAACGCCGTGTATGCCACCTGCGAACGCGTGCGCTTGAAAGCGAAACGGAGTCCGCAGTCGAAAGTTTTTGTATAAATCATACGGCAAAATTAGACAATAAATTCTTATATTTGTAGGCTATGGAACAATTCATCGTATCTGCCCGTAAGTACCGGCCCAACAGCTTCGAGACGCTGCTGGGGCAGGAGACCATCGCCCGGACGCTCAAGAACTCGATCCAGCGCGGCCAGTTGGCGCACGCCTACCTCTTCTGCGGTCCCCGCGGTGTGGGCAAGACCAGCGCGGCGCGCATCTTCGCCAAGACCATCAACTGCAGCAACCCCGGTCCCGACCTGGAGCCGTGCGGCGAGTGCGAGTCGTGCCGCTCCTTCGCGGAAGGCCGCTCCTACAGCATCCACGAGCTCGATGCGGCCTCCAACAACTCGGTGGACGATATCCGTGCGCTGACCGACAAGGTCCGCATCCCGCCGCAGATCGGGCGCTACAGCGTCTATATCATCGACGAGGTCCACATGCTCTCGCAGGCGGCCTTCAACGCGTTCCTCAAGACCCTAGAGGAACCGCCGGCACACGCCATCTTCATCCTGGCCACCACCGAGAAGCACAAGATTCTGCCCACCATCCTCTCGCGCTGCCAGACCTTCGACTTCAACCGCATCGGCATCGAAGACATGGTGCGCAACATGAAGGATATTGCTGCGAAAGAGGGCGTTACGATGAGTGAGGACGCCATGCACATCATCGCGCAGAAGGCGGACGGCGCCATGCGCGACGCACTCACGCTGTTCGACCAGACGGTCGCCTTCTGCGGTCGCGAGGTGACCTACGAACAGGTGATCAAGAACCTGAACGTACTCGACTACGACTATTATTTCAGCCTGACCGATGATTTCCTGAGCGGCGACTACGGCCGTGCCATGCTGACCTTCGATGAGATCCTGTCGAAAGGCTTCAATGCGCAGAGCTTCATCGGCGGCCTGAGCACGCATTTCCGCGACCTGCTGGTCTGCAAGAGCGGTGCGGCGCAGACGCTCCTCGAGCTGGCGCCCACCGTGGCGCAACGCTACCGCGACTATGCGGCGCGCTGCTCCCAGGGCTTCCTCTTCGAGGCGCTCGGCATCACTTCCGGCTGCGAAGCCGCCTACAAGCAGAGCGGTAATCCCCGTCTGCTCATCGAGTTCGCCTTGATGAAGATCTGCAATCTTACGGCGAGCTTCGCCGAAGCACGCTCCGGGGCTCCGGAGCCCGTCTCGCTCCCGAAAAAAGGTCGCATCGCCGGGACTCCGCCCGCCCCTGCGCCCGTTGAGAAGGGCAAAAGCGAAGGCGAAGTTGCGAAACCGCAGCCGCAGCCCACTGCTCATAAGTCTACCGGATTGTCGCTCAAGGCCATGATGGCCGAAGCCGAGAAAGCGCCCGCCGAGATGGCGAAGCCCGAAGCCGCTGCGGTCGCCGCACCGCAGGCGATATCGCTTGCAGAGGCCTGGACGGCCCTCGCGGAAAGCGAGGCGAAGGCGCCGCGCCTTTCATCGGCCATCTCCGGGGCCACGCCGACCCAGGAGGGCAATGAGGTCTTTTTCGAGGTGGGCAATGCCGCACAGAAGGAATGGATCGACCGCAACTGCCGCCCGCGCCTGGAGGCGTTCCTCCAGCGCAAGCTCGCGCGGCCCGACCTCCGGCTCCTGGTCACCGTCAAGAAAGTGGAGGAAACGGCCAAGGGCATGTACATGCCTTCCGACAAGGCAAAGTATTTGCAGGAGAACTCGCCCGAATACAACGCACTCCGCAAGGATTTGGAATTGGAGATAAGCTAGCATGAAACTTTTCTGTACCAACCTGGTCAAGCAATACGGCAAACGCACCGTTGTCAAGGGCGTTTCCATCGAAGTGGAACAAGGTGAGATCGTGGGCCTGCTGGGCCCGAACGGCGCCGGCAAGACCACGAGCTTCTACATGATCGTGGGCCTGATCAAGCCCAACTCCGGCCGCATCTTCCTCGACGAGGAGGAGATCACCAAGCTCCCGATGTACCGGCGGGCCCAGATGGGCATCGGCTACCTGGCCCAGGAGGCTTCGGTGTTCCGCACGATGAGCGTTGAAAACAACATCATGTCGGTCATGGAGATGGCGGGCTTCGACCGCGAATACCGTGAGCGGCGTCTCGAGGAACTCATCGAAGAATTCGGCCTCCACAAGGTACGCCACAGCCAGGGAATCCAGCTGTCGGGCGGCGAGCGCCGCCGTTGCGAGATCGCGCGGGCGCTGGCCATCAACCCGAAGTTCATCCTGCTCGACGAGCCGTTCGCCGGTGTCGACCCCATCGCCGTTGAGGACATCCAGCACATCATTGCCAAACTGAAGAAGATGAACATAGGCGTGATCATCACTGACCACAACGTCCACGAGACCCTGGCCATCACCGACCGCGCCTACCTTCTCTACGAAGGCTCGATCCTCGAAAGCGGCACGGCCGAGCAGCTGGCCAACAACCCCGAAGTCCGCAAGAAATACCTTGGCCAGAACTTCGAGCTCCGCAAGGCCGTCCTCCACGAACGAGCCGACGACTGACGCCCCGCGCACTTACGCCTGACGTCCTCGCGCCTGCAACGGACACACTTGATTTTCAGGTACTTACATAAACATATCCCCCTCCGTACAGAGGGGGATATGTTTATGTAACTCGCTGTGTTACAAGTGTGTCCGTTGCAGGCGCAGTCCGGACGGGGCTTAGTCTTTGCCGGCGAAGGCGCAGGCGTCGCAGCCGCCGGGGGGACAGGTGTCGGGGAGTTGGCCGGCGGCTGCGGCAGTGGGGTTGCGCTTGCGCCAGAGGCGGAGCTCCTCCTCCTTGGCGCAGACGATGCCCCTGCGGCGCAACTCCTTGTTGTGCGAGATCTCGCCGTCGGGGAACTTGCCGTTTTTCTTCACGAGAATCGTGACGGCCATCCCCAGGACACCGAGGCCCAGCAGCAGTGCGGCCAGCAGGAACACCTTCATGGTCTAGACGCGTTTAAAGTCGGGCACGATCGGATGGTCGCCCACCGTGATCACCGGCGGAATCTGCATCACCTTGAAAGCGGCGCCCTTCTTGAGCTTGACGATGCGCTCCACCAGCTTAGCGTCGGTGCCGCGCGCCACCACATCTTCGGGCGTAAGCCCTTCTTCGCAAAGCGCATGCAGCACGGGGTCGAGCAGGTCGTACTCGGGCAGCGAGTCGCTGTCCTTCTGGTTCGGGCGCAGCTCGGCCGAGGGAGCCTTCGTCAGGATCGACTCCGGAATCACCTCGCTGCCATGCAGCTGGTTCACGTAGTGCGAGAGCTCATACACCTGCACCTTGTAGAGGTCGGCAATCACCATCACGGCGCCGCACAGGTCGCCGTACAGGGTGCCGTAGCCCGTAAAGAGCTCGCTCTTGTTGGAAGTGTTGAGCAGCAGTGCGTTGTAGCGGTTTGCCCAGGTCATCAGGATGGCGCCGCGGATGCGGGCCTGCAGGTTCTCCTGCGCCACGCTCCACTTGCCCAGCTCGAAGAATCGGATCATCTCGAACATCGCCCGCTTGTAGATCTTTTCGATCGGGACGATGTCGTAGGTGATGCCCAGGTTGTTGGCCAGCTCCACCGAGTCGGTGACCGAATTCAGCGAAGAGTACTCCGACGGCATCAGGATACCATGCACGTTTTCCTTGCCGAGCGCGTCGACGGCGAGGGCGGCCACGATGGCCGAATCGATGCCGCCGGAAAGGCCTAGCACGCCTTTCTCCATGCCGGCCGAGGCGAAGAAGCTGCGGAGTTTGCCGACGATCAGGTCGTGGACTTCCGCGATGTCGCGGGTGGGTTCGAGGATCATGGGACTAGCACTGGATGAACAGGTCGCTGACCGGTTCGTTATGGTAGATGTGGTCGATCACGTCGGCGAACAGGCCGGTCATCGACAGCACGGTGAATTTGCTGCTGTCGGCGTCCTTCTTGAGCGGAACAGTGTCGGCTACGAGGAATTCCTGGATGGGGGAGGCGTTGATGCGGTCGTAGGCCTTGCCCGAGAGGATCGGGTGGGTGCAGACGGCCCGCACGCTCAGGGCGCCTTTCTCCATCAGGACCTCGGCGCACTTGGTGATGGTGCCGGCGGTGTCGACCATGTCGTCGACAATCACCACGTTGCGGCCCTCAATCTCGCCGATGGCGGTCATGCTGCCGACGACATTGGCTTTCGAGCGGTCCTTGTGGCAGATGATCAGCGGGGCGTTGAGGTGGCGGGCATACACGTTGGCTTTCTTGGCGCCGCCCATATCGGGAGAAGCGATGGAAAGGTTTTCCAGATTCATCGCCTTGATGTACGGAATGAAGATCGAGCTGGCCCAGAGGTGGTCGACGGGGATGTCGAAAAAGCCCTGGATCTGGGCGGCGTGGAGCTCGCACGTCATCACGCGGTCGCAGCCGGCCGCGGTGAGCATGTTGGCCACAAGCTTCGATGCGATGGAAACACGGGGGCGGTCCTTGCGGTCCTGGCGGGCCCAGCCGAAGTAGGGGATCACGGCGACCACCTTGTAGGCCGAAGCGCGGCGTGCGGCATCAATCATGAGCAGCAACTCAAAGAGGTTGTCGGCCGGCGGGTTCGTGCTCTGGACAATGAACACGGCGGATCCGCGGACGCTCTCCGTGAACTGGGGCTGGAATTCACCGTCGCTGAAGACGGTCAGTTCGGAATCGCCAAGCTTGGTGTTGAGTTTCTTCGCGATCTGCTCTGCAAACGCGCGCGAACCGTTGCAGGCGAAGATCTTCAATTTGTGGTCGTACTCTTGCATGGAAGTATGAATTGATGGAAGTTATAGTTGATTGAGAATGGTTTCAATGTAGTCCAGCAGCTCGTCGCGCCCCTTGCCGGTCTCCGAGGAAGTCAGGAAAACGGGCGGGAGGGTCTCCCACGTTTCGAGCAGGGTGGCGTTGTTGTGCTCCACCTGGGCACGCAGGGCGTTGACGCCGAGCTTGTCGCACTTGGTGTAGACGAGGGCGAAGGGGATGCCTTCGGCGCCGAGTTCGGTGATGAAATCGCGGTCGATGGCCTGGAGGTCATGGCGCGCGTCGAGCAGCACGAACAGGAGCACGAGGTCGGGGGAGTTGAGGATGTAGTCGCTGATGATCTCCCGGAGCTTCTCCCGGCCTTTCTGGCCCATCCTGGCGTAGCCGTAGCCGGGCAGGTCGACGAGGTACCACTGGTCGTTGATCAGGAAGTGGTTGACCAGCTGTGTCTTACCGGGGGTTGCAGAGGTGTGCGCAAGGCCCTTTTTCTGGCAGAGCATATTGATGAGCGACGACTTGCCGACGTTGCTCCGTCCGATGAAAGCGAACTCGGGGCGGACGTCTTTCGGCTTCTGCGCGGTGTTCTGGCTGCTGCCGGCAAAGGTTGCCTGCTTGATGATCATTGTGACGCGGGAATTGACTTTGCAAATGTACGAAAAATATCATATATTTGTACAGATGGAAGAAAAGCAGAGCATCGGTCTTTTGGCGCTGCAGGAGCGGATCGGAGCGGCCCTCGAGGCTCGTTTTCCTGAGACATACTGGCTTCGGGCGGAGATCAGCGAGTGCAAGCAGAACCCCGGCGGGCACTGCTACCTTACGCTGGTCGAAAAAGACGCGCAGTCCGACGTCGTGCTGGCACGTGCGCAGGCCGTGGCCTGGGCTTCTTCCTGGCGGGTGATCCGGCCGTATTTCGAGGCGTCCACAGGCCGTGCGCTGGAGCCGGGCCTGTCGGTGCTGCTCCGCGTGCAGGTGAGCTATTCAGCCCGGTTCGGGCTGTCGCTGACGGTCTATGACATCGACCCGTCGTTCACGGTGGGCGAGCTGGAACTGCAGCGCCAGCGCACGATCGCGCGGCTGCAGGAAGAAGGGATGTTCGGCTTGAACGCCGCCCTTCCGCTGCCGCTGCTGCCGCGGCGCCTGGCGGTGGTCTCCAGCCCGACGGCGGCAGGCTGGCGCGACTTCACGCGGCAGCTGGAGCAGCAGGGCGGGGAATTCGGCTTCCGGGTGAAGCTGTTCCCGGCGCTGATGCAGGGCGCGGAGGCGCCCGCGAGCATCATCGCGGCGCTCGATGCCGTGGCGGCGGAAGAGGCCGACTTCGACGCGGTGCTCATCCTGCGCGGCGGCGGGGGAGCGATGGATCTGGTCTGCTTCGACGACTACGAGCTGGCCGTCAACGTGGCGCAGTTCCCGCTGCCCGTCCTCACAGGCATCGGCCACGACCACGACTACCACGTCGTGGACCAGGTGGCCCACACGTCGGTCAAGACGCCTACGGCACTGGCTGACTGGCTGGCCGACCGTTTCGCGGGCGAAGCCTGGCGGCTCGACACGCTGGTCCAGCGCCTGCATCTGGCGGTGCGGACACACGCCACGGAGCAGCTGGGCGTACTCGACGCCCTGAAGCTTCGCATCGCCCACGCGGTGCTCGACCGCCACGCCGAGGCGCTCCGCCGTCTTGATGTCCTGGAACACCGCATCGACGCAGTCGACCCGCAGCGCGCCCTCGAGCGCGGCTTCCTCATCGCACTGAAGGAAGGCCGCCGTGCCGATCGCGCCGCCGCCTTCATACCCGGTGACCGCCTGTCGCTGATGTTCCTTGACGGCGTGGTGGAAGCCGAGGTGAAAGGCATCACAAAGAATTAGAAATGAGAGAGATATGAAAGCAGAAAAGAAATACGAAGACGTCTATGCGGAGCTGGAGAAGCTGATTGCGCGGATCGAGGATCCCAAGCGCGACCTGTCCACCATCGGCACCGACGTCAAGAAGGCGATGGAACACATCCGCTGGTGCCGAGAGTATATCCAGGGCAGCCAGGCGGACATCGAAAAACTGATGAACAACGAATAACAACAAAGAACCCGATATGAAGATTTACGAGAAAGACCCGTGGCTTGCGCCTTACAAGGATGCCGTGGAAGGACGCAACCAGCAGATCCTGCGTGTGAAAGATTCCATCGCCGGCAAGCGGAAACCGCTGAAAAAAGCCATCAATGGCAGCATGTATTATTGCCTGCACCGCCAAGACGGTGACTGGGTGTTCCGCGAGTGGGCGCCCAATGCTTCCAAAATATACCTGACCGGCGACTTCAACGGCTGGCGCCGGAGCGAGGAATGGGCCCTCAAACCCATCGGCGGCGGCAACTGGGAGCTGCGCGTTCCCGGCGAGAAAGTCTCCCATGGGGACCTTTACAAATGGTTTGTGGAATGGCCCGGCGGTGGGGGAGAACGCATCCCCGCCTATGCCACCCGCTGTGTCCAGGATCCGGAGTCAAAGGTATTCTGCGCCCAGGTCTGGGAGCCGGCCAAGGCCTACCGCTGGCACAAGAAACGCGGCCCGAAGATCGACAACCCGCTTATCTACGAGGCCCATATCGGCATGAGCACCGAGGATCAGAAGGTGGGCTCCTTCACGGAGTTCCGTGAAAAAGTGCTCCCGCGCGTCGTTGAGACGGGCTATAACACGCTGCAGATCATGGCTTTGCAGGAGCATCCCTACTACGGAAGCTTCGGCTACCAGGTGTCCAGTTTCTTTGCCCTGAGCAGCCGTTTCGGCACGCCGGAAGAGTTCAAGGCGCTGGTCGACGCAGCGCACAAGGCCGGCATCGCCGTGATCATGGACGTGGTCCACAGCCACGCCGTGAGCAACGAGGTGGAAGGCCTCAGCCGCCTGGACGGCTCCTACACCACCTACTTCCACGAAGGACCCCGCGGGCAGCATCCCGCCTGGGGCTCGCGCTGCTTCGACTACGGCAAGGGCCAGACCATCCACTTCCTGCTCTCGAACCTCAAGTACTGGATGGAGGAATACTGTCTCGACGGTTTCCGCTTCGACGGCGTGACCAGCATGCTCTACTATGACCACGGCCTGGAGCGCGACTTCACCTCTTACGACTGCTATTTCGACGGCGGGCAGGACGGCGATGCGATCACTTACCTGGGCCTGGCCAACATCCTGGTCAAAGAGCTGAATCCCAATGCTTTCACCATTGCGGAAGATATGTCCGGCATGCCGGGCCTGGCCGCACCCATTGCAGACGGCGGCATCGGTTTCGACTACCGCATGAGCATGGGCATCGCAGACCACTGGATCAAGTGGATCAAGGAGCGCAGCGACTGGGACTGGAGCATGGGCGAGATCTGGCACGAGCTCTCGGGCAAGCGTCCGGACGAGCGCACCATCAGCTATGCCGAATGCCACGACCAGGCGCTGGTGGGCGACAAGACCATCATCTTCCGCCTCATCGACCAGGAGATGTACTGGAGCATGAACATCGGCTCGCAGAACCTGACCATCGACCGCGGCATCGCCCTGCACAAGATGATCCGTCTCGTGACGCTGGCCAC
>Ga0310696_10011679_pt1 | contig 10018 bp, 12 predicted proteins | sample AusTroGonzalo_MG_4_FD_203885 | JGI IMG/M metagenome (GOLD analysis project Ga0310696, IMG submission 203885) | Bovine rumen microbial communities from tropical cattle in Woodstock, Queensland, Australia - Gonzalo_02 (v2) (version 2) | ecosystem: Host-associated > Mammals > Digestive system >...
CCCATCACCAAATACCCAATAGAACGCAAAAACGCCCAGCACCCGTCTATAGCCTTGACGGACGTTATTTAGGCAACGACCTGCAACGAGTGAAGCCAGGTCTCTACATCGTAGATGGAAAGAAAGTTGTGAAATAACGTAGGAATCGCGGGAACTCTAATCATTTATTTAGCCCTAAAAGTTTGTCCATTCAGAAATAATTCGTATATTTGCGGCATGTAAAAGAAGATGCAATGAGAAGACTATTTACACTTTTAGCAATGCTGCTGTCAGTAGCAGTAATAAAGGCTCAGGAAGACGGGCCAAAGCAAATCAAGCTGACGCAGGAGGAACAGCAATTGGTGCAGAAGAACAATGACTTCGCCTTCCGCCTGTTCCGGGAGGCACGAACGGATAAGAGCTTGCTGCTTTCGCCGCTGAGCATCACCTACGCCCTTGGTATGCTGAACAACGGTGCTGCCGGCAAGACGCAACAGGAAATCAACGACGTGTTAGGCTTCGGCGAAGCAGGAGCCGACGGCATCAACCAGTTTTGCCGCAAGATGCTGACCGAGGCGCCAGGGCTGGACAAGGAGACGAGGGTGGCTATCGCCAACAACATCTACATGAACCTGCCCTACGAGCTGAAGGAGGAATTTACAAAAAAAGCATTCGCATATTACGACGCACAGCCTGAGAGCAGAGACTTTGCGGACGGCAAGACGCGCGACGTGATCAACCAATGGGGCAGCGACCATACCGAGGGTATGATTGAAGAAGCTATCAAGGAAGACGAGTTCAACCCGAATGCCGTGAGCTACCTACTGAACGCCCTCTACTTCAAGGGTATGTGGAGTAACAAGTTCGACGTGAAGAACACCACAGACGAGGTGTTCAACGGTGGTATCAAGGTGCCGATGATGCATATCATTGCCAATGATACGGGTGAGGGGTGCCAGTTCCAATACACAGAGAACGACCTGTACCAAGCCATCAAACTGCCCTACGGTACTGGAGCCTACCTGATGACCGTCTACCTGCCTCGTCAGGACAAGACCGTCAAGGAAGTGCTGGAGACGCTGGACGGCAATAACTGGCAGTTTGACGCCAGAACCAGCTATATCGACCTGAAGCTACCCCGCTTCGAGACTAACACCGACATCGACCTAAAGCCCGTTATGTCGGCCCTGGGCATGCCCACAGCCTTTTCAGACTACGCTGAGTTTCCTGAGTTCTGCAACAAGTCCACCTTTATCGGCATGATGAAGCAAGTGGCCAAGATAAAGGTCAACGAGGAAGGCTCAGAAGCTGCAGCTGTTACCATCATAGAAATGGACAAGGCCGTATCATACCACGACATGTTCATGTTCCACGCTACGCGCCCGTTCCTATATATTATTAGCGAACGCTCGACGGGCATCATCTTCTTCATCGGCCAGTACATGGGCGACGAGACGGCAGAGGTGAAGAGTGACGAAGTGGCGGTAAAAGAAGTGAAAAGTGAGGAAGTGACAAGTGAAAGGATATATAACTTAAGCGGGCAGCGCCTACTGACGCCGCCCGCCAAGGGTCTGTATATTACTGACGGTCGTCTACGTTATCGCCCTCAGTAGGTTTCATTTCCTCCTCGAATTCGGTGATGCCGGCCTCGATGAGGATGTTGTACCACTGGATGAGCTTCTGGATGTGCGAGTTCTTCACCCGGTCGCGGTCCCACTCAGGCAGCACCTTGGTGAAGAACTCGTGCAGTTCTTCGGGCTTAGCCTTCTTGGGGTCGATGCTGGCCTTCTTGCCACCTTCCAGTTTCTTGATGCTTTCGAGGATGGTCATCAGGGGCACATCCTCGGTCTCGGTAAACATGGCGATGTCGGCCAGAGACGTGATGCGGTCGGTGCCGAAAGCGGGCTGGCGACGGTGAGTAGCGTCGAGTGCCTCGACGATGAGATTGTTCTTACCACGAGAGATAAGTTTGTAGAGGCCGGGCTTGCCGGCAATTGCTAAAATGGTTTGTTGCATGATAATTGTTCAAATATAATGTTTAATTGTTTGTCAATGTCTTGCTGGCCGTCGTTCACGATTTCGTAGTCGGCCAGTTGGCGCACTTTCTTCTGCGGCCATTGTCGCGCCATCCACTGCTGAGCCTGATGGCGGGTGATGCCGTCGCGCTGCATGATGCGCTTGATACGTACTTCACGGGGAGCGGTGACGACAATGACTCGGTCAACGTAGCGGTCGGCACCCGACTCATACATGATGGCCGACTCAAGCCATTCGAGACCACTCTCCAGAAAGTCGGCGAAGACGGCGGGATGGACAATGGCATTGATGGCCTGCTGGTTGTCCTCGCTGGCCAGCAGGAAACGGCTGATAGCCGCCTTGTCGAGCGAGCCGACGAGGTCTGTCAGTTGCTGGCGAAGCTGGGGCGAAGTGCGCATAAGCCGCTTGGCGGCACTATCGCAGTCGTAGACGCTGATGCCTCGGGCGGCCAGTCGTGCTGCCACATAACTCTTCCCGCTACCGATGCCTCCGGCTATTCCTATCTTCATTCTGAAACCTCCTCTAACAGGTAGTCGACCTGACGGGTAACCAGCGAAGCGTGGGTAATGCCTTCGGGCACCTGTTCCAGGTAGAGGTTACACTTGTCCGACTTCTGGTTTTTCAGTTCGTTATAGTCGACGACGACAGCAAAGTCGTTCGGCGTAAGCGTACGGTAGACGTTGACACCCGTAACGAACTTGACGCTGACCTTGGCAGGAAAAGTACGAAGCACCTTGCCTTTAGGCAGATTGATACCCCTGACGGGTATTCCGTCCATGCTCTCCTCGGTCAACACGTCTGTATAGAAGGTAGTCTTCACACGGTCGGGCACCATCTTGACACCCTCCATCTTGCGCAGTCGGCAGTCAACCACCAGCGTATCGCGGAAACCCACGTAGTTCAGCGGTTCGGTGTAGACCATACGGATGCTGTCCAGCCGATCCTCCGAAGCGTAGACAGTAACGCTGTCGGGCGAGTAGGTGACATCGCTCAGGAAGTAGAGGTGCTCAGGAATGACCCTTCCCCTCCATCTGACAGGCACCCGCTTGTTAGCTCCCGTGTTGTAATAGAACTTAAGCCGTTCAGGCTTGACGGCGGTCACTTTGCCTGAGCCCGAAAGGTGCTGCTGTACCAGCTTTGTCAGTTCGGCAGTACTGATAATGCCCGTACCACCACCCTGGTCGTAGTTCTTGAAATGAGCCTCCACACTTTTCAGCTCTTCACCATACATATAGGTGAAGATCATGATTCCGCGGTCACGGACGGTTACCCTGATGGTATCCACCTCGTCGCTGGTCAGCATGATGTCAGCAGGGACACCGCTGATGCGTACAGGAACGACCACTTCCTTCTCATAAGTCTCGTTGAGCGTCATCACTAACCAGAAGATGCCCGAGAGTGCGAGAAAGAATAAGAAAATCAGAAACTCCCTGTTAGTCTTGCTGAACAGAAAGCTCCTGATTGTGGAAAACAGAGTTGCGTCCATGCTGTCTGCTTGACGTTGGATGTAAGTTATTTCTGCACGGGCGTATTAGCCATATCCTTGAAGACATAGCTCTTCTCGACCGTAATGACCACGTCGCGGGCAATCTTCACATCAACGGTACCCTTGGCCATATCAATGCTCTTGATAGTGCCGTGAACACCGCCGCCGACAATGACGTCAGCCCCCTCGGTGAGTGAGTTCTGGAACTTCTGTATCTCCTTCTGTCTCTTCTGCTGCGGCTTGATCATGAAGAACCACATGATGGCAAAGATAGCCACCATCATGAGAATCATCGACATTCCGCCGCCGCTTCCCTGTGCTGCCTGAGCAGCCAAAATAATCTGTGTCATTTTTGCGTTTTATGTTATTGCGTTATTACGATTCGATTTTCTTTTCGTCCATCCGCTTCATCAGACGACGGGTCTTGATGAGATGGCGGGCAATGGTATCGAGCATACCGTTGATATAGCCACTGCTCTTCGGAGTAGAATACAGCTTGGCAATCTCAACGAACTCGTTGATGGTGACGCTAATTGGAATCGACGGGAAGGTCATCATCTCGGCAATGGCTATCTGCATAATGACGACATCCATGTAGGCCAGGCGCGAAAAGTCCCAGTTGCGCGAAGCCTCAGTCATATAGTGCTGGTACTCGTCGCTGTTCAGGATAGAGGCGCGGAACAGCTTGCGGGCGTAGTCTTTTTCCTCCTCGCTGTCGTATTCGGGCAGCAATTCCTGACGCGGCCCATTCTGTTCCTCAAAACGCTTGATGGTCTTTAGCACGAAGGTGTCAACAATCTCCTTGTCGTCGTTCCAATAGAGGCTCAGTTCCTCTAACAGCGCGTCCAGATCGTCGTTCTCCTGAATGAGCGTACGATAGAGTTTACGCCACAGTTCACGGTCGGTAGCATAGTCGTCGGTAGGGTCGGCCATATAATCCTTATATATCTGACTCTGCTCTATCTGGTCAAACAACTTACCCACGAACTCCGGCTCGTCGGCCCAAGTATGCTTCTGATTGCTGATGAAGTCACTCAGCTGGCGATTCTCCTCCAGCTGCAGCGTAAAGCGATTATAGGCAAATCGCGTCGAGGGCTTGGGAAGGCCTTCACGCAGAGCCTTTGCCTCCAAGATTTCCAGACGGCGCTTGGCCTCCTTGGCTACAGCTACCATCAATGCCAACAAGTAATTATACAGGTCATAGGCTTTCGAAAGACTGAATATCAGCTCCTTCTCGGCCGAGTCGATGTTCTTGTTACCGTTTTGATAGTACGCGTAGGTTAACTGAACAATCTTGATACGTATTATTTCACGATTAATCATACTCTTACGATTTAATTCGACTGCAAAAATACTTATTTTTCGCTGATTATGCAAGAAAAAAGCATCCTTTTTAAAAATAATTGTGAATTATGCATTGTGAATTGTGAATTTCTTCGTACCTTTGCACCCGCTTTTCAGAAAAAGCACACCGTGTGATGGTGAATTAACAACAAACAAAGTATTAATTTAGAGTAACACATTTAAGTTATGAGAGAAATCAATGTGAGCGGTCAGAAGCGTACCGCAACTGGCAAGAAGGCTTCCAAGCTTCTTCGCAAGGAGGGAATGGTTCCCTGCAATCTGTATGGTGAGTCAAAGGACAAGAACGGTCTGCCCGAGGCAATGGCCTTCCAGGCTCCGTTTGCCGAGCTCCGCAAGGCTATCTACACTCCCCACGTCTATGTCGTCAACCTGAACATCGACGGCAAGGAGCACAAGGCTATCATGAAGGAACTGCAGTTCCACCCCACGACTGATGCCCTGCTGCATGCCGACTTCTTCGAGGTCAACGAGACAAAGGACATCACCGTAGGTATTCCCGTCAACCTCACTGGTCACGCTCAGGGTGTACGCGATGGTGGTCGTCTGAACCTCTCTATCCGTAAGATTGACGTTACCGCTCCTTATAAGAATATTCCTGAGAAGCTCGACATCGACGTCACAGAGCTGCAGTTGGGTAAGGCCATCAAGGTGGGTGCCCTGCAGTTCGAGGGTCTGAAGATTGCTACTTCTCCTGAGGTGGTTGTCTGCTCCGTGAAGGCTACCCGCGCATCTCGCTCGGCTGCCGCTGCTGCTGAGGCTGCTCAGTAATACAGAATATGGACAAATACTTAATTGTAGGGTTGGGAAATCCGGGCGATGAGTACGCGATGACCCGCCACAATACAGGATTCATGGTGTTGGATGCCTTTGCAGGGGCATCCAATACTGTTTTCAGCGACCGCCGTTACGGTTACGTGGCCGAGACGTCGCTGAAAGGGCGCAAGGTACTGTTGCTGAAGCCCACCACGTTTATGAATCTCAGCGGCAATGCCGTGCGCTATTGGCTGAACAAGGAAAACATCGACCAGCATCGCCTGCTCGTCATCAGCGACGATGTGGCATTGCCCTTAGGGCAGTTCCGCCTGAAGGCCGGTGGCTCCAATGGCGGCCATAACGGTCTGGGGCACATCCAACAGCTCATCGGACAGGACTATCCCCGTCTGCGAATGGGTATCGGCAGCGACTACCCGCAGGGCGGACAGATTGACTGGGTCCTTGGCCGCTATAGCGAAGAGGAACTCCAGCAGTTGCAACCCTCCATCGATACGGCTGGCGAGATCATCAAGAGTTTTGTCCTCGCCGGCATCGACATCACGATGAACCAGTATAATAAGCTGGGAAAGGGAAAAGTGAATAGTGAAAAGTGAATAATTTGCTACCGAATGGACGAAGCAAGAATAGACAAGTGGCTCTGGTCGTCACGCATCTTCAAGACCCGCACCATTGCTGCCGACGCCTGTAAGAACGGACGCATCCTGGTGAACAACGTGCTGGTGAAGCCGTCGCGTATGATTAAGGTGGGCGACACCATCAGCGTTCGCAAGCCGCCAGTCACCTACACCTTCCGGGTGCTGAAGACCATCGAACAGCGCGTGGGGGCTAAGTTGCTGCCTGAGATTTACGAGAACATCACCACCGCTGACCAGTACGAACTGTTAGAGATGAACCGCATCAGCGGATTTGTCGACCGCCAGCGCGGTACAGGACGTCCTACCAAGAAAGACCGTCGCCAGATGGATGCTTTCGTGGGGCCCTCTCTCGAAGGTTTCGGCGACTGGGACGATTTCGATTTTGACGAAGACTAATTATAAGAAGAACAGACACAATGAAAAGAGTAACAGTTTTAGCAAATATCATGGTTGCGCTGACAGTCGCAACCGGTCTTACTTCCTGCTTGAAGGACGAAGATCCCTACAGCGCAGGTTTCCAGTTTTCGAGACCCACCAACGTACGTACCTATCTCTATGCTAACACCAGCACCGACTCATTGGAGATGCTGTGCCTCGGTCCTTGGCAGATTACCAGCGACACTCCTGAGGCCACTTGGTGTACGCTTGACGAGATGAAGGGCGTAGGCAGTTCCATCTATTGCTTTGGCGTACACTTCAAGCCGAACACGACGGACAATGCCCGTCTGGCGCAGTTCACTATTACCGACACGAAGCATCCTGACGATGCCCGTTCCTCGTGGCAGTACGTGCAATACGCCACTCGCGGCGACGGTTCCTTCGGTACAGCTGCTCTGGTAAAAGGCATCACGTCGAGCGACGGTTGGACGGTCAGCATCGGCTACGACGAATTGTGCCGCCCCGTACAGATGCGTGTAAAGGGTCCTGAGACCAATGCCTTGAACTACACCATGAAATATAACGATACATCAAAGCTACTGACCGTCAACACCAACAACGGCGAAATGACGGGCACGATGGACAACGGCTACCAGACGGAGCGACTCATAGGTGGTGGCGACACCATCGGCTATACCCCGCAGTACTATTCCAACGGAGTGGAGATGTCTATCAACTACGCTTTCAACTACGTGGCCTCCAGCATCCGTAGGACACAGGCCTTTGCCTATCTCATTGGTGGCAAAAGTCTCTTACCCGACAGTCTGCATACTGCCGACAGTCTGATTTACCTGAATCGCTGGAAACTTGAGAACCGGCCGCAAACCATTGAGCGCTACAAGTTTGCCTACAGCCAGATGGACAACCGCTATCAGACGGTGGATGCCAACCAGCTGATTTTCGGTATGGATAATTGCGAACCCCTGCAACTCATCTCCATGTTCCGCTTATGCCGCAGCACCAGCATCGTGAAGCAAGCTACGACTGCCGACGGGACTATCGATGTCACCACCGAGCTGAACGCCGACCGCAGCGTACGCCGCATGGTGGTAAAGGACAGCCGCAAGGGCACCGAAGTAACCTACGAGTTTGAATATTGAAAATTGTGAATTGTGCATTGTGAATTGTGCATTGAATTATGGATAGAAGTAAAGACAACCTGAAGGCCTTGGGCCGCGAAACCGGCTACCTGAACACCTATTCGCCGGAAGTACTCGAGACGTTTGAGAACAAGCATCAAGAGAACGACTACTGGGTGCAGTTCAACTGTCCCGAGTTCACGTCATTGTGCCCCATTACGGGCCAGCCCGACTTTGCCGAGATTAAGATCATGTATATTCCCGCCGCAAGGATGGTGGAGTCGAAGAGTCTGAAGCTCTACCTCTTCTCGTTCCGCAACAACGGCGACTTCCATGAGGACTGCGTGAACATCATCATGAAAGACCTGGTAAAACTAATGAACCCCAAATACATCGAGGTCATTGGACTATTCACCCCTCGTGGCGGCATCAGCATCTATCCCTATGCCAACTACGGCAAGCCTGGTACGAAGTACGAGCAAATGGCTGAGCAGCGCATGCTGGCGCACCAAGTCATTTAATAGCTCTTCACTTTTCACTCTTCATTAGCGAAGCGTTTCACTATTGACTTCGTCGACTTTCCTCACGCTCGGCCATTTGCAAGCGAGCTTGCATGGCCCTCGCTTAATCGGAAAGTTCACTAGCGAGGCGCCTGTAATATCCCCGTTCTTCGTCACCGATTCGAAGCACCAGGGAGTCGCGACGCAATAGGACGAACGTGGCTGTGTCGCTGTTCGTGACCGTTGTATTGCCCAAAGTATCACGGCTGGTCTCACTCAAGATGAGCCGCCCGTTGAAGATGCGCCATTCACGGTAGCGCTTCAGCGGCGGATACTCCACAGGGCTCTCCTCGTCTGAAGTCATGCTGCGCACCGCGCCGATGGGTTGGGCTGTGTAACCACTCTTGATCTCCACGCCGTACTCGCGAGGCTGCAACAATTGTTGCAGCAGGGAGTCCAGTTCGGGTGTCATTTCCCGCTTTAGTGTAGCCTGGTTAAAGCCTGCCCGCTCACGGAGTTTAGGTTGCACCATGTAGCACCACTCTCCACGTAATTGTTCGATATCCACCACCAGGTCGGCCACCTTCGGATTCTCGCTGTTGACCATAATGGCCAACTTGTCGCCAATCATCGGGTGTCCAAACACCTGGTGCGTCTTCGAGGCGTTCAGGATGTTGAACGTATCAGGATCGCCATCCGTTCGTGACAGGAACACCAGTATCGTGTCGTTACAACCGTCGCAGGCCAGTCCGTAGACCGTCGAGTCGCCCGGCATATTCTGTTCCATACTGATGGGGCCGTCGTCCTCTGCGGTCGACGTTCCCTCTTTCCTGCTACCACAGGCTGCCATCAGCAACACGGCTGCCGCAATCCAGAATTTTCTTCTTATAGTCATTGTCTCTTCCGTTTTCGCAATACGGCTGCAAAGATACAAACAATTTCCGATTTCACAAAGCAATTTTTCATCAAAGTTCAACTGTAACCCCTTTGGTTGCCTGCAAAGTTCGTGCAAAAAAACGTTTATTTTCTTTGTTCGTTCAAGAAAAAGTCGTACATTTGCAGACTAAAAGACAACAATCGAAAAAAGCTTTTCAAATATGGCAAAGAAGAAAATTCAGTTCAGCCTCGTCTATCGTGACATGTGGCAGTCGAGCGGTAAGTTCCAGCCGCGCAAGGATCAGTTGGAGCGCATAGCACCGGTAATCATTGATATGGGCTGCTTCAGCCGTGTGGAGACCAACGGCGGTGCCTTCGAGCAGGTGAACCTTATGGCGGGCGAGAACCCCAACCAAGCCGTCCGTGCTTTCTGTAAACCGTTCAACGAGGTGGGCATCAAGACCCACATGCTGGACCGCGGCCTGAATGCCCTGCGTATGTACCCCGTTCCCGACGACGTGCGCGAGTTGATGTATAAGGTAAAGCACGCCCAGGGTGTCGACATCCCCCGCATTTTCTGCGGTCTGAACGACACGCGCAATATCATCCCAAGTATCAAGTGGGCCAAGGCTGCAGGCATGACGCCGCAGGCCACACTCTGCATCACGACGTCGCCCGTCCACACGGTAGAGTACTATTCGCAGATTGCCGACGAGGTGATTGCTGCCGGAGCTGAGGAGATCTGCCTGAAGGATATGGCTGGTATCGGTCAGCCCGCTATGCTGGGGGCGCTGACCAAGTCCATCAAGACCAAGCATCCCGACATCATCATCCAGTATCACGGTCACT
>Ga0310696_10011680_pt1 | contig 10018 bp, 7 predicted proteins | sample AusTroGonzalo_MG_4_FD_203885 | JGI IMG/M metagenome (GOLD analysis project Ga0310696, IMG submission 203885) | Bovine rumen microbial communities from tropical cattle in Woodstock, Queensland, Australia - Gonzalo_02 (v2) (version 2) | ecosystem: Host-associated > Mammals > Digestive system >...
TCCAAGATTACCAACCGCTGGATTTTCTCAGCCCTTTGGGTGGATGGCGATGACTGCAGCGACGAATCAACAGTAGATCCCCTCAATCCTGGTGACACCGAGCCCACTGATGGAAACTATATCGCCCTGCAGACTTCCGACAACGGTAGCATCTGGCAGCGTGTGGAGATGGGACAGCAGTACACCTACTACATTGAGGCTTCAAAAGGTTGGAAGATTCACAGCGTGACCTTCAACGGCACTGAACTGACGCTTGCTGAAGGCAACACTGTCACCACCCCCGCTATCAGCTCACAGTATTCTCGTCTGATTGTAACCTTCGAGCAGAGCATCCCTGTCACCAGCATCGCTGCTCCCACTACCCCCTCTTCACAAATCAAGATTCTTGGCAGCGCCGACGGCATTCATATCAGCAACGCACAACCTGGCGATGTAGTAGCCGTATATGGCATGGACGGTCGCCTCATCCGTAATCACAAGATGAGCACTCAGCAGACCGATATCCAGCTGAAGAGCAATAATCTCTATATCATCAAGGTAGCTGATCGCGTAGTAAAAGTGCACCTCTAATGGGCAGTTTCCACACAGTTCCCCAGCAGGGAACTGTTAGTTCCCAAGCAAGAAACTGTCAGTTCCCAGGCGGGGAACTGACAGTTTTCTATTGAGTAACTTACATTGAAACTATTCCCTTACACTCAGTGCTTGAGAAAATGGATGGTAAAGCGAGTTAGATGGTCTTCTGGATCTGTGAGAAGACTGAAAGTACAGTGATGTGAAGTCAGGATGTCGCGAATCAGCAAAAGCCCTAAACCTTGTCCTTGGGGTTTGGTGGAATAGAAAGGTGTAAACAGATGAGAAGCCACATCGGCAGGAATGCCGGGGCCATTATCTGTAATCACAAGTTTCGACAGAGTGGTAGCAACGGTGATACGTCCCTGCGTGCCATTGATACTCTCCACAGCATTCTTTACAATATTGATGAGCACCTGTTGGAAAAGCACCGTATCCAGGTAAACGGGGATCGCCTCATCGGTAAGAAAGAATTCTATCTGCACATGAGCCGAAGTACACATATTCTCAAGGAAAGGCCGACAGGCCTCCACCTCTTCGCTCAAATCGCACAACTGCAGTTGTGGCTGCGGAATCTTCACTACTTCGGCAAAACGGGTTACAAAGGCCGAGAGGGCTTTCAGTCGCTCAGCCTCATTGCCGGTAAGACTTCCGATAATTCCTGCCACACTATTGTTCACCTCATGGGCTATCATCCGAATCACGCGCTCGTAGGCGGCTTTTTCTGCACGGCGTATCTCGGAAGTCAGCGATTCAATGAGGAAGAATGGATGTTGGAAACCGCGGTCGGGAAATGATAGATGGCTAATGCGAAACAATTGCGGCTCACCCGACATACGCACAGTAGTAGTCTCGCCCAAAGGCAGTTCGTGGATGGCTTTCTCAATACTCGGTGAGAGCATCTCGCGAGCAGCAGGATTCATAGAAGTGATAGTACCGTTCAAGTCGCATTGAATCACCCCCATCGGCGAAGCCTCGACCAACAGGTTCAGGAAGGTATATTGTTCTTCCAGTCTCAGGTGCTCGCTGCGCAATCGGTTCAACAGGTCGTTGAAGGTGCGCACAATGATATCCGTCTCGTGTTGTCCAGAGGGAGCCAGTCGAGTGGTCAAGTCGAGTTCGCGAATCAGTTCAATGCCTCCAATCAAAGTGTCGTAAGGCCGAATGGTCTTCCGATAAAAATACCACAGATAAACTAGCAGCACCACAACAAATCCCTCGGTCACGTAGAACAGCGTAGGATGACTGTGGTATGTGCCGTAGAAAGCGACACCGGCTATCAAAACGATGCATGCGGAGAGGATTACGAAATAGTGCTTCAGTTTCATATCGCGGCAGTTTATTTTTAACCGTTCACTCTTTACTATCCATTTTCAGAGTCCATGCTTTTCTATTTTACGGTAGAGCGCACCACGACTGATTCCCAACTCTTTGGCTACAAGCGATAGGTTGCCATTATGCTTGGCAATGCAGGCAGCGATAGCTGTACGTTCCAACGACGATAACGACTGCATGTCGCCTGAAAAGTCGGTACTCTCACGCGAGATGACATTGCTCGAAAAAGCTTCTACTTCCAACCTGCTGGCATCGGGATTCTTCATCAGCAAGGCTCTTTCCACCAGATTCTTCAGTTCACGAATATTGCCTGAAAATGGGAGTGTTTGCAAATAGCCGATGGCATCAGTCGAAACTGTGACCAGCGGCAGATGATTTGCCTCACAAGCCAATTGAATGAAGTGATTCACCAGCAGCGGTATATCCTCTCGGCGTTCACGCAGGGGCGGTAGATGCAGGTTGATCAAGTTGATGCGGTAGAACAGGTCCTCACGAAACGTGTGTTCCTCTACCATTGCCCGCAAGTCGGCATTCGTGGCACACACCACGCGCACATCAGTTCTTCGTGTCTGACTGTCGCCCAGCACCTCGTAAGTCTGGTCCTGCAGCACGCGAAGCAACTTTACCTGACTCGCCAATGACAGTTCTCCAATTTCATCAAGGAAGATGGTGCCCCCCTTCGCCAATTCGAAACGACCCACACGGTCGGCTTTGGCATCGGTAAACGAGCCCATCTTGTGACCGAACATCTCGCTCTCAAAGAGTGATGTCGAGATGCCCCCCAAGTTCACCTTCACAAACGGACCGTTGGCACGCCGACTCTGACGATGAATGGCTTCGGCTATGAGTTCCTTACCAGTACCACTCTCGCCCGTAATGAGCACGGGAGCATTCGTAGGAGCCACACGGGCTATCGTAGCCTGGATAGCCAAAAGCGAGGAGCCGATGATGGGCGAACCGTCTCCTGTCTGTGGCTGTGCTTTGGTAGGGACTACCGACCGTTTCAGTTTCACGGCAGTCTCTATTCTATCCAGCAGCACGCCATTGTCCCAAGGCTTGGTTATGAAGTCGAAAGCACCGGCACGCATGCCCTGCACGGCTAAATCGATAGAGCCCCAGGCAGTCATCAGGATTACTGGCAAATGAGGCTGAAACACTTTCACCTGCTTCAGCAGCGTCAGCCCTTCTTCGCCGTCAGTAGCTCTGGTATAGTTCATATCCATCAGCACAAGCTCTATGGCAGGTGTGTTACGGATAATCTGCAAGGCAACCTTTGGGGTTTCGGCCAACGCTACTTCATACTCGTTGCGCTCTAAGATGAGTTTCAACGAGAGGCGTATATTCTTATCATCGTCGACTACGAGAATCATTTCGGTTTGAGGTTTGAGGTTCGAGTTTTTTGGTTTGCGGATGCAAAGATACGAAAGAATTACGAAATACGAATGATGAACAACCATTTTTTACGAAGATTCGACATTTAGAATTTGGAATTCGTCATTTGTTATCCGTCACTCCCCACTCATCTTCAGTTTTTCTTTCCCTTTGTACTTTGACATATCGCTGACCACTACCTGCTCGCCAACCTCCAGTCCGCTCAGCACCTCGATATAATCGTAGTTACACTCGCCCAGCTTCACCTGACGAGGTAACAGTAGGTTCCCGTCCGCCACAAACAGCGTGTAAGTGCCAGGACCACTGTAGAACGATCCGTTCTTGATGCGTAGCACATCGTCCTTGATACTGGTAATGACGAACACCTCGGTGCGAAGTCCCGAACGCAGGCGCGGATGGCTCATATCATCAGGCACCACGGTAAAGGTAATGGAGCCACTCTGACTCAGCGGTGTCACGGTGTTCACCGTACCTGTAAGCCGTTCCTTGCCAATACGCAGGATCACAGCTCCCCCTACCCTCACGCGCTCGCTGTGGTTATCTGAGATTTCACACTCAGCCTTGAAATGACTCAGGTCGCTCACTACGGCAATTTTCTGTCCTGCTCCCACGGTGCTTCCCACTTCAGAATTAATATAGGTGAGCGTAGCACGACGCGGCGAACGGATTTTTGCATCATCGAGGGTGCGGCGTTTCTCATCAAGGCCCTTGTCAAAGATGCCGTTCTGCAACTGTTGCATGCGCAGGTCGGCCTGCTTTACCCGTTGTTCGTTCTGATATTGCTGGCGCAGTTGGCTTAGTTGCAACTGGGCAGTGCGTAGCGTGGTTTCAGCCTGACGCACACGGTCACGGGTGCCAGAGCCGAGGCTGTCAAGATACAGTTCGTTGCGTAACTGGGCCTCCAACTGCGAAAGTTTCATCTCTTCTATCTCAATCTGCATTTTCCGGTCCGACAGTTGTGTCTCTACGTTTGCCTGCAACTGAGCAGTCTGCTGACGGCGTATCTCCCGCTCATCTAGTGCTTTGGCATAGTCAGTCTCGGCCGACTGGAGATCCAGTCGGCACAGTGGGGTTCCCACATCAACGCTGTCGCCGCTATGAGCATAGACCTCCAGTATTTTTGAACTGATGGGCGATACGATGATTTCCTCGAAAGCAGGTACCACACGTCCTGTAGCCGATACGCTTACATCGATTGTACCGCGGTCTACTTCTGCAATGACCAGTGTTTTGCGTTCCAATGTGGGAATCATCAGTTTACCCATCCACACAGCAATGCCCAGCACCACTACGGCTATGGCGGCATAGATGCCGATGCGCTTCATTTTGCGCTGTCGTTGCACAGTGACAGGAATCAGCCTGTCCATTGTTTGATTATCGTTATTCATAGTTTTTTATCGTTTTACAATTTTTTCAAAGTCGGCACTGAGGTCGCAGCCACGTTCAAAATCCCAAAGGGCAATGCTACGCAACTGGTAGTAATAGTACCAATAGTTGAAGAGTTGTGAGATACGGTTTTGGCGTGCTCTGTCTTTGGCGGTTTGGGCATCCGACAGTTCGAGGGTCGAGATACTGCCTATTTTGAACGTCTCCACATTAGTGTGATAGCGGCGGCGGGCAATAGTATCGGCTTCACAAGCAATTCGCAGTTGTTCGGCCTGATTATTGAACTGCTCCGTTAGGATGAAGATGTTCTGACGAAATTCCTGTGCCTGCTGCCGAATCTGTCCCTGCACAATCTCACGGTTCGACTCAGCCACCTTTCGCTGTCCCTTTCGCTTGCCCCAATCTAGCAAGGGAATAGTAATGCCCACCTGCACCACCTCATTGCTCAACAGATTGCGGTAGGCACTGTTCATATTGTCGCCTGTACCCGTATAGCCCACCTGAGCATAGAGGTTGATGCTCTGCCTATTGGCATGAGCCGAAGCCACGGAGTAGTCGGCTTCCATCTGGCGGCGGCGCATGGTCGTGGCCTGGGCGTTGTTGGCAAGGGCATGGTTGAGCACTTCGTCATAATCCAAGTGCAACTGCGGCACCTCTTCTGGCACTGACGGCTGAATATCGGCTTCTACATCAAGAAACGAGCGCAGGGCAAACTGACTGGCCTGCTGAGTGCTCACACTATTGGTCAAGGCACTTCGGGCGCTGAGCACATCCAAACGCAGCTGCAGCACATCGTTCTGACTGATGGTACCCATGCTTCGCTTGGCCTGTGCCACCTCATAGAGTTTCTCGGCAGTTTGCAGGTTCTGTCGGGCAATGTTCACTTGCTCGCCAGCCAGCAGCAGGTTGAAATAAAGGCTGATGGCCTCCATCGCCACCTGCTCGGTTTCCGTAAGAAAGCGTGCCTGTGCCTCACGGTAGCGCAGGGGTTCAATACGACGGTTCCACTTCAGGTAGTTCACGCCAAACAGAGGCTGCGAGAAGGTCACGGCTACGGGCAAACTCATCAATTGGTTCTGACTGCTCATATTGCTGCCCGACTGGTGCAAATAGTCGAGCGATGATTCTACCGACAGCGTACCGCCCGTGGGCCATAGCTTCTGAGTGATGTTCAGCGCACCGTTTAGTCCGATGTAGTCGTTGCGTACGAACGACATCTCTCCACTGGCCTGTTGGTACGAGCTATAGCGCTTGTTGTAGCTGGGCAGAGTGCCCGACAACGACACCTCCGGCAACAGATCGGCCTTGTAACTACGCCACTGCCAATAGGCTGAGCGCAGTTCTCCCAAAGCCACGGCGGCATCGATGCTCTGTCGACGAGCCATCGCAATACAGTCGTCGAGCGACAGGCGCAACGTATCGGTTTGAGCCTGTGCCTTGAAGGGCAACAGCAGCAGGCAGAGAACAATCATTCTATTCATGGCGCAAAGCTTCTACAGGTCGTTTATACATTGCAATGAAGGTAGGTACTACCATACCGAGGGTGACGATTGCGAGCAGAATCAGGTACTGAATAACACAGATTACGAGATAATGCTGCCAGAAGGTGTTCACCCAGTCGGTTTCCTTTCCAGTTCCCGACATCGTGTAGCCATGCTCCAGACCGGAGTTCAAAGCAAACTGAAGCCACACCATCTGACCAATGACACTGGCTATGAGCGTGAGCAGGGCGGCTTCTTTCCAAATCATGCCGAAGATATGGCGACGCTTGGCACCGAAGCTGCGCATTATGCCGATATCCTCCGTTCGCTTGCGAATCTGCAACCAGTAAGTGCCGAGGGTGCCCAGCATCACGTTGAGCAGCAGCAAACCGATAAACACACCCAGAACACTGTTTATAATCGAGAATTCTTTTGTGTTTAATCTCGACGACGCTGTATATTTATTAACCTGGACCAGCTTGGCATTACCCGCCTTCAGTTCTTCAGAGACAATCTTCTCCATAAACGCCTCGGCATCCACCTCAGGACGCAGACGGATAAGCATCATCGGCGAAGAAATACCCAACGAGTTACGCGTAGCAAGGACAGAATAGGCATAACGGTCATGCGGGCGCATTCGGAAATCTTTCACCACCCCTGCCACGGTATAACGGTTTCTCACTTTAGAACCTCCATTCTCCTGTATACTGAGGTTGTCGGTATCCCAATCCACAATGCGTCGGCCCACAACCTGATCGGTACCGAAAAGCGCAATGGCCATGCTGCGGCTAATCACGACACCATCTATCGGACATTCGTCAGAGAGTACAGCCGCCGATGGACTCCCTTCAACGGGCGTCAAGCCCTGTGTTTCGAAGAACTGCTCATGCAGCACGTACCATCCCTCATACGCCTTACAGCGGCGGGTGCTATCGGCCTCGGCGCTAAAAATGGCGGTGTAATAGCCGTTTTCTCTGCCCACAAAATTGTTGGCCAAACCCGCATATTGCACTTCGGACATCGACCGCACAAGGTCGCGAATCGTATAGAAATTAGCCAGTTTTCTCAAAGCATTCCGTTCAAACGGTTTCAGTCGGGCGGTGTCGGCATCCTCACTTTCTGTTGCAGGGGCATCTTGAATACTCTCTCCCAGTTGGGCCACCAGCAAATGTTCCTTTTCAAATTCACCATCGGGCGTGCAGCAGTAGGTGTCGTAGGTGCTAATCACCAAATTATCAAGTACGAAGAAGGTGAGCAGGGCTACTAACGCAATCTCAATCAGCACGAAACCGTTCTGCTTGCGGTGTGCCCAAAAGGTCTTTATGGTTTGTTTCATCTCTTTTGATTCAATGATTCTACAATCGGTTTACGGAGTGAACGCCACGCTGGAATGAGCGCTGCCATAAGGTTGAGCACGGCGCAGCAGGTGAAGGCTACCAGGAAGAGCGTGGGCGTGAAGAACATTTGGAAATCAAGGCTGGGATCGTAGTTCATCTGAGCGTTGCCTCTGAACAGTTCCATAAACGCTTCGGTATGGCAAACAGCCTTGACGAAGAGAGCCGACAGTCCCCACCCCATGATGCCACCGCAGAGTGTGAGCACCAGGTTCTCGTGAATGATTTCGTTGAACAGCGTGCGACGCTTGGCACCAAAGGTCTTGCGGATGGCCATCTCGGCGCGTCGTGCCTCCATGCGGTTCGTCACCAGTCCACTCAGGTTAATGGCAGGCAGGAAGAGAAAGAGCAGCATGAGCAGTGCGGGCGGCATCAGGTTCATAGCCTGGTTGGTCATCGATTGGTCGTCTAAGTCGCCAAAGAAGTGCAAATTCTTGAAAAAGTGCGTATTGGCAGAAGCCACCCAGTCTACCCACTCTCCAAGTTGTGAGCCAACCACAGCGTTGTAGTGCTTGCGCAGCGGTTCCAACTCGTCAAGAAAGTCCTGACGGCTATAGCCTTCACGCAGCAGGATGCGCACATCAAGGTAGCCCGCATAGCTGATTCGTTTCTCCATATAGTCAGAACTAACAGGAACGATACTTTCAGTAGTGTAAGGAATGTAGATATCGGCCGCAGCGTTGGACATCAGCGAGCTCACCGCCTTGACTATTCCTACAATGCGGAGCGAAGGTTTGCCTGACTCATAGAGGAGAACAACATGTGTGGCATTGCCTAATTTCCGAGCCAACTTGTCAGAAACAACGCACACCCTCTCCCCGCTTCTGAATTCTTTCTCAGAGAAAGGACGGCCCTCCGTAAAGGTGAGGTTGTAGAGACGGAAGAAGTCGGGGTCGCAAAAGGTTGTCGCAACATTCGTTACCGTCTCCAGTTTCTCGTCTCCAACAGTAAAGCCAGTAGTAAAGATGCCTGTGGCCAACTCTACACTTTTCAGCTGACGGAAGCAGGAGTCGAGTGCTTCCACTGAAACGCCTTGACCATAAAAGGGACCGCCCTTTTCGGCCTCTTTCTGAGTAACGAAAGTACTTCCGAAATAGAGGGTACGACTGCGGTTCGGCTCAGGCGATATATTGCCCAGCTTGATGTTGAGCACAATGGCAATCACCATTGCCGAGGCGATGGCTACCGCCGTTCCAGCTATATAGATAGCCGAGAACAGCTTGTCCTCGCGAATCAACGCAAAAGCATGACGTACAAATAGAATGAATTTACTCAGCATATCAATCGTAAATAGTCAAGTAGTAGAAGGTCAAATCACATGATCTGTCGTCCGTCTAAGAATTTGATGATACGATCGGTCTGTGCAGCCTGCTGCTCGTTGTGGGTCACCATCACGATGGTACGTCCGTCTTCCTTGTTCAGCTTGTGCAGCAGTTCCATAATCTCGGCACCCATCTTCGAGTCGAGGTTGCCCGTAGGCTCGTCGGCCAACAGGATTTCAGGATTGCCGATGATGGCACGAGCAATAGCTACGCGCTGGCACTGACCACCTGAGAGCTGCGTGGGACGGTGCTTCATGCGATGACTCAATCCTACGCGTTCAATCACCTCTTTAGCCAGTCGGGTGCGCTCGCTGCTGCTTACCCCACGGTAGATGAGCGGTAGCATCACATTGTCGAGCACGTTGAGTGTAGGAATCAGGTGGAACGACTGAAACACAAAGCCCAGCGTTTTATTTCTTAGTTCCGCCAGTTTATTGTCTGACATCTTAGGGTTGATGCGCTGTCCGCACAATTCGATTTCACCACTGGTAGGCTCATCGAGCAGGCCCATGATGTTGAGCAGCGTTGACTTGCCACAACCCGAAGGTCCCATGATGCTCAGGAATTCACCCTTTTTCACTTCGAGGTTCACGTTTTCTAATGCCTGTGTCTCCACCTCGTCAGTACGATACACCTTGTTGATCTCTGTTAATTTAATGACTGTTTCCATTGTTGTTCTATTTTTTGTTATTATGTTATTTCACTATGTTTCAATTGAATTATTCATCCTTCAGCGCATTCGTTATCTTGCTGCGGCATATGCGCCAGGCAGGGATGGCAGTGCCGACGAGCACGGTGCCAAGAACAATCAGGTAGACGCAGGCGCTGACTACAAGGAAGTGAGAGCCGAAATCATCGAACCACAAACGGTTCACGGGGTTGGTCCGATTAAAGGAATCGTACAGAGAGCTGCTGACGGCAAACTGAAAATAGATGATGCAACCTACAACCACGCTAACGGTGGTGAGCAGCCACGCCTCGCCCAGAAAACCTAGGAACACGCTCCAGCGTCTGGCTCCGAAGGCTCGCTTCACGCCAGCCTCCTCGCGTCGCTGACGGGTATACATGAGCAGGGTGCCAAACACACCAAATCCTAAGTTCAGGGCAAAGAAAGCCGCGATGAGCAGGTTGCGACGCA
>Ga0310696_10011681_pt1 | contig 10018 bp, 6 predicted proteins | sample AusTroGonzalo_MG_4_FD_203885 | JGI IMG/M metagenome (GOLD analysis project Ga0310696, IMG submission 203885) | Bovine rumen microbial communities from tropical cattle in Woodstock, Queensland, Australia - Gonzalo_02 (v2) (version 2) | ecosystem: Host-associated > Mammals > Digestive system >...
CGGCTGGCGGATTATACGGGGGATTCCTTCCGGGATCTGACCCGGATCGCCCGGATCAATGACCGGATGTGGAGCGAGCTGTTCATGATGAACCGGGAGCCGCTGCTGAAGCAGATGGATATTTTTCTGAAGGAGCTGACGGAGTTCCGGGGGATGCTGGAGAGGGGAGACACGGAAGGGATGAGGGAGAAGATGCGGCTGTCCACAGAGCGGAGAGCACTGTTTGATAAGAGATAGTTTTTGGGCAGGGCTGCAGGCATAGTATGTGGGTGAGCGTGGAAAATATATGCGAAAATAAGTTATACAGGGAAAATAAAAGCAGGCTGCGGAGCGGCCTGCTTTTGTGTGGTGGGTTATTTGTGGTACAGCTTATGGGACTGATAGGAGGGATCACAGGTCAGGTTCAGGCCCAGGCGGCGGAAGGTGTTGTCATCCACCGCGGGGAGAATGACCGTGGAATGGGCCTCGCAGTTTTTGAGGAGGGGGAGCATGCTCAGGGCTTTGGCCGCGTTGGGATCAGAGGCGGCAGAGACGGAGAGGGCGACCAGGACCTCATCGGAATGGAGGCGGGGATTATGGTTGCCGAGATATTTGCACTTCAGCTCCTGCACGGGCTCGATGACCTCCGGGGGGATCAGGTGGGCTTCCTTGGGAATATTGCCCAGGCGCTTCACGGCGTTCAGGATCACGGCGGCGGAGGGCCCCAGGAGATCCGTGGTTTTGCCGGTGACGATTTCCCCTTCGGGGAGCTCGATGGCCAGGGCGGGATTCTCCGTGGTTTCCGCCCGGGAGCGCGCGGCGGCGATGACGGGACGCACGGTATCGGTGATATTCAGATGCTTCATGAGGAGGCGGATTTTCTCCGCCTCTTCCTTCGCGGCGTGGCCCTGGAGGAAGGAACAGCGGGCGGTATAGTAGCGGCGGAGGATTTCCTTTTCGGCGGCCTGGCGGCAGAGGAGATCATCGGTGATACACATGCCCGCCATGTTGACGCCCATATCGGTGGGGCTCTTGTAGGGCGACTTGCCCCAGACATGCTCGAAAAGCGCGTTGAGCACTGGGAAGATCTCGATATCCCGGTTATAGTTGACGGTGGTCTCCCCATAGGCCTCGAGATGATAGGGATCGATCATGTTGACATCGCTGAGATCGGCGGTAGCGGCCTCATAGGCCACGTTGACCGGATGCTTGAGGGGGAGATTCCAGATGGGGAAGGTTTCAAACTTGGCGTAGCCGGCCTTGATGCCCCGGCGGTTTTCCTGATACAGCTGGGAGAGGCAGGTGGCCATTTTGCCGGAACCGGGGCCGGGGGCGGTGACCAGCACCAGGGGGCGGGAGGTCTCCACATAATCATTGCGGCCGAAGCCCTCGTCGCTGACGATATGATCGATATCGGTGGGATAGCCGGCGATGGGATAATGCCGGTAGGTCCGGACATCCAGGGAGTTCAGCCGCTGCTCAAAGGCGATGGCGGCGGGCTGATTGGCCCAGCGGGTCAGCACCACGGAGCCCACGTACAGGCCGATGCCGCGGAAGGCATCGATGAGGCGGAGGGCATCCAGATCATAGGTGATGCCCAGATCGCCCCGGACCTTGCTCTTTTCGATATCATCGGCGTTGATGACGATGATGATCTCTTCCTTATCCTTGAGCTTGAGGAGCATCTGGACCTTGCTGTCCGGCTGGAAACCGGGAAGAACGCGGCTGGCATGAAAATCGTCGAAGAGCTTGCCGCCCAGCTCCAGATAAAGCTTGCCGCCAAACTCGTCAATCCGCTGGATGATGCGCTCGGACTGCATCCGGGTATACCTGTTATGATCGAAACCGACTTTCATAGCTTCGCCCTCCCCGAAGAAATCAGAATCAAAACAAAAATATTTTACGCTGATTTGCGGGCAGGGTCAAGAAAAAAACTTGCAATTCGGCGGAAAAGAGGATATACTGTTTCCTGCCGTGTGCGCGATGAAGACTGGGTCCCGTGCGATCGTTCGGTGTGAACCCTGTCAGGTCCTGACGGAAGCAGCAGTAAGCATTAGAAAGATGTGCTGCGGGGCTGCCCTGTCTGAGCGCAGACGGTATTTCTTTTGTATCCGGACTATAAGGGACGAAAGAAATGTGCTATACTGGAGACATCACAGAGATGGGGGTACTTTCGCGTATGGAACTGAACCTGATTCGGCAGACAGACCCGCAGGTGGCGGACGCAATTGAGCTGGAACTGAACCGGCAGAGAACGCACATTGAACTGATCGCCAGCGAGAACTTTGTTTCTCCGGCAGTGATGGCGGCCATGGGGACCTGCCTGACCAATAAATACGCGGAGGGGTATCCCGGGAAACGGTACTACGGCGGATGCGAATGCGTGGACATCGTGGAAGAGCTGGCAAGGAAACGGGCCTGCCAGCTGTTCGGGGCTGATCACGCCAACGTGCAGCCCCACAGCGGCGCCCAGGCCAACACGGCGGTGTATTTCGCCATGCTGAAGCCCGGGGACACCGTGATGGGCATGAGCCTTTCCAACGGCGGACATCTGACCCACGGAAGCCCGGTGAACCTGAGCGGATCCTATTTCCATTTCGTGCCCTACGGTGTTTCCGCGGAGACGGAAACCATCGACTATGACGAGGTTCGGAAACTGGCGAAGGAATGCAGCCCGAAAATGATCGTGGCCGGCGCATCCGCCTATCCCCGGATCATCGACTTCAAGACGCTGCGGGAGATCGCGGACGAGGTTGGGGCGATGCTGATGGTGGACATGGCGCACATTGCCGGACTGGTGGCGGCGGGCGAGCATCCCAACCCCGTGCCCTATGCCGACTTTGTGACCACGACGACCCATAAGACGCTGCGGGGACCGCGGGGCGGTATGATCCTGTGCAGGGAAGAGTATGCCAAGGCCATCGACAAGGCAATTTTCCCCGGCACCCAGGGCGGGCCGCTGGAGCATGTGATCGCGGCGAAGGCGGTGTCCTTCGCGGAGGCGCTGACAGAGGAATTCAAGGCTTATCAGCACCAGATCATCCTGAACGCAAAGGCTATGGAGAACGCCTTCCGGGAAGAGGGCGTGCGCATGGTTTCCGGCGGAACGGACAACCATCTGCTGCTGCTGGACTTCACGGGAACCGAGATGACCGGGAAGATGATGGAGAACCTGCTGGAGGAAGCCAACATCACGGTGAACAAGAACACGGTGCCCAACGAAACCCGGAGCCCCTTCGTGACCAGCGGAATCCGGGTCGGCACGCCGGCGGCCACCACCCGGGGCCTGAAGGAAGCGGAGATGAAGAAAGTGGCCGGGTGGATCGCCCGGGTTCTGCGGGAAGGCGAAGCGGCGGTGCCCGCGGTGCGCGGGGAAGTGGAAGCGCTGATGGCGAACTATCCGCTCTACACCTGAGATTGAACAGAAAAACGGACTCTGCCTTGAAAGCAGAGCCCGTTTTATATCGGGAAAAAGAATCAGGGGTGAACGAAGGTGCCGATATCGCTGCCCTCCAGAACCCGGATCAGGTTATCGGGATCATCGAGGCCGAAAACGCGGAGCATGGGAACCTTGTTCTCCGCGCAGAGGGCGAAGGCGGCGGCATCCATGACCTTGAGACCGCGCTGCAGCGCCTCGGTATAGGTGATATCCCTGATCAGGGTGGCCGAGGGATCCTTCAGGGGATCGGCAGTATAGACGCCGTCGATATTCTTGGCCATGAGGATGGCGTCCACCTCCATCTCCACCGCCCGCAGGGCTACGCCGGAATCCGTGGAGAAGAAGGGATTGCCGGTTCCGCAGGCGAAGAGGACCACGCGGCCTTCCTTCAGATGACGGCGGGCGGCCATGGCGTTGAAGGGCTCGGCAAAGCGGGTCATATCCACGGCGCTCTGGACCACGGCGTCGAGGCCGGCCTGGCGCAGGGCATCCGCCACGCAGAGACAGTTGATCACGGTGCCCAGCATGCCCATCTGATCCGCCGTGACGGCATCCATATGGGCGGCGGGGCCCTGGCGGCCGCGCCAGATGTTTCCGGCGCCGATCACGATCCCGATCTCCGTGCCCATATCATGCATGCGGCGGATGATCCCGGCCACCTGATTGACCTTTTCGAAATCGAAAAGATCCGTGTCCGATTTGAGCGCTTCCCCGCTCAGCTTCAGCAAAACCCGATGATATACAGCCATGGTGAACCTCCTGTCCGGTGAATTCAGAATCCTGGAATCATTCATGGATCCGAAACAGTATACCACGTTTTTACGAATGCAGAAAGGGGAAAAATCAGCGGTTGGTGTGAACACCCGCACGGGCTGCAAGCATACGATACTCATGAACAGGAACAGGGCCGTGAACAGTAACGAAAAAAGCAAAAAAAGGGGGTTGACACGGATGGCCGGCTCTGATATAATACCGCTTGCGGCATCAGCCGATGGGGAATGGTGTAACGGCAGCACCTACGACTCTGACTCGTATTGTCTAGGTTCGAATCCTAGTTCCCCAGCTTCTTTTTTGGCTCCGTTGTCTAGAGGCCTAGGACGCGGCCCTCTCAAGGCTGAAACACGGGTTCGAATCCCGTCGGAGCTGCTTTTTTATTTATCCGGAGAGGTCTGCGGGCCTCTTTTTTCATTTGTTTACAGAACGTTCACAGTAGCGCATTGAACACGGGGGTTTTTTTGTGCTATAATAGGTTCCATCGGAGCCCGGCTCCGGCCCTGAATAGAGGGTGAAGAATGTTTGGAGGAAAGAATCTATGAAGAAACGTCTCTTTGCGCTGCTGATGGCGCTGGTCCTGGTGTTCTCCGTTTCCGCCCTGGCGGAAACCGCGGAAACAACGGAAACCGCTCCCGCCGATACCCTGCTGGCCACCATCAACGGGGAGGAAATCCGGGAAAACAACGAAATTCTCCAGAGCTACTACAGCAGCTATCTGGACAGCGTCGATGAGGGGAATGCCCATCGGATGGAGATTGTCCGCATGTATTCGATGGACATGGCGCTGCATGTCGCGATCATCATGCAGCGGGCCAAGGAAATCGTGACCGAAGAGGATCTGGCCGCTTTCACGGAGACTGCCAGGAGCGAATGGGCTGAGATCATCGACAGCTACGTGACCTACTACGGAAACGTGACCGCCGAGTCCACCGAGGACGAGAAGGCCGCCGCCCGGGCGGACGTCCTGGCCGACCTGGAAGCCCAGGGATGGACCGAGGATCTCTACATCGCCTCCTATCTGGAGAGCCAGACCTATACCACGTTTATCGAGAAGGAACTGGCGAAGCTGGGCGAACTGCCGGAAAACGCCGTGAGCGACGCGGACGTGCAGGCTGCCTTTGACGAGCGGGTCAAGGAAGATCAGGAAGTCATCGGGGACAGCCCCATGATGTATGAATACTATCCGCAGTTCACGGGCGAGGATTCCTACTATATTCCCGAAGGATACCGGGGCATCACCCACATCCTGCTGGCCGTGGATCAGGATCTGCTGGAAGCCTGGACGGATCTGAAGGCCCGGCTGGAGGAAGCCAATACCGCCACGGAAAGCGAAGACATTGCCACGGAAACGACGGCCGAAGGCGAAACCGCCGAGACCACCGAAGCTTCCGCAGAACCCACGGCCACGCCGGAACCCGTGACCCAGGAAATGGTGGACGCGGCGGAGCAGGCGATCCTGGACAGCGTGGCGGACAAGCTGCAGGAGATCCGGGACAAGCTGGCCGCCGGTGCGGTGTTTGAAGACCTGATCGCCGAGTATGGCACCGACTCCGGTATGAAGCAGGAACAGTACCTGAAGAACGGCTACGCCGTGCACAAGGACAGCATCATGTACGACTCCCGGTTCACCGAAGCGGCTGCGAAGCTGGAAAAGGTGGGCGATGTGAGCGATCCCGTGGTCACCTCCTTCGGCGTGCATCTGCTGCACTATCTGCGGGACATCCCCGGCGGCGCCATTGAGCTCACAGACGCCCTGAAGGACGAGATCCGGAGCTCTCTGGCGACGGAGAACCAGGAAGCCGCCTTCAACGATCTGGTGGAGCAGTGGTACAACGAAGCCAATATCGTATGGGCTGACGCCGGCGAAGAATGGAAGTTTGACGAGGCGAAGATCCAGGCCTGGGCGCAGGAAAGCTATGCGGAGGCGGAAGAGACGCCCGCGGCTGACGCCGAGGCGACTCCCGCACCTGAAGCCGAGGCGGAGGCATCCTCTACCCCTGAAGTTGTTGAATAATGAGTTGAAACATGGAACAGCCCGCTGCAAAGAACGCAGCGGGCTGTTTCTGTCAGGCTTCTTCTCCGCGGCTGCGGGCCTTGGCCCGCAGGGAGTGATCAAGCTGGCGCTTTCTCATGCGCAGGTTCTGGGGGGTGATCTCCAGGAGCTCATCATCATCGATGAATTCCAGGCATTCCTCCAGGGTCAGGGGATGGACGCTGATGAGGCGCATGGCGTCCTCGGAGGCGGAGGCGTTCCGCATGTTGGTGACGTGCTTCTGCTTGCAGACGTTCACCACCAGATCTCCAGGGCGGGCGTTCTGGCCGCAGATCTGGCCCATATAGACGTTTTCGCCGGCGCCGATGAAGAGGGTGCCGCGCTCCTGGCTGTAGAAGAGTCCGTAGCTGGTGGAGACCCCGGTTTCGAAGCAGATCAGGGCCCCGGCGTTCCGATGGGGGATATCGCCCTTGACCGGCTCATAGCGCTCGAAGACGGAGGACATGATCCCCTCGCCCCGGGTGTCCGTCATGAACTCGGAACGGTAACCGAAGAGGCCGCGGGAGGGAACCAGGAACTCCAGACGGACCCGGTCGATGCCGCTCATGTGCTCCAGGGTTCCCCGGCGGCGGCCGATCTTCTCGATCACGGCGCCGGCGCTGGCCTGGGGCGTATCCACGATGAGCCGCTCCACGGGCTCGCATTTCACGCCGTCGATTTCCTTATAGATGACGCGGGGCTTGCTGACGGCAAACTCGTAGCCCTGGCGGCGCATATTTTCGATCAGGATGGACAGGTGCAGCTCGCCCCGGCCGCAGACCTCGAAGGCATCGGTGCTGCTGGTGTCGTTGACCCGGAGGGAAACATCCGTCTGCAGCTCCCGCATGAGCCGGGCCCGCAGGTGACGGCTGGTGACGAACTGGCCTTCGCGCCCGGCAAAGGGGCTGTCGTTGACGCTGAAAGTCATGGTGACGGTGGGCTCGGAAATCTTGACGAAGGGCAGGCCTTCCACCCTGGCGGGATCGCAGACCGTATCCCCGATGGAGATATCCTCCGCGCCGTAGAGGGCCACGATATCGCCCATGCCGACTTCCGTCGCGCCGACGCGCTTCAGGCCGTCATACTGGAAGAGGCCGCCCAGGCGCCAGACCGGGCTGGTGACGCCGGTTTCCAGATTGGTATGCACCACATTCATGCCCTCGGTGAACTTTCCGCGGACCACGCGGCCCACGCCGATGCGGCCCACATACTCGCTGTAATCAATGGTGGAGATCAGCACCTGGGCCGGGCCTTCGGCATCGCCCTCCGGGGCGGGGATATACTGCAGGATCGCATCGAAGAGGGGCCGCAGATCCGTGCCGGGCTCCTCCAGATTCAGGGTGGCGGTTCCCTTCCGGGCGGAAACGTAGAGGATCGGGTTTTCGATGGTGCTCTCATCCGCCTCCAGATCGATCAGCAGATCCAGGATCTCGTTGACCACCTCGTCGCAGCGGGCATCGGGCCGGTCTACCTTGTTGATCACGATGAGCACCTTCAGCTTCAGCTCCAGGGCCTTTCTGAGCACGAAGCGCGTCTGGGGCATGGGGCCCTCAAAGCTGTCCACCAGCAGGAGCACCCCGTCCACCATTTTCAGCACGCGCTCGACCTCGCCGCCGAAATCGGCGTGGCCGGGGGTGTCGACGATGTTGATCTTGTGACCCATGTAATGCACGGCGGTGTTCTTGCTGAGAATGGTGATGCCGCGCTCCCGCTCCAGATCGTTGGAGTCCATGACGCGATCCACCGTCTGCTGGTTTTCCCGGTATACGCCGCCCTGCTTCAGCATCTGATCCACCAGGGTTGTCTTGCCGTGGTCCACGTGGGCGATGATTGCAATATTCCGAATGTCTTCCCGAATCATAGTGAGATTTTTTCCTCCCTCAGGTGATCATTACCTGTCCGACGTTTCCTTCAGTTCCAGCCCCTCGTTGTTCTCGCAGGCCAGACGGATGCTCCATTCGTTTTCAAAGAGCAGCACATCCCGGCCGTGGCTGTCCTTCGCGCGGCCGGAGGTGCTGGTGAGTTTCAGATCCTCCACCGGCTTCGGCGTTTTCACGACCCAGCGCACATGCCGGAAGGGCATGCCTTCCATGACGATCTCCGTCTGGTATTCCGTCCGGAGCCGATGCTCCAGGACTTCAAACTGCAGGACGCCCACCACGCCGACCATGAATTCCTCCCGGCCGGTCTCCGTCCGGATAAAGGTCTGGATCGCGCCTTCCTCGGCCAGCTGGCTGATGCCCTTCTGGAACTGCTTGCGCTTCATGCTGTCCAGCGGCCGGACACGGTTGAAAAACTCCGGCGCGAAGACTGGGATGTTGGCGTAATGCAGTTTCGGGCCGGTGCTCAGCGTGTCCCCCAGACGATAGATCCCCGGGTCGAAAAGCCCGATGATATCGCCGGCCCAGGCTTCCTCCACGGCTTCCCGCTCGTCCGCCATGAACTGCTGCGGCTGCTTGAGGGCGACGGTTTTATTGGTACCGCTGTGCCAGACCTCAAGGCCCTTCTCATAGGCGCCGCTGACGATCCGCATGAAGGCCAGGCGATCCCGGTGCGCCGGGTTCATGTTCGCCTGAATCTTGAAGATGAAGCCGGAGAAGTAGGGCTCTTCCGGCTGGATCATGCCCTGATCGCTCTCCCGGGGCAGGGGCGGCGGCGTGAAGCTCAGGAACCTGTCCAGGAATGGCTCCACACCGAAATTTGTCACCGCTGAACCGAAGAACATGGGGGTCAGCTCGCCCCGGCGGACCTTCTCCAGATCAAACTCGTCGCCCGCCTCGTCCAGCAGTTCGATCTCCTCTTTCAGCCGATCCCGGTAATGTTTGTCCAGGGCCTTTTCGAGGGCGGGATCGTCTATGCCGATATCGGTCTTCTCCACCATGGTTTTCCCATGATCCCCGCCGGTATAAAGCTCCACGGTTTTCGTATCCCGGTGATAAACGCCCTGGAAATCCCCGTCCACGCCGATGGGCCAGTTGATGGGGCAGGAGCGGATGCCCAGCACCTGCTCCAGCTCCTCCATGAGGGAGAAGGGATCCTTGGCGGCGCGGTCCATCTTGTTCACAAAGGTGAAGATCGGGATATTCCGCATGCGGCAGACCTTGAAGAGCTTGATGGTCTGGGCCTCGACGCCCTTGGCCGCATCCAGCAGCATGACGGCCGCGTCGGCCGCCACCAGCACCCGATAGGTATCCTCGGAGAAATCCTGATGCCCCGGGGTATCCAGAATGTTGATCCTGTAACCATCGTAGATAAACTGCATGGCTGAGCTGGTGACAGAAATGCCTCTTTGCTTTTCGATTTCCATCCAGTCGGAGGTGGCATGCTTGTCGGTTTTCCGGGCCTTGACGCTCCCGGCGCTCCGGATGGCTCCGCCGTAGAGCAGCAGCTTTTCCGTCAGGGTGGTCTTGCCGGCGTCCGGGTGCGAGATGATGGCGAAGGTCCGCCGCTTCTCCACCTGCTCGTGCAGCAGATGACGGAATTCCTGGGTATCAGTGGCAGGCAGCATGGGTTTCCTCCGATCGTGTTTTTCGTTGATGCGTTTCCCGCCGGGGCGGGAAACACAACGTTGTATTTTATATCGCGGGCCCTTTGTTGTCAAGGTTTTCGTTACTGTTCACGGCATAGTTGAAGGGGCAGCCCTGTAGCGGTTATTCCTACTCCGGGCACGGCTCTCGCCTGCCTATCCGCAACCGATATGGTCGCGACTCCGCACTGCGGAGCTCGCTTCCTATCGGTTGACCTCAGAACCGATGAGATTCCCGCCACAGGCGGTCATCGGTTCTTCGCCCGCA
>Ga0310696_10011683_pt1 | contig 10016 bp, 10 predicted proteins | sample AusTroGonzalo_MG_4_FD_203885 | JGI IMG/M metagenome (GOLD analysis project Ga0310696, IMG submission 203885) | Bovine rumen microbial communities from tropical cattle in Woodstock, Queensland, Australia - Gonzalo_02 (v2) (version 2) | ecosystem: Host-associated > Mammals > Digestive system >...
GGTCGACCTTTGCCTTGAAGTCGGCGAAGGTGTTCTCCTTCTTACCGGTGATGACAATGGCCTCTGCGTTGACGACGACGATCTCCTCGCCGTTCATGATCCTCTTCGCGACAATGGCTGCGAGCCTGCCGTGAATGAGATTCCTTCCGTCGATAACTGTAACCATCCTAATCACCTCAAGATCCTGACACCGGTTCCCTTCGGGTTCTCCTTTGCGAGTTCCTCGATGGTCAGTGTCTTTCCGCCAGCGGCTACGATTGCTTTTGCGGCAGCATCGCTGAAGCTGTATGCGGCTACTGTTACCTTCTTGCTGATGCTACCTGCTGCGAGAACCTTTCCAGGGACGAGAATTGTCTCTCCGTCCTTGGCATATCTCTCGATTTTGCTGAGATTCGCTTCGGCCCAGTTCCTCTTGGGTTTCTCGAGCCTAAGCGCGATGTCTCGCCAGATAGCAGCGTTGTTGTCCCTGGTGATTGCCTTCAGATTGTCAATCGTGGCAACCAACTGGGGGTTTGTCTTTGTTGCTGTCATTTTTCTGACTCTCCCGACATTGGGTAACCGCTCGTATACCCGTCTTTAATTTAAAGCTATGCATTAACTCGCGTATTATAGGGAGCGTTCGCCTCCCTTGTAAGCCAGGACTTTGGACAGGAAGTTGAACAGCACATCGGGGTTCGAGTAGAAGTAAAGATGGGGATATCCGGCCACCAGGCCGCCCTCCTCGTGCATGCACATGTACTCCTTGCCGTTGGTCTTGACGGCCTTCCAGGAATCCCCGCAGTTGTCGCTGTCCCAGTAGTGGAACTCGTGGCCCTTCACCGGACCGTCCTTCAGGACGGAGTTCGGATCGTCGGAGGACACGGTGATGTACCCGAAGCGGGAGAGCTTCCCGGTGTTCCTCACCTCTCCCTTGATGACCCCGCAGGATTCGTGCATGACGCCGTCGGCGTCCTCCAGACGCTCGTGGAGGTACATGAACCCGCCGCATTCCGCCAGGCAGGGCATGCCCGCCTCTATCTTGGTACGGATGGCCTCCAGCATGGGTTTGTTCGAGCATAGCCTCTCGGCGTGAAGCTCCGGATATCCGCCGGAGAGCACGATGGCGTCGACGTCCGGCAGGACGCTGTCGTTCAGCGGGGAGAACTCGACTATCTCCGCGCCCATCCTCCTCATCATCTCGATGTTGTCCTCGTAGGTGAAGCAGAAGACGTCGTCCTGTGCGAGCCCGATCCTCACGGGCCTGTCCAACTTCTTGACTGCTGGCACAGTGTATTCCAAGTCAGGTGCGGTGCCTGCGATCTGCAGCAGCAGATCGATGTCGAGGGACTCCTCCAGGACGTCCGCCAGCTGGTTGAGCTTATCCTTCAGCTCCTCGATCTCGTTGGGCAGGACCAGTCCGAGGTGCCTGCTCTCCAGGATCAGATGGCTGACCTTCGGGACGTATCCTATGGCCCTGATGCCCAGCTTCTCGACCTCCGGCTTGATCATATCGAAGACCTTCTGTGACATCTGGTTGAATATGACTCCCCTGATGTTGTTCTCGGTGAAGTCCAGGAATCCCTTCAGCGTCGCGAGGTTGGATATGCTGGCCCCCTTGCTGTTTATCAGGAGTATGACCGGCGCATCCAGCTTCCTGGACACGTCGTGCGAGCTGGCCTCCATGCTCAGGATGCTGTTCCCGTCGTAGAATCCCATGACGCCCTCGATGACTGAGATGTCGTTCTCGGACGCGGTCCTGGCGAACAGGTACCTGAGCGTGTCCGTGCCGACGAAGTACGCATCCAGGTTCTTGGACCTGGTGCCGATGACCCTGCTGTGGAACATCGGATCGATGTAGTCCGGGCCGCACTTGAAGGATGCCACCTTCAGCCCGCGGTTGACCAATGCCTGCAATATGCCACAGGTTATCAGAGTCTTGCCGCTTCCGCTGGCAGGTGCCGCTATGAGGAACCTGGGGAGGGTCATCTCCCCCTCACCACTGCTATGTAGACCGGGTTCTGGGCGGTCATGAGATGGTACTTGCCGAGCTTCCTGGCCTTCGACACGTTGATGCAGGTGGTCTCCTCCTCCACGAGGTCGAACTCCCTGATGACCTGGGTGGTCTCCTCCAGGGTCTCGATCGTGACGGAGTTGATGACTATCCTGATGTCGGGGTTCTTCCTCAGCAGGCATCCCACGATGTCCTTCAGGTTTCCGGACGACCCGCCGATGAAGGCGTGGGTGGGGACCGGAAGGTCCTCCATGGCTTCCGGGGCCAGACCCCTGATCACGTGGACGTTGGGGGCCTTGAACTTGACCTTGTTGACCTCTATCAGGTCCGCGGCGGGCCCCTCCTTCTCTATGGCGTAGACCGCTCCGTTCACGGCCACCAGGGCCATCTCTATGGATACCGACCCCGTGCCTGCGCCGACGTCATAGATGACCGAATCGTCGCTTATCTTGAGCTTCGCCACTGAGAGCGCCCTGACCTCGCTCTTGGTCATCGGCGCGTCTCCTCTGGTGAATTCCTCGTCGGGGATGCTTATCGGGTTCGAAGTGACCGGGGCGGGATTGACGATCAGCGCCACGCACAGCTTCCCGAAGCCCTCCTTCAGGATCTCCTCGGGCGTTCCGGTGAAGACCCTCTCGGTCTCGTATCCGAAGTCCTGGCCGATGGTGATGGTGACGGGCATGTCGTACTCGATGAACTGCCTGGCCATCGCATGGACGGAGTCCTCCTCCGACAGTAGCGTGAAGACCTTGCCGTGGATCCTGCTGAGTCCCACGAGGTTCGCGTCCCTCCCGTGGGCGCTGGTCATGTAGACGTCCTGCCACGAGGTGCCGATCTTGGAGCACAGGTACACCGCAGACGATATCCCGGGCTCGGTGTGGACCTCGAACTCCTCCGGATCCAGCTTGTCCAAGAGCTTCTTGGCCCCGCTGTAGAACCCTATGTCCCCGGACATCAGCACGGAGACGTTCCTGTACTTCGGATTCTTCCTGAGGTAGTCGATGATCTCATCGGCCCTGTACTCCTCCAGGACCTCCTTGCCCATGGCGACGGATTCCACCATCCTCTTCGCGCCGACCACCAGGTCGGAGGCGTCTATCCTCTGCTTCGCGGACATGGTGAGGCCGTCGCCTCCCATTCCGATGCCTATGACGTTCACGATCCTCTTGGAGGCGTCTATGTTCCTGTCCATCTTCAATCCCAACCTCTTCTCCAGTAAATCCAGGACCTCTTCGTAGGTCAAGCCCTTCTCCTTGGGCCTCTCTATCAGGACCACCGTCACGCCGGCCCTCATGGCCGCCCTGACCTTGTCCTCGTATCCTCCGGCCGTGCCGGAATCCTTGGTGACCAAGTACTTCGCATCGATCTGCTTGAGGGTCGCGTAGTTGGTGTCCTCCGAGAACGGGCCCTGGGCGCAGATCAGGTTCTTTCCCGAGAACCCGTATTCGGCGCATTTCTGGACCGATTCCATGGTGGACAGCACCCTGGCGGTAACCCTCTCCTTGTAATTCGGAATCTGAGTGTAGAGGGCGATGTCCTTGGACCCGGTGGATGCCAGGATGTTGCCCTCCTTGTCCTTCAGATAGTCCACGGCCTCCTGGACCGTCGACACCTTGACTATCCTGTCGGAATCGGTGTCCGAATCCGACCTCTTGAGTCTGATATAGGTCGCACCGGTGGCCTCGCAGGCCTGCCTGATGTGCTCGGTGATGTTCAGCGCGTAGGGGTGGGTGGCGTCGATGACTATGTCGTAGCCGTTCTCGCGGATGACGTTGGCTATCCCTTCCGCGCCTCCGCAGCTCCCCACCTTCACATCGATGTTGGAATCGTATCCCATGACCTCCGCGCCGTATTCGGTGGCCACTCTGACATGTACGTCCGCCCCGGCGTCCGCCAGCTGCTTGGACAGAGTCCTTCCCTCGCTTGTGCCCGAGAAGATGAATATCCCGCTCATAGGAACCTCAGCTCCATTGGCCTGCGGCAGATGGCCAGGGTCATGCCGTCCCTCGCTGTCTTCCTCCTGATTATCTCGCCACCGTAGGGTTTCACGGAGGACCTCTCGCACACGCAGTCCACCGACGTGATGGACTTGACGAAATCGGATTTGGTGAACTCCCCCTCGAGGGACATCAGCTCCTCCGACGTGTAGAAGTTCGCGGGCACCCTGTACTGCTTGGCCAGCTCGAGGATGGCCGCCTCGTCCTTCTTGAGGTCCACGCTGCATACGGCTCCGACCCTCTGCGAGGGGATGCCGTCCTGCCTCAGGATCTCGTCCACGAAGTCGCGCATCTTCTGCGGGTCGGTGTCGCGCTTGCATCCGACGCCCAGGATGATGTCCATCGGGACCAGGCGCATCGTGGTGCCGAACGGCTTCTTCTCTATGTCCGCGGATATGCTGACCCCGAACTCCCCGGAATCGGCCAGCGTCAGTCCCGCGGGGAGCTCGCCCTGGACCGGGATCTCCGTGGTGAATCCCACGAAGGCTCCGTCCAGGACCCTGACGGACACGTCCTGCGCCGTCCTGAGCCCCATTATCCTGAGGTTGTTGACCGTCGCGAACGTGTCCACCGAGAACTTCCCGTTCAGATCCGTGGCGGTCGTGATTATCGGTTCCGCTCCAAGGCGCTCGGCTATCCTCGCCGTGAGAGCATTGGCGCCTCCTATGTGGCCCGCCAGAAGGGCCACGGCCCAGTGCCCGTGCTCGTCCATGCCTATGATGGCCGGGTCCACGGTCTTCGCCTTGATGTACGGCGCGATGTACCTGACAGCAATCCCTATCGCGCCTATGAAGACTATCGCATCGCACTCCTCGAAGGACTTGCCCGTCCATACGCTGGCCTTCTCCTCTATGCGCTCCACGCCCAGCGTGTCGCATTGGGTCTTGGCGAATATCCTGAGGTCCTCCTCCGGGAAGGCCTCCTTCAACCTGATCGCCGTGCGGCAACCGTTGGTAGAGAACGCGATGGCATTGATCCTCAAAGGTCCTCACCTCTTATCTCGTCGAGCATCTCGTCGGCCAGGCTCGTCTTCCCGAGCAGGCCGTACACGGATGAGAACATGACCGCGGAGGTCCTAATGGCGCCCCCGGTGCGGTGGTTCATGTAGAACTCTATCTTCTCGATGAGGAGCTTGGACACCTCGCCGATGAGGTTCTCATCGTTGATGACCTCCAAAGCATCATCAGTCGAGATGCATCCCATTATCCTCTGGACGTTGGGCATCGAAGCCCCCGCCATGGCCGCGTTAGCAGCAAGAATCTCCATCCTGGCATCCGCGTTCCTGGAGTGGGTGTTCATTATCCCTGCGGCCACCTTCACCAGCTTGCCGAGGTTGGCGACCAGGACTATGTCGCGCTGGATCTCGCATGCGTAGTCCAGCATCTCCCCGATGAAATTGCTGCATTTGACGGCCTTCTCCGGATCTATCCCCGGAAGGCTCTGGGAGAACTCCTTCCCGTAATTGCCCGGGACCACCAGGAGGACTTTGTTCCCCTGGGCCCTCATGTTCATCTCGACCTTAATCGTGTTTATGAGGGCGGTCTCGCTCATGGGCTCCACTATCCCGCTGGTACCGAGGATCGATATCCCGCCCTCTATCCCCAGACGGGGGTTGAACGTCTTTTTGGCTATCTCCATCCCCTCCGGGACGGATATGACGATGTCGAACCCTCCTTCGTACTCGCTGGAGAACCGCACGTCCTCCACGGCCTCCTTTATCATCGACCTGGGGACATGGTTGATAGCCGCGTTGCCAACAGGCTGGTCCAGCCCGCGGCGGGTGACCCTTCCGACCCCGACCCCTCCGTCGATGTTTATCCCCGACGGCGCCTTGGACACCTTCGAATACACCAATGTTCCATGAGTGGCGTCTATGTCGTCCCCTCCGTCCTTGCGGACCGCGCAGGAGACATAGGAGTCCCCGAACTGCATGTCCTCCACCGGAAGGTCCAGCGTGATCCCCTTGGGCGTGTGTATCTTGACGGATTCCACTGGCTTGCCTGTCAGAAGGGCCTCGGTTGCGGCCTTGGTGGCCGCGGCTGCACATGTGCCAGTGGTATGACCTCTCTTCAATTTCTTGTTGTTCACAAAAACATAGGAATCGTCCGTCATGTGTCTCTAGCCGCTCTTCTAAGGAATATACTACACTATTTATTTTCGTTTGGTTTACCTATCCAAGCTGAGGTATCAACACGACAGGAAAACTTTATGGAATCAGCGTAGGACCCGGAGACCCTGGCCTTCTGACATTGAAAGCAAAGGACATCCTCGAATCCTGCGACATCATCGCATACCCGGTGAAGACAGCCGGAGAGGGCAGCGTCGCCCTCAACATCATCAAACCGAATGTGGACATTTCGAAGAAGGAGGTCAGGGAGTACGTCTTCTCCATGAACCCCGACTACGCGGTCCGCGAGCAGGGCTGGAAGAAGGCATACGATGACATTTGCGATGCCCTGGATTCCGGAAAGGACATTGCGATGATCACCCTGGGAGACCTTAGCATATTCAGCACCTACATGCGCATAGACGCCATGATCAAATCCAGAGGATACCAGACACAGCTGGTCCCCGGAGTGCCCTCCTTCTGCCACGGAGCATCGCTGGCAGGGGTGCCCCTGACGATGGGGGAGGAATCCCTGGTCGTGATCCCGTTCAGCCAGTCGCAGTTCGACAAGCTCGAGATCGCCCTGGACAACTTCGAGAACGTGGTCGTCATGAAGGCGTTCAAGCATGTGGATCAGATAGCTGACGTGGCGGCCAAGAAGGGCCTGCCGGAATCATGCATCACGGTCATGAGCAACATAGGGATGGAGGACCAGTACATCGGGCCCCTCGTCAGGGGACGCGAGTACGGATACTTCACCACATTACTCATCAAGAAGGAGGAGAAGAAATGATAACATTCATTGGAGCAGGACCCGGAGACCCTGAACTGATCACGATCAAGGGTAAGAAGAAGATCGAAGAGGCGGATGTGATAATATTCGCTGGATCGCTGGTGAACCCGGCGGTCCTTGACGGCCACAAGCCTGACGCGAAGATCTACGACAGCGCATACATGCACCTTGACGAGGTCATCGAGGTCATGAAGAAGGCCGAGGAGGAGGGCAAGAAATGCGTCCGCGTCCACACCGGCGACCCCGCGATCTACGGGGCCCACAGGGAGCAGATGGACAGGCTGGACGAGCTCAACATCGATTACGAGGTCATCCCCGGAGTCAGCTCCGCCTTCGGAGTCGCCGCGGCGCTCAAGAAGGAGTACACCCTGCCCGGAGAGAACCAGAGCCAGACGGTCATCTTCACCAGGATGGAGGGAAGGACCCCCATGCCCCCAGGAGAGAAGCTCGAGGATCTGGCCAGGCACAGGGCCACGATGGTCATCTTCCTCTCCGTCGGATTCCTCGACAAGCTGTCCGAGCAGTGCATCGCCGGAGGATACCCTCCCGAGACGCCCGTCGCTGTCGTCTACAAGGCCACATGGCCCGACCAGAAGATCGTCATCGGCACGCTGGCGGACATCGAGAAGAAGGTCAAGGAGGCGGGCATCACCAAGACCGCCCTGACTGTCGTCGGAAACTTCCTGGAGGGCGACTACAACCTCTCCAAGCTCTACGACAAGCACTTCACGACAGAGTTCCGCAAGGCGGTGGACGAATGAAGGGAAAGCTCCACGTGGTGGGATTCGGGCCCGGCGGCAGGGAGCACATGACCTTCAAGGCGGCGGAGACGATCCAGAACGCTGACATCGTCACCGGATACACCACATACGTCAACATGATCAAGCCCTACTTCCCGGACAAGACCTACAAGGCCACCGGGATGATGAAGGAGGTCGACCGCTGCAAGATGGCCATCGAGGACGCCCTCGAAGGCAAGGATGTGGCCATGATCTCCTCCGGCGATTCCGGAATATACGGGATGGCGGGCATCATATACCAGCTGGCTGACGAGATGAAGGCCGACATAGAGATAGACACCGTCCCCGGGATTACGGCGGCATCCACCGCTGCATCCGTCCTCGGAGCGCCTCTCATGCACGACCTGGCCATCATCAGCCTCTCCGACCTGATGACGCCGATCGACCTGATCATGAAGCGCGTCGACTGCGCCGGGATCGGGGACATGATCGTGTGCCTGTACAACCCCAAGAGCAAGGGCAGGACGGAATACCTCAATCAGGCTCAACAGATATTGTTGAAACACCGCTCGGCCGACACACCAGTCGGTATCGTCCGCAACGCCGGACGCGATGACGAGCGGAAGGAGATCACCACCCTAGGTGAACTCGACAAGGCGGACGTGGACATGTTCTGCATGGTCATAATCGGCAACTCGCAGACCTACGTGGCCAACGGCCGCATGATAACTCCCAGAGGATACAGAATCTGAGGTGTATTGGAATGGCTATATCAATAGTGAAACCGGAAGATATTGAGAAGAGGAGCATGGAGATAATCACATCGGAGCTCAACGGCAGGACATGGCCCGAGCCGCAGTTCTCGATCGTGAAGAGATGCATACACACATCGGCGGACTTCGACTACGCGGACAACCTGAGGTTCTCGAAGGACGCCGAGAACATCGGCGTGAACGCCATCAGGAACGGTGCACACATCGTCACCGATACGAAGATGGCCGCCGCAGGCATCAACAAGAACAGGCTCAAGGAGTACGGGGGAGAGGTCCACTGCTTCATCAGCGATGACGATGTCGTCAAGGCGGCGAAGGAGAGGGGCTGCACCCGTGCCACGATATGCATGGAGAAGGGAGCGGAGATCGCCAAGGACCATCCGGTCATATTCGCGATCGGCAACGCGCCCACCGCGCTCGTCAGGCTGGCCGAGATGATCGACGCCGGGGAACTGAAGCCCACGCTCATCATCGGCGCTCCCGTCGGATTCGTGAACGTCGTCGAATCCAAGGAGCTCATCCTGGAGAGGGACGTGCCCTACATCATCCCCGTTGGGAGGAAGGGCGGTTCCAACATCGCGGCCACTATCTGCAACGCCATGATGTACTACAAAGGATGAGAAAACGGTGGTGTAAGATGTCCAAGAAGGCAATATTGGTCGTCAGCTTCGGGACCAGCTACAAGGAGACCCGCGAGAGGACGATCGAGGCGGTCGAGAAGGCCGTGAAGGAGAAGTACAAGGATTGGGAGGTCAGAAGGGCCTTCACCAGCAAGATAATAATCAAGAAGCTCAAGGAGCGCGACGGAATATACATCGACTATATCGACGAGGCCCTCCAGAAGCTTGCGGATGAGGGCTTCGAGCAGGTCGTCGTCATGCCCACCCACGTCATGAACGGTACCGAGTACGACTTCGTCGCGCATTTCTCAGCCGGATTCAAGGACAAGTTCAAATGCCTCAGGATCAGCACCCCGCTCCTCACTACCGAGGAGGACTACGATGCCGTCATAGAGGCTATGGACGAGGCCTACTTCTCCAGGATCTTCAAGGATTCCTCCGGCGGGAAGGCCATTGTCTTCATGGGACATGGATCGGAGCACTACGCGAACGCAACATACTGCGAGCTGCAGATGAAGCTGTCCGCGCTCGGATACGAGCACGTATACATCACCACGGTCGAGGGATTCCCCAACTTCGAGGACACGATGAGGTTCATGGCCGGCCACAAGTACAGCAAGGTGGTCCTGGCCCCGTTCATGCTCGTCGCCGGGGACCATGCAACCAACGACATGGCAGGGGACGAGGAGGACTCTCTGAAGACGAAGTTCATCGATGCCGGATGCGAGGTCGAATGCATCCTCGAAGGGCTCGGAGAACAGGAATCCTTCCAGAAGCTGTTCCTCGACCACCTTGCGGAAGTCATAAAACAGTGAAAACACGGCGGGAGTTATCCCCGCCGTCCATTACCTATTTTCCCATCCTACTAACTTTTCATCAGTTAGAAGTACCCTTGTCTTCTTCTCCAGATTTGTATTAGCCAGCATTCTTAGTCAGAGACCGTTTTCCCCCGAAAAAACACTTGATTGGCATAGTAATCCAACTTAAATACAATTA
>Ga0310696_10011684_pt1 | contig 10016 bp, 8 predicted proteins | sample AusTroGonzalo_MG_4_FD_203885 | JGI IMG/M metagenome (GOLD analysis project Ga0310696, IMG submission 203885) | Bovine rumen microbial communities from tropical cattle in Woodstock, Queensland, Australia - Gonzalo_02 (v2) (version 2) | ecosystem: Host-associated > Mammals > Digestive system >...
TAAAGGCTGCGCCGCCGTACTCTCCGAGGATGTAAGGGAAACGCCAGATGTTCCCCAGGCCCACGGCACTGCCGGCCATGGCTGCAATCACCGCAAAGCGGCTGCCGAAGTTTTCCCGCTGCTTCATAGAACCGTTGAAAGGACCAGCACAAGGATGCCGACGGGTGTCACATAGCGGATGAGGAAGCGCAGGGCCGGGAACAGCTTGGCGTTCGTGCGCAGGGCACCGCCGTTCGTCAGCTCACGGAAGAGGACCGACCGGGGCATCACCCAGCCGGCCAGGATTACGGAGACCAGGCTGCCCAACACCATCAGGATGTTGGAAGCGGCGCTGTCGGCAAAGTCGAACAGGGAATTGCCCAGAATCTTCACCTGCGAAAGCGGGCCGAAGGAAAGGCTGCACAGCGTACCGGCCACGCCACAGATGACAAACAGCAGCGCACAGGCCCAGCCGCGTTTCATCCCCTTTTCCTCCGTCAGGTAGGTCGCCCCCACCTCAACAAGGGAGACGGACGAGGTGAGCGCAGCCAGGAAGATGGCGGCAAAGAAAAGGATGGCCGCCACAGCGCTCAGGACCGGGGCCGACTGGCCCAGGTGCGAGAAGATGTACGGCAGGGTGTCGAAAAGGAGTGTCGGGCCGGTGCCGGGCTCGATGCCGGCCGAGAACACGGCCGGAATGATGGCAAAGCCCGCCAGGATGGCGAAGAACAGGTCGCTCAGGGCCGTTCCGCCGCCGGCAGCCAGCAGGTTTTCGCTCTTCTTGATGTACGAGGAGTAGGTGATGATAATACCGGTTCCCAGGGACAGAGAGAAGAAGGACTGCCCCAGCGCATCAATGAACGTGTGGGCCGTCACTTTGGAGAAATCCGGTTTTATCAGGTATTCGATGCCCTTTCCGGAACCGGGCAGCGTAAGGGAATACACAGCGATGAGCACAATCAGGATGAACAGCGTGGGGATGCTCCACTTGCAGAAGCGCTCGATGCCGCCCTTGACACCGGAGACCACAACGCCCACGGTCACGGCCAGGAAGGCCAGGTGACACACCACCGGCACCCAGGGGTGGGCGATAAAAAGGCCGAAGTTGCCGGAAATCTCTGCCGGCGTGGCACGGATGAACTTCAACTGGACCGCCTGCAGGAAATAATCCAGGGACCAGCCGCCCACCACCGAGTAGTAGGACAGAATCCAGATGGGCGTGATGACCATGAGCAGGCCGAAGATCCGGCCGGCACGCCCGGGCACCAGAAAGCCCACCGCCGCGCGGCAATTCGCCTCGCTGCTGCGGCCGATGACCGACTCTGCCAGGAAAATGGGCAGAGACAGAATCAGGGTAAAGGCAACGTAAATCAGGATAAAAGCCGCGCCGCCGTTTTCGCCCAGAAGGTAGGGGAAGCGCCAGATGTTGCCGAGGCCGATGGCCGATCCGGCAAACGCCATAATGACGGCCATGCGGCCGCCGAAATTCTCTCGCGGGGTCTTCATGTTAAGTTCGTTTTAGCTTCTTATCGCTTCCGGTACACGACGAATTCGAACGTGAAACCGGTTTCGGGGTCCGTGTGGGTTTCGGAGGTGCTTTCACGCTCCCAGACATTGAGGTCGATTTCGGGGAAGAAAACATCGGCCTCCTTGAGCGTGGTGTGCACGTGCGTGATGTAGAGCCGGTCCATGTCCGGCATGGCGGCCCGGTATACGGAGGCGCCGCCCATCACGAAGCACTTTTCCTTGCCGGCCTCCTCCGCCATGGCATAGGCCTCGTCGAAGGAATAGGCGCAGCTCACTTCCGGAATGGGATCGCCGCCCAGGTTGAGCACAATATTCTTGCGGCCCGGCAGGGGACGGAAGGGCAGCGAGAAATAGGTGGTGCGACCCATGATGACGGGATAACCCTTGGTCGTGGCTTTGAAATACTTGAGGTCTTCCGCGATGTGCCACGGAAGGGTGTTCTTGATGCCGATGCCCCAGTTATCTGCAACGGCTACGATGAGACATTTTTCCATACCTAAACTGCAACGGGTGCTTTGATGGCAGGCCAGGGGTCATAGCCTTCCAAGGTGAAATCTTCGTATTTAAAGTCGAACAGGGACTTGACGTCCGGATTCAGTTTCATGCGGGGCAGCGGACGGGGCTCACGGGAGAGCTGCAGGTCCACCTGCTCGAAGTGGTTCCGGTAGATGTGCGTGTCGCCGGTTGTGTGGACGAACTCTCCGGGCTCCAGACCGCAGACCTGGGCCAGCATGAGCGTCAGGAGAGCATAGGAGGCGATGTTGAAAGGCACGCCCAGGAACACGTCGGCGCTGCGCTGATACAGCTGGCAGGAGAGCTTGCCGTCGGCCACATAGAACTGGAAAAGACAGTGACAGGGAGGAAGGGCCATCCGGTCTACATCCGAGGGATTCCAGGCGGTAACCAGCATGCGACGGGAGTCCGGATTGTGCTTGATTTGGTCGATCACCTGTGAAATCTGGTCGATTACCCGTCCATCTGTCGTTTGCCACGAACGCCACTGGTGGCCGTATACCGGACCCAGATTTCCGTTTTCGTCGGCCCATTCATCCCAGATGGTTACGCCATGGTCCTGCAGATACTTCACATTGGTATCTCCTGCGAGGAACCACAGCAGTTCATAAATGATGGATTTGAGGTGCACCTTCTTGGTGGTAAGGAGGGGAAAGCCGTCGGCCAGGTTGAAGCGCATCTGATAGCCGAATACACTCTGCGTGCCCGTTCCGGTACGGTCTTCTTTCATGGCACCGTTGGCGCGGATATGTCTAAGTAGGTCCAGGTACTGTTGCATAGCAACAAAGATACGCAATTATTTTAAAAATCCACCCCGAAAATCAGGGAAACGGCCCAGGGCTTTTCCGTCCCCGTGTGCTCGTACAGCGAGCCGCCCAGGTAGGAGCAGGAGACACCGACGGAAGCGTCGAACGGAAGCACGAACAGGCGTGCCAGGGAGGCCGACAAATCCGCTCCAACGCTCCAGAGGTTGTACTTCGCGGGGAGCCCGGTATAGTCGGCATGGGGCGTCAGGAGAAAGTTCCTGATGTAGGCCACCGCCGGGATGGAAATGTCGCCCACATAAATGGGGATGGCGTAGTCGGCCGTCACCCGCCACTGCCAGTTGAAATTCTGGCCCACGAGCGTTCCCACCTCGCCTTCGTAACCGCGCGGAAGCACATTGACGAACACATCTCCGATGCGGCTGTCCTTTCCCAGTTTCCACTGGCCCATGAACGTCCATTTCAGCCCCTGCACCTTGGTGAGGCCGGGCAGATAGCCGTAGGCATAGGCGTACGCATTCGGCGCATAATACTGCCCCAGTCCGGGGCGCAGGCCGACACCGCCTTCCAGGCCGAGCCCCCAGGCGGGATAGGTCTGGGAGGAGGCGCGGGACGCGATGACGTAGCCCCGCAGGGAGGCGGAAAGCCGGCTGGTCACCGGCCCCTCCGTCTCAATCCTCCGAGAAGCGAGACTATACAGCGGCGGCAGCGAAGGAAGCGTCCCGGCAGTGCGCTCGACGGGTGTTGTCGCGAAAGTGTTGTTGCTGAAGGAATACTGCAGCTGCGGCGTGAGGCCGCCGTGCACGCCGCCCTTGGAAAAGCGCAGCGGAACATAGGCCCGGAAATAGGTGGACAGCAGCGGCCGATCCTGCCGGACCGAGCCCAGTCCAAAGACGGACTGCCCGTTCACGGTATTCCGATAAGGGACGTACAGACGCGCGTTGCGGTCTCCCAGGTCCAGCTGGGCCTCAACAACCGGGAACAGTCCGGTATATGTCATTTTCAGGTGCAGGGCGTTGCGCCACTGCGAGGTCTTGTCGGGGTCCGGATGCACGGCATAGCCCAGCATGCCGGAGAAGGTGCCCAGGGTGTTCTGGAAGAACAGGCTCAGACCCGGGGACGCCGTCTCGTAGGAATAGTCCATGCTGCCTTCCTTCACGGCATCGTAGTCTACATAGAGCGGCAGCCAGGAGTGCACGCGCAGCGGGTGTGCCAGCTTGCGGTAGGGCATGGGGGCCGACATCGGCACGTCCATTTCGCGGTCGGGGACGGCGCCGAGCGCCTGCTCCTGCGCAGTGAGCGCGTCCTCGATGGGATGCGCGCAGACATCGGCATACTGCACCTCTTTCGGATGCAGCGAGTCGATGGGCGTCCGGAAGATCTGGAAGCCTTCCTTGACGGGCATGTTGAAGCAGATGCAGTCGTCCTCCCAGGCGAAGTCTACGCCGCCCAGGCGGGTGTTCGTCATCTGCAGCAGGCGGCCGCTGTCCGGGAAGAAACGGTAGAGCTCGTTCACGCCGTCACGGTCGCTCTCCCACTCCAGGAAGCCTTCTCCCGCGCCGGGATTGCCGATTTTCTGGGGAGACGGGGCCAGCACGGTTTCCCAGGTATTGTCCGTCAGTTTGTACAGGCCGTAGCCGCCTTCGGACAGCCCGAAGGAGTAGAGGACGTCCCCGGCCCAGATGGGATCCGTGGCCTGGATACCGTCCGGCAGGCGGTAGCGCGCGAGGGTGGCGCCGCTGTCAGCGTCCACAATCACGAGGGCGGTCTCTCCGTTCACGGAGAGTTCGGCGGCGGCCAGGCGGGTGCCGTCGGGGCTGCACTGGGGGTTATAGTAGCGCGTGCCGCGGGTGACGTCGTGCATGCGGCCGGTGGCGATGTCGTAATAGCGAAGGATGGAGCTTCCGTCCAGGCTCCAGCGGGGGTGCGGGATGGTTTCCGACCAGTAGAGGCGGTTGCGCTGCGGTTCGTATACCAGGGCCGAGGTATGGCTGGAGAAAGGACTGAGGCACCTCACCCGGCCCTTCCGGTCTATGGCCACCAGGTGCATGGGTTCCCGGTAACCTTCCCGCAGGGCATAGAGGACGTCTCCTACCCACACCGGAGAGGTGTAGGACATGGCGTAGGGTTCGTTCGGGGTGACAGGCTCGATGGGGTCAAAGGGGGCGCGGGCGGCATCATTGGCTTCCCACATGCTTTCGAAATGGTCCAGAATATCCCTGAAAGCCTGTTTGAAGGGTTTTCCGGCATGCTGGCTGATGACCTTCTGCGTGTTGTAAGGAGCAATCATCCAGGGTTTCTTCCTGGAAAGGTCCAGGGCTTCCCGCACAATGAGCGGGTCCTTGTACAGGGTGCGGGCACCGGCCACGGTAATGTAGCCCAGGGCATAGTGGTCCGGCGTGTAGTGCTTGAAGGAGCCATAGCGCCAGCGGTCCCAGCTGCGGCTGTCTCCGTCGGCGAGGGCGGCACGGTAAAAGTCCAGGAAATCATAGGTGCGGGCGCGGGTGCCGCCGGCGAGACCGGTTTCGGCCGTCACGGCATCGCCTTCCCCCACCGCCATGTCCAGGTAAATCTGCCAATAGGCGGGCGCCCAGATCTCACCGACAATCCAGGGCAGGAAGCCTCTCTGGCCGAACTGCAGCTGGGCTTGGTGCCGGGGCTCGTGGGAAGCGAGCATGGTGGACCAGGAGGTGGGATCGGCGCCGTAGCTTTCGGGGTGCGTATAGAGGTCCATGCGGCGGGGAGCCCAGCCGACGGAGCCGTTGGAATAGGCGTGGTGGGTGTGCAGCACGACGGGCATCCGGCGCCGCCAGCCTTCGCCGGGCGTCATGCCGCCAAGACTTTTGCCCATGGGCACGCGGAACTGCTCCAGGGCGCGGCCGTAGACGCGCGCGAGGGAATCGGCCCCCTGGGGGAAGATCAGTTCATAGTGCTCGGTTTTGAGGCTGTACCAGTGCAGGCGGGAAGGGTCGTCCCCGGCCAGGTAGAACTGGGCGCGGACCGGCAGGGCGCAGGCAAGCAGCAACAAAGCGATGAAAGTCTTTTTACGCATACACGCAAATTTAGAGAAAAAAGCGTAATTTTGTCAGTAATGAACACACGAAAACTCATCATCCTCGCAGGAGCACTCATGACAGTGCTTTCCTGCGGCCCTAAAAAGACTTCGGCCCCGGCGGTGCAGAAGCGGGATTTCCCCATGGCGGAGGTTCCCATGATGATTACCCAGCCGGAAGAGCGTATGGTTTGGCTTTCCCAGCATTTCTGGGACGGTTTTACAGCCGTGGACAGCCTGTACTTCTGTGACTCCGTCACGGTGAACGGAGTGCCCGTAGACAAGTTGGAACAGCAGATGGGGCTTTTCGCCTCCCTGTTGCAGGAGATCCCGCTCCCTTCCGGACAAAAGGCCATGGAGGTCTTTTATAACCGGCTGGAGGCTTTCCAGCAGGCAAAACCCGAGGGGAACGTCCTGCCGCAGGCGGTCTCCATCGCCACGCGCTATTTCTACGACCCCAACTCTCCCGTCCGCAGCGAGGATCTTTATCTGCCGCTGGTCAGCCGTCTGGCGACATCGGCCCTCATTGACCCGGACTACCGCGACGGGTATGCCTGGGACGCCCGCATGTGCGCGCTCAACCGCATAGGGACGCCCGCGGCCGACTTCGTCTTCATCGATACGGCCGGCAAGCGCCGCACGCTTTACAGCATCAAGGCCGAGCGTACCATGCTCATCTTCGGCAACCCCGACTGCACGGCCTGCAAGGAGCTTGTGGCAGCCATGGGAGAGTACCCGGAAATTACGAACCAGATTCTGGACGGCAAGCTCAAGGTGGTGGACATCTACATCGATAAGGATATCGACATCTGGCGGTCCCGGATGGACGCCTACCCGGCTGCCTGGATCAACGGATACGACCCCACGTACTCCATCCGCACGGACCTCATCTATAACGTCCGCGCCGTCCCTTCCATCTACCTCTTGGACGCAAAAAAAACGGTGCTGCTCAAAGACGCAACACCGGAAAAAGTCCTGGGAGCCCTGCTTTAGCGGAAGAACTGCTCTATCCAGTCTGAATCTACCTGCGCGAAGCCTTCTGCGGGCTTCACGGAGGGGTTCCGCATGAGGATGCCGCGGGCGTCTTCGTAGACGTTGAAGCCCACGTTTACCACCTGCATCTGCCCGTTCAGGGGGAAGGCCAGCACCAGCTCGTTGTCGGCGCCCTCCATGCGGAGGAACTTGAGTTTGGCGTCGGCTGCTTCGGGGTTCTTTTCGGCCAGTTCGCGGCGGGTAACCCATTTGCACATTTCCAGCACGCAGTCGTCCAGGCCTGCGTCGTGCAGGTTCACCTTCTCAATGAGGTCTCCCACTTCGCGCACCATGCGCAGGGTGTAACCTTCCAGCTGCTTTACGGCTTCGGCCACGGCCTGCGGGGGCTCGGCGGTTCCCGGAAGGAGCCAGACCATGAGTTTGGCGTCCGGGTCGTGGTATAAAGTCTGGTACAGGGCCAGGTTGCGCTGGCCGCAGTAGGGACATTCCCAGACGAAGAGAGAGCCGTCCTTGACCCGGGCTTTGAGTTCCGGATCAAGGGCGACATTTATACTTTGACGGAGTTCTACCTCCGTCTGCTGCTGACATTTTTTACAGTTTACGAGCGCCATTGCTGATTACTACATCATAAATCTTGGGGGCGTGGCCGAACTTCTCCGCGAAGCCTTTCTTGGCAGCCGCGATGAAGGGTTCGTACAGCTCCTCCTTGACCAGGTTGATGGTGCAGCCGCCGAAGCCGCCGCCCATGACGCGGGAGCCGGTGACATCCATCTTGCGGGCCAGTTTGTTCAGATAATCCAGTTCTTCGCAGGAAACCTCGTAGAGTTTGCTCAGGCCGAAGTGGGTCTGGTACATCATCTCACCCACGGTCTCGTAGTCTCCGCGCTCCAGGGCATCGCAGACATCCAGCACGCGCTGTACCTCGCCGATAACATATTCGGCCCGCAGGAAGTCCTCTTCGGGGATATCGGCGCGGACTTCGTCCAGCCACAGGCGCTTGGCGTCCGAGAGAAATTCCACCTCCGGATGGTTCTTGCGGATGGCGGCGGCAGCGTTTTCGCAGGATTCGCGGCGCTTGTTGTAGGCGCTGGAAGCGAGTTCATGCTTGACGCAGGAGTCGATGAGGACCACTTTGTAGCCCTTGGGGTCGAAGGGGAAGTATTTGTATTCGCCGGTCTTGCAGTTGAGGCGGATCAGGGAGCCTTCCTTGCCGAAAATGGAGGCGAACTGGTCCATAATGCCGCATTTCACGCCGCAGTAGTTGTGCTCCGTGCTCTGGCCGATCTTGGCCAGTTCGAACTTGTCGATCTTGTTGCCGTTGATCTCGTTGATGGCGAAGGCGAACACGCTCTCCAGTGCAGCGGAGGAGCTGAGGCCTGCGCCCAGCGGCACGTCTCCGGCGAACACGGCGTTGAAGCCCTGCACCTTACCGCCCCGCTTGAGGGTTTCCCGGCACACGCCGAACACGTAGCTGGCCCACTGCTGGCTGGGTTTATCCTCTTCCTTGAGGCCGAACTCCACGTACTCGTTGAAGTCGATGGAGAACACTTTCACCTTGTCCGTCCCATTGGGCTCAATGGCGGCCATAATGCCGAAGTTGATGGCTCCGGGGAACACATAACCACCGTTGTAGTCCGTGTGCTCGCCAATGAGGTTGATACGTCCGGAGGACATGTAAAGCTGGCCCTCTTTTCCGAAGAGTTCCTTGAATTTTTCCTGGATTTTGGTTTTCATTTTATAGTATTCTGGTTGGTTCACAAATATAGTGAATCTTTGGGAGTTTTCGAAGATGTGGGGGGACTGATTCGCGCGTCTTTTCGGCCCAAAACCGGGCGTATTTCCGTGCCGGACCGGGGAGGACAGGTCCGCCGCGGGTGTATGTACACGAAATCGGCCTTCTACTGCGCTTCAGGCGTACATACACCCCCGAGGCTTTCCACCAGCACCCCTTTCCTCCGGTGTATGTACACGAAATCGGCCCTCCACTGCGCTCCAGGTGTACATACACCCCCGGGGCTTTCCACCGGCACCCCTCAGCATGGGTAGAGCAACATCACTTCATGATAAGACACCTCCGGATTTGCTTCACACCGGCGTGGTACTCGCTGTACAACTTATTCGCTATATCGGCCCGCTCCTGATTCTTCAGGTGGTAGACCGATTTCCGCTCGTACATCGGCACGTATGTTTCATCGATTATCTTGCATAGATTCAGGTCGGAGACCCCTGCTACGAAGCGGGCTTTCTCATTCCGCAACATTTCTGCGACAGAGACTGTCTGTCGGGAAAGCATTGCAGCTTCCACGCTTTCGAGTGTGAAAGGGGCTCCTCCGTTTTCGTTCAACTGCTCCTTAATCCAGTCATCGCCACTTTTCCGACCCATATAATAATTAAAGGCCTGCACCGTTCCGAATGCCTGTTCCACGAACTTAGTATCTACAACCGATTCCGGTAGGAACACGCCATCCACCCCCATCTTCCAGGACGAATCGAAGCAGGCGCGCCGCGGTAGCACCGCCCGAATCTGTTCTGGTGTAAGCAGCAGATCATTCTTGTTGTCTTTCCCGAGTTCTTTCCTGAAATAGGCATTGATAGAGGAAAACGGATACTCAAACGGAGAAGCCGTAACCCCATGGTGAGGCGGGTTCTTCAGTGTGTAGCAGATAGCTGCAATGAAGTGTTGCAGCCCCTCCACTTCCTGCATGTAAAGCCCTTCCTCGCCCAACGAGCCAACTCTGTAATATTTGTTGTTAAACAGCTTCGTGTAGGATTCGCGGGCGGTTCGGATCAACTCCCCCGGGTGTTTGGTGGAATAGCACCCATGGTGGTGGTCCGACATGAATGCATACGCATAGCAGGTGCTTCCGGTCTTGCAGAGAGCCGAGCAAAGACTGTTGAAGGCCATATTCATATCGGCCTCATTTCTGAAAAGGACTTCGCCGTGCGAAGTGTAACAAAGATGAAAAGTCGGCATATATTATAAGCTTAGAATTACCGAAACAGGGCAATGGTCGGAGACGCCGCCGAGATACCGCGGGCCGGAGTAGGTGCGGAGGGGCTTGGTCCCGGCGTGCGCGCCGTCGGGCGTCATCAGGAAAGGGATGTGCAGGATTTGCATGGGGCCGATACGGGCCTGCGGAGACGCGAAAATCATGTCGATGATTTCCCATGCGCCGTCGTACTTGATG
>Ga0310696_10011685_pt1 | contig 10015 bp, 8 predicted proteins | sample AusTroGonzalo_MG_4_FD_203885 | JGI IMG/M metagenome (GOLD analysis project Ga0310696, IMG submission 203885) | Bovine rumen microbial communities from tropical cattle in Woodstock, Queensland, Australia - Gonzalo_02 (v2) (version 2) | ecosystem: Host-associated > Mammals > Digestive system >...
TTTGGGATAAAAAAAACAAGGTGCAGCACCCAGTCTTGGATGCTGCACCTGCAACTAATCTTTAAAAACCTAAAACTTTATGAAACTTCAATCGACTTCGATACCTTGGGCTCCTTCTCCTGCTTCGGCAGGGTGACGGTCAGGATGCCGTTCTCTACGCGGGCCGAGATCTTGTCCTTCACCACGTCCTCAGGCAGCGTGTAGTTCTGCTGGTAGTTGGTGTACGAGAACTCGCGGCGCAGGTAGTGCTGCTTCTTGTCCTCCTCCTTGTGCTCCATCTTGTTCTCGATGGCAATCGACAGGTAGCCGTCTTCTGTCAGGTTCACACGGCAGAACTCCTTCTTGATGCCGGGAGCTGCCACCTCCATGGTGTAGGCCTTCTCATCTTCCTTGACGTTGACAGCCGGAGCCGTCGTCTTGCAGGTATTTGGCGTGAAGTCGTTCATGAAGTCGTCAAACACGGTAGGAAACCAACTGTTCTTAAACATTACTGGTAGCATAATCATTACCTCCTAATTCTATTGTTTTAAAGGGTTTAACTTATTGTTCTTTTCTTTGATTGCCTTGCGGCTTTCACCCTATGAAATGCAAGTTATGTGCCAGCGTAAAAATAATGCCAGAATGGCAGATTATACTGACATTCTGACAAAATGGGTTATTTGTGTCTGATAGCTCAGGCTTAGCGAATCACCATCTTTTTACCATTCTTGATGTATAGTCCGTCACGAGTGAGACGGCTGACGCGACGACCCGATAAGTCGTAGATGGCATCATTGTCGGCGGTGCTGTCGGCTGTCGACAGAGTGGTGATGCCTGTGGCCACATAACTCTGTGCCGTCAGCGAGAGCTGGCCTATCAGTCCGTCGCTCCATTCCGCAGCGTCGGCGTATGCGGCAATGACGTAGTTGCCCTGCGTAGTAATGTCGAACTCAAACTGCTGTTCGGTGACGCCAGTGAAACTGTTATCGACCTTATTGCCGATGTTGACGGTCGGCGTGTAGGTGGTGCTGGCTATGGTCGTACCTGAGCGGGTCTCGATGGCGAACTCCAACGGAGAGAATTCTTCGCGGTTCCAGTTGCAGGCCTTGTATTTCAGTACATAGTGACCAGGGTCCAGCGTGAGTGTGGCGCCAGCATCGGCCAGACCGTACTTGGCATAACCGGCGTGCTTCGTGCCGTTGATGTTGCGGAAATAGAGACCGTAGCTGAAGGACTTGGACGCACCTGTCAGTTGCAGGATACGACAACCTTGGGAGAAGCCGTTGCTGTAGCCCACACGCTTCTCAGAGCTATCGTAGGTAACCCAGCCAGTAGGAATGCAACCGCCTTCCTTGAACTGCGACTGTGACGCCAGAGCCAGCGACTGCGGAGCCGACAGCGTGACGGAAACCGAGGCCGAGGACGTCTCACCGTCGTTGTCGGTAGCCACTACTTTGAGCGTGTGAGTACCCGACTTGACGCCTGTCAGCGTAGCCTTGTATGGCTTGGCGGTACAGGTAGCCAGCAGCGTATTGCCGTCGAAGAACTCTACCTTCTCGATAGTGCCGTTAGGGTCGTCGGCATTCGCCGTGATGGCGATGTCGGGAAACGTAGCTGTGCCCGACGGTGCAAAAGAAGTATAGCTGAGGCCAGCCTTCGGCGAGGTGATGCTCACACTGGGCTTTGTGCGGTTCAGTGAATAGTTCTTACAGAAGTTCCAGATTTCCTTACCCGTATACACCTGTGGCTCCTTGCAAATCCAGTGACCTTTGTCCTTGAGTTCTATGAGCCGCACTTCGACGCCATCATTGCCTGGACCCCAGATGTGCAGTTTGGCACCGCTGAAGCCGTTGTAATTGTTAATGACCTTATCCGTCGTGGAACATCCGTTGTGCTTGATCCACGGATTGAGCGCAGGCTGGACGCCACCCCAGTTGTCGGCCGTTCCCTGAATATGCAGCAGGGGTATCGGACGTAAGCCGGTTTTTGGTGTGATGACTGACGGGCCGCTGCAGGAAACGAAAGCAGCAATGATGTCGGACATCTTGTTGATGGCGTTGTAGGTCAGCATGCCGCCCATCGAGAATCCACCGAGATAGATGCGGTTGCGGTCAATCTTGTGTTGTGTCACCATCTTCTCGATGATGGCCTTGATGAAGTTGATGTCGCGGTCGCCGCCAGTGTCCCACGCGCGATCAATACCATTGGGGAATACGACCACGAACTTGGCGGTGTCGCACACGGCTTCCATACTCACGTTGTCGTTCTTGAACTCGCTGTTCTGCATCCAGTTGGCGTCCTGGTTATAGCCGTGACAGAAGATGAGCAGCGGACGGCCCTCGCCCAGGTTCTTGGGTGCATAGACATTGTACGAACGTTGTTGGCCGCCCACGGTGATGTTGTCTGCTATCAGGGGCAGCAGGCCTGCCGTCAGCAGGCAGAAGGTTAGTAAAGCTTTTCTCATATTGGTTTTGGTTTTTGATTTCAGCTGCAAAATTACAAAGAATGCAACAAAAACCATGAGATTTTTGTTGCATTAACTTTTGAATATCGTTCAAGATGCGAAACTAAATCTTGTCGAGTGCCTGCTTGATGTCGTTGAGGATGTCCTCCACGTCCTCGATGCCGACGCTCAGTCGGATCAGGTCGGGAGCCACGCCGGCCTCCAGCAACTGCTCGTCGCTGAGCTGGCGGTGGGTATGCGAGGCAGGATGCAGCACACAAGTGCGGGCATCGGCCACATGGGTCACGATGTTAATCATCTCCAGCGAGTCCATCCACTTGATGGCCGTCTCGCGCGTACCTTTTAAACCAAAGGCAATGACGCCGCATGAGCCGTCGGGCAGGTACTTCTGTCCCAGTTTGTAATAGGGGTCGTCCTTCAGTCCGCAGTAGTGTACCCAGGCCACCTTCTCGTTGTCGTGCAGGAACTCTGCCACGCGCTGGGCGTTCTTGCAGTGCTGGGCCATGCGCAGATGGAGCGTCTGCAGTCCGAGGTGCAGCAGGAACGAGTTCTGGGGAGCAGGAATCGAACCGAGGTCGCGCATCAGCTGGGCCACCAGCTTCGTCGTGTAGCCCATCTTACCGAAGGCTTTCACGTAGGTCAGTCCGTGGTACGACTCATCGGGGGTGCAGAGGCCGGGGAACTTCTCGGCATTGGCCAGCCAGTCGAAGTTGCCGCTATCGATGACGACACCGCCCACCTGGGTGGCCAGACCGTCCATGTACTTCGTGGTGGAGTGGGTGACAATGTCGGCGCCCCACTCGAAGGGACGGCAGTTGACGGGTGTGGCAAACGTATTGTCCACGATGAGGGGCACACCGTTCTTGTGGGCTATCTTGGCGAAGCGCTCAATGTCGAAGACGGCGCAACCGGGATTCGAGATGGTCTCGCCGAACACGGCCTTCGTGTTAGGACGGAAGGCAGCCTGAATCTCCTCGTCAGTAGCTTCCTGCGAGATGAACGTGCAGTCGATGCCCAGTTTCTTCAGCGTCACGCCGAAGAGGTTGTAGGTGCCGCCATAGATTTCGTTCGAGGTGATGAAGTGGTCGCCGGCCTGACAGATGTTGAACAGTGCGTAGAAGTTGGCTGCCTGACCAGAAGAGGTCAGTACGGCACCCACACCGCCTTCCAGCGTGGCAATCTTAGCCGCCACGGCGTCGTTCGTCGGGTTCTGCAGGCGGGTGTAGAAGTAGCCCTCCTTCTCTAAGTCAAACAACTTTGCCATCTCGTCCGAGTCGTCGTACTTGAACGTCGTCGACTGGATGATGGGCAACTCTATCGGTTCACCGTTCTTGGCCTTGTAGCCAGCCTGTACGCAGAGTGTTCCCTGCTTGAATTTCTTTTCCATTTCTATTTTTTAGTTGTTGATTACTATTTTAACTGCCTCAGCAGACACTCACACCCCTCCAGCACGTCGCGCCACGTCGCCTCGAAGTTGCCCGTGTACCACGGGTCAGCCACATCGCCAGGACGGTCGGTGAAGTCCATCAGCATCCGGATCTTTCCCTCAGGGTCGCCGCCGCTGATGCGCGTCATGTTGCGGATGTTCCATGCGTCCATGCCTATCAGCAGGTCGAAGCGGTCATAGTCGCGTCGTGTCATCTGCCGGGCTGTCTTGCCCTTGCAGCCGATGCCGTGCTCTGCCAGTTTCCGTCGGGCCGGCGGATAGACCTCGTTGCCTATCTCCTCCGTCGACGTGGCCGCCGACTCTATGTAGAAGTCATCCTCGCGCCCTGCCTGGCTGACGAGTTCCTTCATGACAAACTCTGCCATCGGGCTACGACAGATGTTCCCGTGGCAGACGAAGAGTATGCGATGCATGACCGTGCGGTTACTTCTTCAGCAGCGATGCCACATAGAGGATGACAACGGCGCCGATGATGGCTGTGCCCAACTGTCCGAGCAGTCCGCCCCACTGAACGCCTAACAGGTCGAAAATCCAGCCGCCTAAGGCACCGCCGAAGAGACCCAACAGCAGGTTCATCAGGAAACCGAAACCGCCGCCCTTCATCAACTTGCCGGCACAGAAACCAGCCAGACATCCGATAACAATAGATAAAAGTATTCCAATCATAGGTCAGTTATTTTATGATGATCTAAATTAATTTCAGTGCAAATGTACCACTTTTTTTCTTTTCAGCAAAATAATTGGAGAAAAAAGACTATCTTTGTAGCCGATATGAAGAAAAGTTACCGTTTTTTGTCATCTGCATTGCTCGTTGCCATGCTGTTGTGGGCATCCGTCGCCAACGCCCAGAACCAGGACGATTTTTTCAGTAAGGTGGTGGAACTGCTCAACGAAATGTCGGACGAGGAGAAAGCCTACGTCCGTGAGAACATACTGGTGGTGCCAGCGAAGTACACCGCCAGCCACAACCATCCTTCGTCCTATCTGATAACGCCGAACCCAGCGCCTGACACCCAGACGAAGGTCGAGTGTGCCGCCTGTTCCAGTGCCTACCTGCTGCGGTTTTATGGGGAGGAGGCTAATGGTGTCGAGTTGTATCATCAGGACTCTTTCCCCAACAAGTACGAAGGCGGTGCCTTCCCCCGCTGCTTCAAAACGTTCTTCGAGGAACTGCACAAGGGCTACACGACGGAATATTACACAGGAACCACCGACGACCTGAAAGACGCGGTCAGTCAAGGCATCCCCGTCATCGCGCTGCTGCTCTATAACCGCAAGTCGATGCACTATGTCCCCGTCGTAGGCTACGACGAGTCCCACTTCTTCATTCAGAACTCCGTTGAGAAGTACAGGAACGTAAAGGACAACCCGTCATACAACGAGTCGCTTCCCATCGACCAGTTCGACGCCATGTGGAACATCCCTATTGAGTGCTGCCAGCGCCTCTTTGTGGTGGTGCGGAAGGCGGAATAATCATGTTTCTTTTATAGGAAGAACTTTTGGAACTCGCTCTCGAAATTGGGAGTGAGGATGCCCTGTCCGATGGCGCTGCGTATCTCGTCGAGCGTCCAGAAGCGGCCGCCGTCGAGCTCTTCGGCTGAAGGGCGGACGGGGCCGTCGTAGGTGGTGCGGTTGACGTAGACCAGCTCGCGTTCGCGGCGGCTGTCGAAGACGTACTTGCCGATGCGCTCGGGCTGGAAGTCGGTGATGCCGAGTTCCTCGCGAACCTCTCTCGTCAGTGCCTGCTCGGGCGTCTCGCCGTAGTCCATGTGACCGCCGACACTGGTGTCCCACTTGCCTGGTTGGATGTCCTTCCATTCAGGTCGTTTCTGCAGGTAGACCTCGCCCCGCGAATTGAACACATGCAGGTGGACCACTGGGTGGAGCAGTCGTGAACCGTTGTGGCACTCGCCTCGGGTAGCCGAGCCGACGACGTGCCCCTCGTCGTCGACTATCGGAAACCGTTCTTGCTTGTTGTCTTGCATCGTCACAGTCCTCGTGCTTTAAGGAGGCTGGAGGCATCGGGCTGAGCCATGCCCGTAAAGTCAGTGAACATCTGCATGAGGTCGCCCGTGTTGCCTCGGCTCAGAACCTTGTCGCAGAAGTCGCGGCCAGTGGCTGGGTCAAGGGCTCCGCGACGGGCAAAGACGTCGGCGATGTTGACAGCCAGTACCTCCGTCCACAGGTAGCTGTAATAGCCGGCAGCATAGCCGCCGCCCCATACATGGTTAAAGTAGCTGGTGTAGTAGCGGGGCGGAATCTGCGGGTCGAGAAGTCCTACCTGGCGCAGAGCCTCCGTCTCGAACTGTATAGCCTGTTCCGGTGTGGGAACGTCCTTCGAGGCGAGCATGTGCCAGGCGAGGTCGACGCAGGTGGCGGCGAGATTCTCGCCTAAGGCGTAGGCTGTCTGGAAGTTGATGCTCTTCAGCATACGCTCCTTCAGGTCGGCGGGCATCGGTTCACCCGTCTCGCAGTGGCGGGCATAGTTGTCGAAGACCTCGGGGATTGAGGCGAACGACTCGTTGAACTGCGAGGGCATCTCGACGAAATCGCGGGCCACAGCGGTACCGCTCAGGCGGTTGTACTGGCAGTCGGAGAGGATGCCGTGCAGGGCGTGTCCGAACTCATGGAACATCGTGGTCACCTCGTCCCACGTCAGTAGCGAAGGTTTGCCTTCAGGTGCTTTGGCACTATTGCATACGTTAAATATAATAGGTAGCTGGTTCCACTGTCGGCTCTGCTTGGCGAAACCGTCCATCCAGGCACCGCCGCGCTTGGTGGGACGGCGGTAGTAGTCGCAGTAGAAGAGTGCCTTCTGTTTTCCGTCCTTGTCGAATACCTCGAAAGCCTTCATGTCAGGGTGGTAAAGGGGGATGTCCTGACGCTCCTTGAAGGTGAGGCCGTAGGCACGGTTGGCAGCATAGAAGACGCCATTGAGCAGGACGCTGTCGACATTGAAGTAGGGTTTTACCTCGTCGTCGCTGACATCGAGCAGCTGTTTCTTCATCTTGGCAGAATAATAGAAGCGGTCATAAGGCTGCAACTGGAAATCAGCACCCTCCGTCTGGCGGGCAAAATCTTCAATAGCCTTCGTCTCGGCATCGGCCTTTGGCCTGTATTGACTGATGAGATTCTTCAGGAAGGCGTAGACGTTCTCAGGGGTCTTGGCCATTGTCTTCTCCAAAGAGTAGGCGGCATAGTTGGGATAGCCCATGATCTCAGCCTGCTCGGCGCGCAGTTTGGCTATTTCGCAGACCAGTGCGAAGGTATTATATTGGCCTGTTCCATCAGCGCGATGGATGGAGGCCTCGTAGATTTTCTTGAGCAGTTCGCGGTTGTCGAGGCTGGCTAAGAGTGCCTGCTGGGTGGTGTTGACGATGACAATGGCGTAGGGAGCCTTCTTTCCTCTACTCTCCGCGTCTTTCTCGCATTGGGCCATGTCGGCCTCGCTAAGTCCGGCCAGGTCTTCCTTCTTGTCAACCCACACGACGGCGTCGTTCGTGGCGTTGGGCAGCAGGTCGCCCCACTCCGTCTGCAGGTCGGAGATGCGCTTGTTAATCTGCTTCATGCGCTCCATCTTGTCGTCGGGCAGCAGGGCACCCCTGCGCACGAATTCCTTATACGTCTCTTCCAGCAGCTTCTGGTCTTCGCCCTGCAGCGATTCGTACTGGGTGTCGTAGACCTTTTTGATGCGCTCGAAGAGCGGCTTGTTGAACATAATCTCGTTACTGAGGTCGGTCAGCATGGGCTGCACCTTCTTCTCGATATCACTCAGTTCGGGCGTCTTGTCGGCCTCTACCAAGGCGAAGAATACGCGGCCGACGCGGTCGAGCAGCCGTCCGCTCTCCTCGAGGGGCAGAATGGTGTTCTCGAAGGTAGCCGAGTCCTGACAGTCCACAATCTTCTGGATGTTCTCGCGCTGCTGACGGATGCCCTCCTCGATGGCGGGCAGGTAGTCCGAGGGCTCAATCTTGCTGAAGTCGGGTGCGCCATAAGGCAACTGGCTCTCCACGAGCAGGGGATTTTCACGCTGTGCCTGCTGACAGGCACCGAACGGCATCATTGCAGCCGTAGTCATTGTGATGGTCATAAGGGTTTTTGATAGCTTCATAGCTTATTGTTTTTGGTGTTTGATTCGCAAATCTGTGCGCAAAGATACAACTTAAATCTGACATCAACAAATTTTTTTGTTATCAAAAACTTGCATTTCTTATCTAAATGTTGTACCTTTGCCTTCTCTTAGTACGCAAACATCAAGAAGAACGAACAGTATGGAGGAATCCGCCAACATACCACAGGAGTGGAATCAGTTTCTGTTGAAAGACGTGTCGTTCGTCAACCTCATGACGCGGCGCATCTTCAATGTGCTCATAGTAGCCAACCCTTACGACGCCTTCATGCTGGAGGACGACGGACGCATCGACGAGAAGATTTTCGATGAGTACATGGAGCTTGGTATGCGCTATCCGCCCACCTTTACGCAGGTGTCGACGACGGAGGAGGCTGATGAGGTGTTGAAGACGACGGACATCGATCTGGTCATCTGTATGCCGGGTAATGCCGACAATGATGCCTTCACCGTTGCCCGTGGCGTGAAAGCCGCTCATCCCAATATCCCCTGTGTGGTGCTGACACCCTTCTCGCACGGCATCACGAAGCGCATTGAAAATGAGGATATGTCAGTCTTCGACTACGTCTTCTGCTGGTTAGGTAATACCAACCTCATCATGTCCATCATCAAGCTGCTGGAGGACAAGATGAACATTGAGCACGACATCCGCGAGGCAGGTGTGCAGATGATACTCCTGGTGGAGGACAATATCCGCTTCTACTCCTCGGTTCTTCCCAATCTTTACAACTACATCCTGGCACAGTCGAAGCGCTTCTCGACAGAGGCGTTGAACCCTCACGCCGCTGCCCAGCGTAAGCGTGGTCGTCCCAAGGTGGTGTTGGCCACGAACTACGAGGAGGCGATGGATCTCTACGAGAAGTATCACGAGAACACCTTAGGTGTCATCAGCGACACGCGCTTTCCTATGCGTATCACGCCTGGCCGTCTGAGTCATGTGGAGGAGGGCGACCCTGAGGCTGGCCTGAAGTTGCTGCGCGAGATTCGCAAGCGCGACGAGTATGTGCCGCTGATTCTCGACTCGTCGGAGACCATCAATGCTGCTCGGGCACGGGCAGAGGGATTCCATTTCATTGATAAGAACTCGACGAAGATGAACGTCGACTTGCACCACCTCATGGAGGAACACATGGGATTCGGCGACTTCATCTTCCGCGACCCGAAGACCCACGAGGAGATAGCCCGCATCACCTCTTTGAAGGATTTGCAGGACAACATCTTCAAGATACCCGCCGACTCGCTGTCGTACCACGTCATGCGTAATAACATGAGCCGTTGGCTGACGGCTCGTGCCATTTTCCCTGTTTCTGCTTTCCTGAAGCATGTCACATGGCACAAGCTGCAAGACATAGATGCCCACCGGCAGATTATCTTCGACGCCATCGTGCAGTATCGTCGCATGAAGAACATCGGCGTGGTGGCTGTCTTCGACCGTCTGAAGTTCGACCGCTATGCCCACTTCGCCCGCATCGGCGAAGGTTCGTTAGGAGGAAAGGGTAGGGGCCTGGCCTTCCTCGACCGCATCATTAAGCGTCATCCTGAGTTGAACCAGTATGAAGGTGCCGAGGTATCGATTCCCAAGACCGTCGTGCTCTGTACAGACTTCTTCGATGAGTTTATGGAGAAGAACAACCTGTACCCCATTGCCTTGAGCGATGCCCCGGATGAGGAGATTCTGCAGCATTTCCTCCGCGCTCAGTTGCCCGACTCGCTGATAGCCGACTTCTTCACGTTCTTCGATGCCGTGAAGTCGCCTATCGCCGTACGCTCCAGTTCACTTTTGGAAGACTCCCACTACCAGCCCTTCGCAGGTATCTATTCAACGTATATGATTCCTTATTTGGAAGACAAGTACGAGATGCTGCGCATGCTGGCCTGTGCCATCAAGGGCGTCTACGCCTCCGTTTACTACAAGGATTCGAAGGCTTATATGATTGCCACGCAGAATGTCATCGATCAGGAGAAGATGGCTGTCATTCTGCAGGAGGTTGTTGGT
>Ga0310696_10011687_pt1 | contig 10014 bp, 8 predicted proteins | sample AusTroGonzalo_MG_4_FD_203885 | JGI IMG/M metagenome (GOLD analysis project Ga0310696, IMG submission 203885) | Bovine rumen microbial communities from tropical cattle in Woodstock, Queensland, Australia - Gonzalo_02 (v2) (version 2) | ecosystem: Host-associated > Mammals > Digestive system >...
GGTTGATAAATTTAAAATGGTTTGTAAAGTAGTTGCAGGAATACCTGCATCAATAACAGAAAATTTGCCTGGATATTTTTTATTTAATAAATTTTGCAGTTGAATAGGATAATTTTTTGCGGTAGTAGACTCTCCCAAACACATAATGGTGTATAGAGATTTGTTTTTTAAAACTTTATTGTTTTTATATTGTTGATAACTTGAAACGGCAAATCCTGCAAGTCTTAAAGAAAGTTCCAAAACCACTAGGGATAAAAGTATCCCTAATAATATTAATAAAAATCTTTTTAAAACTATTTTCATATATTTATTTAGTAATTACGAAAATTGCCTGTTGAGCAAACAAATTCGGAATTATGTAACAATATTTGCTGTCGGTTATAAAATATTTTTCCACAACTTTATAATTTTTTTCATTACAAAAAAGTTCAAAATCTTTTATACTTAAAAATCTTATATTAGGCGTATCGTTCCATCTGTCAGGCAGACATTTTGTTACGGGGGCTCTGCCTCCGAAAAACAATTTAAATCTTAACGATATATGTGCAAAGTTAGGGAAAGCTATAATAACTTTTTTACCTATTCTTAAACATTGTTCAAGAACTTCATCTATTCGTTTAACCTGTTGCAAACTTTGGCTTAATATTACAAAATCAAAAGCATTGTCTGCATAACTGTCAAGCGCACCGTCAATATCGGAATGTATAACACAAAGACCTTTTTCCACACATTTGTATATTGCTTCTTCGGAAATTTCTACGCCTTGCGTATTTGCTTTTTTACGTTTTTCCAAAAGATACATCAGGTCACCGTTACCGCATCCCAAATCCAAAACTTTTGATTTCTTTGTAACTATGCCGGCAATTTTTAAATGTGCCAACAAAACATTTTTATTTTTCACTACTTAAAACCTCGTCATACAATTTGTTTAAAAAATTTTTTATTAAATTTGTTTCATCAGTTATTTCCAAAAGAAAAGCATCATGCCCGTAAGTCGAGTATATATTACAGTATGTAACTTCCTGGTTTTTCAATTTCAGAAATTTAACTATATTTTCCGACTGATACGGCGGATAAAGCCAATCAGACTTAAAAGAAATAACAAGAAACTTTATATCTGCTTTTTTTTCTTCAGACAAAAAATTTTCTTTTTGGACATCAAAATGATCTATTGCTTTTGACAAATACAGATAACTGTTAGCATCAAATCTTTTTACGAAAGAACTTCCTCTATATCTTAAATATTGTTCAACTTCAAAATCCGCATTAAAATTAAAACTTGTATTTTTTTCTTTTTCTTGCGAAATAGGAAACTTTTTTTGCATTGAATAATCGCTCATATACGTTATATGCCCCAACATTCTTGCTACGGCCAATCCTCTGTCGGGTTCAACAGAACCGTAATAATGACCGTTGTTCCATGCTTTGTCGGCCATTATGGATTGTCTGCCTACTTCATTAAAAGCGATTTGTTGGGGTGTTGATCTTAAAGTTGCAGCTATGGGAATTGCACAATATATATTTTGCGGATAATCCATTGCCCATTGTAAAACCTGCATCCCGCCCATGGAACCGCCCGCAACACAGAAAAGTTTTTCTATCCCTAAAAATTCAATTAACCGTTTTTGTGTTTTAACCATGTCCGATATTGATATTGCAGGAAAATCCGTTCCGTACTGAATTCCGGTTAATGGGTTTATTGATTCAGGCCCCGTTGTTCCGGCACATCCGCCTAAAACATTGGATGATATTACAAAATACTTGTCGGTATCAAATGCTTTTTGGGGACCAACCATAGAATCCCACCACCCCGGTTTTTCGTCACCCTCATGATATCCGGCACAGTGAGCATCCCCCGTAAAAGCGTGTGTTATTAAAATTGCATTATTCTTTTTTTCGTTTAAATTGCCGTAAGTTTCGTAAGCTACCGTAACTTGCGGTAAAGTTTTGCCGCTTTCCAGAACAAGATTTTCAAAAGTAAAATATTTTGTTTGGATACAATTTTTATTATCTTTTGTCAATGTTAATCCTCGTTTATTTTTTGCAGTTTTTAACAGCAAATAATATATATAAGTTAATTTTATATTATAGTATTTTTTATATTAAAAAGTATAGCATTGAAAGTATAGTGTTTTTATATTGAAAGTTAGTTAGAGAATATAGTCATCTGTTGATGTGTTTTTGTACACAAAAAAAGACACAAGGTCCCAAAGATGCAATGCCTAAGCAGTAGTTGACCTCGTGCCCGTAAAAAATAATAGTATATGAAACAAATTTTGTCAAGAACTTTTTTATAAAATAACTCAAACCTACAAAACTTCCAAACAAGACACAAGGTCTCTAAAGATGCAATATCTTGTAGCAAATGACCTTGTGTCCAAGAAAGTATATAGTATATAAAATAAAAAGTGTCAAGAATTTTTTTTATTTTATTTTAAAAGTTGCCGTTACCGTAACAGCTATTTCTTTTTCTTTTGAAGATGTGTTATATATACCGTAATCCGACACATCCGTCGATAAAGGTTTTCTTATTTGAAACACGCCTGACCTTGCAGATAAAAGGCCGCAAACTTTGTTTCCGGAACTTTTTGCAATTTCCAATGCTCTTGCTTTTGCATCAACTGTTGCAAGTGCCAACATTTCCGCTTTTATTTCTGCAAGATTGGAAACAAAATATTCCAACTCGGAATATTGTAAATATATATCTTGTTTTGCAAGTGCTTTGTTATCGAGAGCCATCTTTTCGAGTTTTTCTATATCGTTGGATCTTACTTCTATTCTTTGGCTGAAAGAATATCCGGTAATACCATTATTGCCATAATTTGCATAAGAGCTTACAGGTTCAACCAAAATATCTTTTTCATCTATACCATTATTTTCCAAATATTTTTTTACTTTAATTAAATCTTCTTGTATCCAAGACGGGCCTTCGCTTCTGTAGGCAACATTTGTATTCTTGTTTATTGTCATGTTCCATTTTGCAAGATCCGAAGTTACCGATTTTACACCTTGACCTACAACTCTGATAGACTGCTCATTTCTTGTTGAAACAAAAAATGCGCCCCAAACAAATGCTGCAATAATTAATCCTATTGCCAAAATCGATGCTGATTTACCGTTCATTTCTTTTCTCCTATTTAAATTTTTATTTTTTAGTTGTCGATTTACTTTGCGTTCCGCATTGCATATTATAAATTCGTTGTTGCCGGTAATTATACATTAAACTAAGCCGATATCTTTTAACAAATTTTTAAGTATGTTTGCGGAATTAATAAATGCCGTTTTTTCTTTTTCATTAAATTCTATTTTTTGTACTTGTCTTATACCGTCACGATTGACTACCGCAGGCAAACTTAAATATACGTCGTTTATTCCGTAAAAATTGTCTACCAATACCGATACGGGTAAAACGGAATTTTCGTTTAATAAAACAGATTCGGTAATTCTTGTAAGAGCAAGTCCTATTCCGTAAGAAGTTTCGCCTTTTTTTTCTATTATTCTGTAAGCCGAATTTTTTACATTGTTAAAAATTTCAGACAAAATAGCTTTATGATCACAATTTGTTTTTTTGTCGCACAACATACAATGGTCTTCAACGGTTACCCCCCCGACGGTTGCTTTACTCCATACAGGCAACTCCGAATCCCCGTGTTCACCCAAAATATAAGCATGAATACTTCTTGCGTCTATGTTGCAGTGTTTGGCTATTTCATATCTGAATCTAGCCGAATCAAGCAAAGTCCCCGATCCTATAACTTTTGATGCCGGTTTGCCTGAAATTTTGTAAGCGGCATAAGTTAAAACGTCAACAGGGTTTGACGCTATCAATAAAATTGCATCAGGGGCATACTTCATAATTTCCGGGATAATCGTTTTAAATAAGTTTATATTATCTTTTAATAAATCTATTCTGGTTTGTCCCTGTTTTTGTTTTTTGCCTGCAGTTATTACAACCAAATCGGAATTTTTGATATCTTCGTAAGTTCCTGCTGTTACGTTTACCGAAGGAGTAAACGGTGCTCCGTGCGATAAATCAATTGCTTCGCCTTCGGCTTTATCTTTAAAATAATCGACAAGCATAATTTCTCTTGCACAACCGTTAATCATTAACGAATATGCATATCTTATACCTACATTACCACACCCGATAATTGAAACTTTAGGTTTTAACATTGTGTTCCCCTTTAAAATTAATATAGTAATTATATTATTTTTTTATAAAAAAGTTTATAGCAATTTTAACGTCAAATTTTGTAAAATAAACTCATTATGGGAAACATTAATCAACCAAACTTAGTAAAATTTTTTTTCGGACTTATTTTTAACGAATCTTTTAACATCGAAGAAGTCTATAAAGTATTAGAACAAAAATTTAACAATAAAATAGATATTTATAGTCCAGCAATAGATTTTACTTTTACGACATATTACAACAAAGAGATGGGCGAAAAATTGAAAAGACAATGGATATCTTTTGAAAAACTTATTTTGCCGGATGCTTTGGCAGATATAAAAATCGAAACCAACAACATCGAAGATTCTTATGCCAAAGATAAAAACAGAATTGTAAATATAGATCCCGGCTATATAACACCGGCAAACGTAATTTTAGCTTCAACAAAAGATTTCAGTCATAGAATCTACTTATCTAAAGGTATTTATGCAGAAGTTACAACCATATATAGAAAAGAAGGATTCACAAAACTTCCTTGGACATACCCGGATTATCTTTGTCCTACGGCAACAGAATTTATTCTAAAAGCAAGACAATGTCTATTAAAGAGGTAGTGTCAAGATTCATGTTTTTTATTATCTTTTTCACGATTTATCTGTTGGGAAACGCTTATATAGTTTACAGAGTTATGCACGACTTAAAACTTCAAGGACTTGTTCTTACAATCTTCATAGCATTTTATTTAATTATAACTTTTTTAAGCGTTTATTCATTTAAAATATCAAGGTTTAACGAACCGACACTTTCTGCAAAAATTTTAACGGAAATAGGTTATGTTTGGCTCGGAACATTTTCTATAGCACTTACATATCTGTTAATATCTCATTTGGCATTTATATTCGGACACACCTTAAAATTCAGATACAACACAACACTAATTACCGTAATTTTAATTTTTGTGTCCGTAGTTTACTCCTATATTAACAATTTAGGCGACCCGAAAGTAAAAGAAATAAATATATCTGTTCCGAATTTACCCGTAGAAAAACTTTCAATCGTTCATCTTTCCGATATCCATGTAGACGTTACAACAAATTACAATACAATAAAAAGATTTGTTGAAATAACAAACTCTTTAAATCCGGACGTCATTATGTTTACAGGCGACTTGGCCGATACCGACATAACAAAAACTTATGAAAAGTACGGCCTGTCGGATTTTAAATCCAAATACGGGACTTTTGCCGTGAGCGGTAACCACGAATATTATAGAGGTATAGCTAATTACGAATATATTTGTGAAAAAATAAATTTTAAACTTTTAAACAACGAAAACATTTTAGTTGACGACATATTTTATGTTGCAGGTATCCCCGATTCTAAAACGTCCAAAGCATTCAACTATAAACCTGCAAATATAAACAAATCGCTTGAAGGTATAGATTTTAATAAACCGGTAATATTTTTGTCTCATCAGCCGAATCCGTTTTTTGAAAGTTCGCAATATCCGATAACAATACAGTTATCAGGACATACCCATGCGGGACAAATCCCGCCTTTTGATATTATTGAATACTTTCTGTACAAATATTTTTGGGGATTGTATAAAGATAACGATTCATATATTTATGTAACCGCAGGTACCAGATTATGGGGACCGCCGATGAGACTGTTTTCTAAGTCGGAAATCGTAAAAATTAATTTGGTAAAAATATAGTTTTAATTTAAAAAATCAAAAAAATATTACACATTTATATTTTAGAATTAAAGCTAAACCACAATATATAGTTATAAAATTTATATATAAAAACAACATATTGTATTTTAGGTGTTGACAATATACAAATTAAAACATATAATTATTCCACAGTTTTTTAAATCTTTTATCGGTGTTTTTAACAAACTTAATAGGAAATTCCGTTAAAATCGGAAGCACTCCCGGTGCTGTGATAGGGGACGAACGACATTATAGTAACAAAGTCACTGCTTAAATTTTTTAGGCGGGAAGACAAAGTTTAGTAGGTTATTACCCTTAAGCCAGAAGACCTGCCGATAAAACAATATTCACATATTGCAAGTTGTCGAGGAATGACTTGTATATTTCATATGGAAATAAGAAAAACAGGGTGCATTTCCATATTTGTGTAAAAATATCATTATAAAAATACAAATAGGGAGAAATGCAATGGAACAAATCTTATCTGTTTTTGACAGTATCTTAAAAAGAGACGGGAAGCAGGAAAAATTCAATTCTAAAAAAATTCAACAAGCAATTTTAAAAGCAGGTCAGGCAACAAACGAATTCGACGATAAAGTTGCTTCAAAATTGACGGTCAAAGTTTTGAGTATTGCTCAAGAAACTATTACGGACGGATATCCTACCGTAGAACAAATACAGGATATTGTCGAAGAAGTTTTATTGAATTCTCCTTATAAAGCATCTGCAAAGGCATACATTATATACAGAGATCAACACTCGAAAATGAGAGAGATTGTTTCAAAGTTTAATGTAGATTTGGTTGATCAATATTTATCCAAAGCCGATTGGCAAGTAAAAGAAAACAGTAATATGTCGTATTCTCTTCAAGGATTAAATAACTATATTTCGTCCGAAGTCAGCAAAGCATATTGGTTAAACAAAATTTATACGGAAGATATAAGAAAAGCTCACAGCGATGGGGATTTACACATACATGATTTGGGAATTTTAGGTGTATATTGTGTAGGTTGGGATTTGCACGATTTGCTTGTTACCGGTTTTAAAGGTGTTGCGGGTAAAGTTGAGTCAAGACCTGCAAAACATTTTAAAACTGCATTGGGACAAATAATAAATTTCTTTTTTACATTACAAGGTGAAGCTGCAGGTGCACAAGCTTTCTCAAGTTTTGATACTTTGCTTGCACCTTTTATCGCTTATGATAATTTATCTTATAAAGAGGTTAAACAAGCATTACAGGAATTTTTGTTCAATTTGAATGTTCCTACAAGAGTAGGTTTTCAGTCCCCGTTTACAAACTTAACGCTTGATTTGAAAGTTCCTAAACATTATAAAGACGAAGCCGTTATTATCGGCGGAAAACCGCAACCAAAAACATACGGCGATTTCCAAAAAGAAATGGATATGTTAAACAAAGCATTTTTGGAAGTTATGCTTGAAGGTGATGCAAAGGGGAGAGTTTTCAGTTTCCCTATACCTACATACAATATAAGTAAAGATTTTGATTGGGATAACCCTGAATTGAAATTGTTGTGGGATGCAACGGCAAAATACGGTATTCCTTATTTTGCAAACTTTATCAATTCCGATATGGATCCTGACGATGCAAGAAGTATGTGCTGCAGACTTAGAATCGATAACAGAGAATTAAGAAGAAGAGGTGGCGGTCTTTTCGGCGCATCTCCATTAACGGGTTCGATAGGTGTTGTTACGTTAAATATGCCAAGACTCGGTTATGAAGCAAAAACAGAAGAAGAATTTTTCCAGAAACTCGACAAGTTAATGATTATCGCCAAAAACAGTTTGGAAACTAAAAGAAAAGTTTTGGAAAAACTTACCGACCAAAATCTTTATCCGTACATGAGTTTTTATTTAAGAAATATTAAACAGAGATTCGGTTGCTATTGGAAAAACCATTTTTCAACCATAGGTGTTGTCGGTATGAACGAATGTTGTATGAATTTCTTGAAAGAAAATATTGCAAGCCAAAAAGGTAAAGAGTTTGCCATAAAAGTTTTAACTTATATGAGAAGCACATTACAAAAATATCAGGAAGAAACGGGAAATATTTATAACTTGGAAGCAACTCCTGCAGAAGGAACATCTTACAGACTTGCAAAAATAGATAGAAAGAAATATTCCGACATTATATTTGCAAACATGGATGCGGTAAAACAAAATCATCCGCCTTTCTATACGAACTCAACACAGTTGCCTGTAAATTATACCGACGATTTGTTTGAAGTTTTGGAATTACAACACGAAATACAATCTTTATATACCGGCGGGACTGTTCAACATATGTTCATAGGAGAACAGATTACAAATACCGAGTCTATGAAGAACTTCATTAAAAAAGCATTTACAAATTATAAACTTCCATATATGTCTATTACCCCGACGTTTAGTGTTTGTCCTAATGACGGATATTTGAACGGTGAAGTAAAAGTTTGTCCTCATTGCGGGGCAACATGTGAAGTATATTCCAGAGTTGTAGGATATTTAAGACCAGTATCTCAGTGGAACGACGGCAAACAAGAAGAATTCAAAATCAGAAAAGTAGCAAACATATAAAAACAGTTTATAGAGGGATAAGGTTATAGGGTTATAAGTTTAACGATTAAAATAACCAAATAACCTATCCCCCATAATCCTATAATTCAATAACCAAAAACACGGAGTATTTATTTATGAGAATCGGCGGATTACAAAAATTTTCTTTTATAGATTATCCAAATAAAACCGCAGCAATTATTTTTACTCAAGGATGTAATTTCAGATGTGAGTATTGTCATAATCCAGAACTTGTTTATTACAATATGTTTCAAGTCCCTATGCCCGAGCAGCAGGTTTTAGCGTTTCTTGAAAGTCGCAAAAATCAGTTGGATGCGGTTGTAATAACCGGCGGTGAGCCGACGTTACAGTCGGACTTGATTGATTTTATCAAGAAAGTTAAGGATATGGGCTTTTTTGTTAAACTTGATACTAACGGCTCCAATCCGCAAGTTTTGGAAGCAATTATAAATCAAAAATTGGTAGATTTTATTGCCATGGATATAAAAGCTCCTTTTGATAAGTATAATTTGGTTTGTTGTGTCCAGGTAGATATTGATAATATAAAAAAGAGTATAGATTTAATTAAAAAGTCCGGTATAGATTTTTTGTTCAGAACAACATACGATAAATCAAAATTGTTTGATAAAGATATACAAACAGTAACGGATTTTCTTAAAGTTGATAATCATTACAAAGTTCAAAAATGTAATCCGGTAATATTGCAATAACAATGTCTTTATTAAAAAAGTTTTTATTTGGTTTGTTAACAATTTCATTTTTAATCGTTACGACAATTCCGCAGGGGGTTACCGCTAACGAGATTGTCGATACTTTTAAAAATATTAATGGTTCATCTTTGGAAACATTGGAAAATGTTCCTAAAGAAATCGGGAAATTTTTTGAAACCAACATAAAAGAACAGGAAGCCCCTAATGTTATATTGATTTATGACATGCATTGTCAGCCGTACACACAAAATAATATATATTCAATAATAAACTATATAAATTCTTGTTTTGATATAAACAAAATATTTATAGAAGGGGCTGTTGCCGGTAAAGTTAATACATCATCAATAAAAGATATAGATATAAAAACAAGAAAAAATATTTTAAACGGTATGTTATCAAAAGGATGTTTAAGCGGGGCGGAACTTTTTTCTTATTTGTCACGGAAAGATAATTTATACGGAATAGAAGATTTTAATATTTATATCCAAACCGTAAAACAATATGTTAATATTTTAACTTTTCAAAAAGAATATTTGTTGTATATAAAAAATGCCGATAAAGAGTTAAAGAAAATTAAAAAAAATTTTTATAATGCAAATATGAGATTTTTTGAAAAATTATTCTTTGAAGATATAGAATACGATTTAAAAACCATTAACGAAATAAAACTTTTTTTAACACAATATAATATAAATTTATCGTCGCAATATCCTAATATAGACAAATACTTACAAATTAAAGAGTATGAACAAATAGATAGCAAAATTTTTTATAAAGATTTTCAAAATTTAATAAATATTTGTAAAAATAAACTTCCTTTTAACATTTATTCAAAC
>Ga0310696_10011688_pt1 | contig 10012 bp, 11 predicted proteins | sample AusTroGonzalo_MG_4_FD_203885 | JGI IMG/M metagenome (GOLD analysis project Ga0310696, IMG submission 203885) | Bovine rumen microbial communities from tropical cattle in Woodstock, Queensland, Australia - Gonzalo_02 (v2) (version 2) | ecosystem: Host-associated > Mammals > Digestive system >...
AGGGCCTTGCAAGCCTGGGTGCCGGAATAGTCGAATTCGCAAGCCTGACCGATCACGATCGGGCCAGAACCGATGATAAGGACTTTGTCGATGCCTTCAATCTTCATTTTAGTATTCTCCGTTGACTAATTATTATTAAAAACTTGGATTGCTTCGCTACGCTCGCAATGACGTAGGAAAAACAAAAAAGCTGAACCAAATGGCTCAGCATCAATAAAATCAAAAATGGAAATAGCAAAAGCAGCGAACGGCGCGACATGCATAATGTCACAATTGCGCTTGGCGTTTTTGAGCATTCCGTTCATCACTTCCCTATTTCGCAAACACTTAAACTTGCGCAAATATAGAATATGATAACCGACCTTGCAACTGCTACTGCAGAAAAAAACAAATTCACCTATTAAAAGGAATCGTCATCCAATCCAGAAGGAATAGTAGGATCATCTTGCGCAGGGAGTTCCTGACATTCTGGAAGCTGCGGTTCAATTTGGCACCTTTCACGAAGACTTTCTTCATCGTCACCATCAGCAGTACAAGCCATAAGACTAAAGATACCCGCCACTAAAAAAAAGCCTAAAATTTTGCGTTTCATAAGAACCTCTAAGTTGTTTAGTATCAACACAATAGACAATCTAGTAAAACTATGAAAAATAAATGGCGAACAAACAAAAAAGGACCGCTCTAAAGCGGTCCTCCCTTTTGCGTAAAAGCAAATCTAGCTCAGAGAATTACTTCTTAGCCGGCTTGTTCTTAGCAGCGGTTTCCTTGAGAGCTGCACCAGCCTTGAAGCCGACAGTCTTGGAAGCCTTGATCTTGATCGTTGCGCCAGTCTGCGGGTTGCGGCCAGTACGGGCAGCGCGGGACTTCACAGAGAAAGTACCGAAGCCGATCAACTGGACGTTACCGTCTTTCTTGATACCAGCGGCGATGCCATCGAGAACAGCGTCGATAGCGCGAGCTGCTGCAGCCTTGGATTCAATGCCAGCTTCCTTGTTGGCAAGCACGGCTTCAATGAGATCTTGTTTGTTCATTTTTTAACTCCTTGAGTCAGATTTGTGAAATGTTTGGTAATATTATACTTTTTTTTTCTTAAGGTAGAATAGATTTATTTGAAAAAAATCTTTTTTAAAGCCCATAAATCAAGCCTTGGGCGCCAGTCTGCCCGATTCTTCGACGTACAGGTCCGCTTTCGTTCTCAATTTTTCGACATAAACAAGACAGAGGCATGTAAAAGGTATCGCCACCAAAAGTCCCAAGAATCCTAGCAGTTTGCCCCAGATTGAAAGCGAGAGGAGGATTCCCACCGGAGGAAGATTCATCGACTTTCCAACGATATGCGGCACAAGGAAAAAATCCTGAATAATTTGCACGACGAGATAGATGGCAAGGATGATAATCGCCACCTCCCAGAACGGCATTCCCTTGTCCAGAGCGTAAACCACCGCCAGTAGAAGGGCCAACGGAATTGTGGTAAGTTGCATGTAAGGGATCATGTTGAGCGCACCGGAGAACAGTCCAAAAGCAATGCCCATCGGGAGTCCCATGATGCTGAAGCCTATCGCATAAAGAACTCCGACCGTAAAGGCGACCATGGACTGCGCACGGAAATACGTTCCCATGAACTGGTCGATAGAACCTGCAAACTCACCAGCCTCGCGGCGATAGCGTCTCGGGATCAAGCGACGGATGCCCTTCCTTATTTTATGCATATCCAGCATAATAAAGACAAGGTACATAAACACAATCGCCGCACTGGAAATGCCGACTAAAATAGTCGAAGTCTTCGACAGTACGTCCCATGCACCCGGAAGAATTTTTTCGGAGATTGTCTGCACGACGCTCCATACATCCAGCGATTCCATCGCCTCGGCAATACTGTTCCATGAAATAAGCGACTTGACCGAAGCCCATGTATCGGCCGGAAGGAACGTCATTATACGGTCACTCCATGTCGAATCCGTAAAAATTCTCGAAAGCAGAGTTCCTAAGTATTGCACTTCATGCACAACTTTCGGAACAAAGAAATACATACAACCACCTATGATGATTGCACCTCCAAGAATCACGATAATCACGGCAATCACACGATGTCTGAACTTTATCTGCAACTTGCAGACAATCGGGTCCATAATATAGGCTATCAAAAAAGCGGCAAAGAACGGGAACAAAACGCCGCTCAAGTAATTCAGCACATAGAGAGAAACGCCCACCGCTACAGCAATCAGCACATAGCGCATCACCCTATCAAGCGTCCAGTTTCTTTGCATAAGCCCTCCAGCGGACAATCGAAACACTTACAAACAACACTAGACCAAGCAAAATGGCACCAAGAACAAAATACAAAATTTTTCTTTGTTCTGCATTACTACCCCAAAGACGGACATAACGAATTTCCATTTCATCGGGAATGCCACGCAGCGTAGAACCGCCGCTGACAACTTCAAAGAACGAAGCCCGATTCAAATACGTTTTTCCATCGTCTTCTTCAAGCCCCTGCGATGAAAGCCACCATTCCGGGACCTTGAACTCGCTGAGAGAAAACTTGCTCACTGCAAAACGTTCCTTCGCCCCGCCCATCAACAAATACGGCGCAGACGGAACTTCTTTTTCCAAAACGCGCAACGTTGCGTAATCACCACTCCGCGTATAAACCGGGTCATCCGTCAAAATCCGGAGCTTCATCGAATTCATTCGTTTAGACGCTACGCGCACTTCCACCGAGTCAAACTTCGTCAAGTCCAAAAGTCCAGCAGGACGTTTATCCACAGACTTTAAATTGAACCCGATTCCCGCATATGTAAATGCTTTTCCTAAACGGATGTTCACAGAGGCTATGAGGAGCGTATCCGTCATTTGGACTTCGCTTGTCGAAAATCCCCCCACGGCGCTATCGTTTAAAGGAAAAATTTCAAAAGTTCTCTTAGGGAAAATTTCAATGACATTTTCCCCGCTACGAAAATACAAAACGCCCCACGCAACAAGCAAGGCTAAAAAAATGGACGCTCCCAACCATTTATTTTTCTTCATCGCGCTCCTTCACAGGGTGTCTGCGGCCAATCGCAACAATCATGAGACCAAGAATAATCAACAGAAAAATTCCATACGACGTATTGCTAATTCCCTTCGCAGAGATATCCCGAATATTCAAAACAAACTTTTTACCGCGAGGCTGTTTCCATCCCGACGAAATTTCCACACGGGCAATACTTTCGTGATGTGGACGGTTCAGAGAACGTTTCACACCAAGTTCATCGTACCAAAAATCAGGAATATAAAGGTCATCAAAAGGAACGGCGATTTTGTTATTTCCGGTTTTTACAGGAACCTCCTTCAAAAGCAATCTGAACGTATTCGACTTGCCCAAATCCGTCACGTCAGGGTCGTAAGCCCAAATTTTCAGATTGATTTCGTCAGTTCCAGAGACATCGACATCTAAATATATTGTATCGACATTCGTCCAGTTGTGGTAATTTTTCTTGCCATTTGCGTCAAAGTCAAAGACCATTCCGCACCAGGCCGATTTCTTTTCGTCTGCACCAAGCGCACACTGGAAATGCGCAAGAGTATCGGACAAGTTAAACAAGACAACGGATTCGCCGCCGTCATAATTGTCGTCATAGGCAGAAACCTTTACCCCCTCCCCTAGCGGAAACACATTTTCAGCAAATTGCTTTTTGGGGAGAGCGACATAGATCACTATAGCAACAATCGCAATAATTGCTAAAATCGTATATGATTTTTTCATTTACTCAAAAAATTTCCTTAAAGTTCGGCTGTACTGAATTAAATCCAACGGATCCTCTTCTTCCGTTTTTTCACCAAACAACTTGGTCACAAACGAATCAATCCAGCGTATAAAGAAAAAGTGGTGTTTTCCCTCTTTCGCCTGTGGAGCGGCCTTGATGTCAAGAGTCCACTGCAAAAGTTCCATCACCTTGGACGGCGGCAAGTGGAATGTTTCGCAGCACGTCGTCACATAGCCGTCAAAACCGTAATGCGGGAGTTTTCCCTTCACCAGCGGCTGACCATGATCTATACACACCGGATTTTCGCAGACCGGATCCTGAACGTTTTTCTTTTTCAAATCATTCAACCACAATTCGCGCGTCTTGTCCGAGAGCCCACCGTAGAAGGCGAACGTCTGGCTGCACGGGAAATAGATGGAATAACATTTGGGGCAGAACCTCAAATCAAGGTTTACAATTTTAAGAGATTCAACCTCTGAACCGCAAAAAGAACATTTACACATGCTTAGGAATATAGTAAATAGGGCGGTCGCCTTCGGCTTCCTTTTAGGTTTTAGGGATTAGGTTTTAGGCAATTAATTAAGGCTTCGCCTCCATTATTAGACGCGCTCCGCGCGTGTTACTTTTCCTACAACCTGTAACCTAACACCTAACACCTTTCTATATTTACTCCCATGGCTAAAGTTGTTCAGATTACCGCAGAAAATTTTGAAGAAGAGGTTATCAAGGCCTCAGAAACCCGCGCAGTCGCGATACTTTTTTCTTCCGCAGAATATCCGGATTGCGCACCCTATTCCCAGCTGTTAGGCACACTTTCTACAAGCATGGACTTTACGCTTGGCGTCGTGAGTTGCGACGATCGCGAAAACATGCGCCTCATCCAGATGTTCCGCGTGCAGTCCGTCCCCGAAATCCACATCGTCGACAAAGGACAGATTGCAGACGTCATCCAGGGAGTGCTCCCCGAATCGGACCTCAAGAAGCGCCTCGAAAAATTTTACGTCTCGGACGAAGCTCGTTTCTTGTCAGAACTCGAAAGCGCCATCGCTCAAAAAGATTTTGACCAAGCGCTCCCGATGCTCGACGAAGCTCTCGCCAAAACGCCCAACGACAAGAAGCTCCAACTCCTCTGGGCAAAGGCAACTCTCGGCATGGGCGATACAGAAAAAGCGAAAGACATCCTTTCCAAGTTCACCGAAGCCGACGACCAGTACCGCGAGGCCAAATCGCTCTTGGAACTCTTGGACTTTCACGCCGAGGTCGCTAAGAAGGACATTCAGGGCAAAGAGGCCATCGTCTATCACGAGGCATGCAAGCTCGCCTGTAGCGAAGAGTTCGAAGGCGCACTCCAAGCATTTCTAAACTTGTACGCAGAAGCTCCCGACTGGAACAATGGCGCGGCCAAGAAAGCGATGCTCACGCTCTTTGGCGTGCTAGGTTCCAAGCACGAACTCACCTGGAAATACCGCGCAAAGCTCAACACGATGATGTTTATCTAAGATGACTCTACTTCTCGCCATCATTTTCTTTGTATTCGTCGTGGGAGCCATCAGGCACGGGTATTTTTCCTTTGCCAACGTAGAATACAGTTTTCACGAGCATCCGGTACAGTTCCTCATCGTTCTCATCATCATGCTTGGAGCGGCAATACTTTGTACATACCTATGGTTCAAAGAGATGGGATTTATCTAGAATTTCTTTAGATTGTGTATAAAACATTTATCACAAAAAAAGGCACGGCATTCAAGCCGTACCTTTTTTAATTTTCACCGCACGTCTGCGTAATCCGGTATTTTTCCCGCCTTAGCAAGCGTGGCGATACATTTGCATTTACCTGCACTTGGAATTTGCGATATTCAACAAGTTAGTGTAAGCCGCCATGCACCTTCTGTATTCCTTGGAACCTTCGGGGAAAGAATAGCATTCACCAAGTTTGGAATTCGCCATATCGCGTTCCTTGCACTTTGGCTTCGGTGCTGGCGCGGATTGCTGCTGGACGTTTTTCTTCTGCGGAGCCGGAGCCGTTGCAGGAGTATCAAAAGAATAGACGAACACTTCGACGCGATTGTTCTTCATGCGGTTCGCCGGGCTCGTATTCGGAACGATAGGTTCGTCACCGCCCTTGCCCGTCGCAATGATATCCTTCTCCGGGATTCCCGACATGGCCAAGAAGCTCTTGATTTCTTCAGCACGCTTCAAGGTAAGCACGCGGCTTCTTTCCGGGCGATCCAGGTTGTCCGTATGGGAAACAATTTCAATCATCTTGCCATGATAATTCAACAGATAATTTGCAAGCTTCTTCAGCCCTGGCGTCGATTCACTCGTGAACCTGGACTGGCCGACCGCAAAATTGACTTCTTTCAAAATAAACTGTTCCAAAATAGTCTTGGTCACAGCAGGCTTTGCAGTCTGAACCGGCTGCTGAGCGGACACTTGCGGCTTCGGGGCATAAGAAGACGAGTTCTTGACACAACGAACCTTGTTCGTATAGGCGTCACCATGCTTGAAATACGGATTACCCGTTTCACGAACCGGATTGTACTTCCAATCGACGTATGTTATCTCGTTGCCACTCTTCGAAGAAGTCCAGTAGCCACGTTTGTAGTCGAAATTCAAGCTGCACGGATTTTCCTTCGCTTCGCGACTGTTCCTCATACGCTTGTCGTTCGCGTGCATGTCGAAATCAGAAGCCTTGGAGAACAATTCTTCGTATTCGGCCTGTTCCGGAACGTGCCAGCCATTCGGGCATGCACGGTTAAGATTCCTAGCTTCCATCTCGTCAAGTCGGTCGAGAATCATGTCTTCGGCCATCCAAACCTGGTTACCAATCTTGAGCGTCCTATAGGTCTTTCCTGTAGCATCCATCACGCCGCCGAGACGGTCCTTGCAAGCACTCTCCCAGTTCTGGATGCAACGGACAGAATAGCCATTCGCCTTACGGCCCTGGAACGAGAACGTTTCAAGATTCGTGCCCCTGAAGCTCATGGCATCGGCTCGGTCGCCGCCCTTTTCGTCTCCCAGCCAGAAGAATGCGCGGTTGCCCAAGTCAATGAAGCTTTCGCCATCGACATAGTAACCGCCATCGAGCACTCTAAAGTGGTTCAGATTGAAGTCCTGGTAGTTGAGGTCGTCGCCCATCGGCAAGCTCCATCCATCCGGGCAAGCCTTTCTCGCCGCATTCCATGAATAAAGTCTTCCATAGCGTTCGCAGTTACGGATATTGTTGTCGTAGCAGTAGCTGTCCGGCAAACGGAACTTCAAGTTTTCCGCCATCCAGACACGACCGCTAATTTTCACCGTCGCGTAGCGTTCTCCATCGCGGTTGTCAATCAAGAGGTTCTTCGATTCGTCATATGTCGAAGTATTCTGGAACTTGGACGCCATAACCGGATCCGTATAAGGGGTCGGAGCAGACTGGCGGTTTGAACCCAGCAAGGCGCGTTCTTCTTCAGAAATACTGCAATCGTAATCCTGCGGAAGGGTGCCGAAATAATAGTTGTACTTGTCCGGCGTAACCCAAATATCACTATTTCCCACGGAAGAACGCATGTAGGAACGCGGATAATTGGCGCATCTGTAAAGCACATTGGCACAACGTCCGTCCTTCTTTTCCGTTCTAAACGATTCGTCCATGTCCGGGCAGCGCCAGTAGCAAGAGCTACCAAACATGTCATCAAAGCCACAGGTAACCACGGTCTTGTCGCTAGACGGAGCGGCAAAAGCCGAATCCGCAGCCAAAAGAGTGGCAGCTATAGCGAGAGCGTACTTTTTATTCATAGAGACTCCGTATTCCAACACAATTGAACGTGTATAGTATTAAGATTAGGGTAAAGATACTAATTTCATTTTTTTCTGTTTCAACCAAGCGCCGCTTTTATAGCGACAATTAACGTCATTACGTCCTCGATAATTCGCGCAAGCAGTAAAAAATAATTTACACCCATTCGTTTTCTATTTTTGTAAATAACAAGATGTAAGTAAAAAGAACAAAATAGATATTCATATCAAAAAAGGATTCCTATGAAAAACAACATCCTATTCGCCTTAATTGCAACATTTTCTCTCCTGTTCATGGGCTGTTCAGCCTCGTACCAGCAAGGATTTCTCCAAAAGTCAAACCACCAATATTCACCAACCCGCATTCTGTTGATAACACCGGAAAACGGAACTTACGGAGATATCGTTTACCCGACATCCGGCAACGATGTGATAACGGCGCTCACCCAAGAGCTAAACCGCTACTCACCGCAATCCATATCCACGACTTACAACCCCATCGACGTTCAGAACCTCCCCGACTCCGATCTCGCGAATTTCGACTACATATTCGCCCCGAAAATTCTGCACTGGGAAGACCGCGCCACAGGATGGTCCTTCAGGCCGGACCGCATAGAAGTCCTATTCTATATATACGACAACCAGAGAAACCTCATCGACACCTACAACATCAAAGGGAGAAGCGCTTACGTTGTCTGGGTCAGCAAGCAGCCTAATTCTCTGTTAAAAAAGCCCATCCGCAACATGTTAGCGGACATTTTCGGCAAAATCTAGATAGAAGAATGAACTTGCTCGCGGTTCACGAACTGGCATGATGGACACGCTGAATTGGCCAAAGTACTGCCGAACCACGGTATTACGAATAAGATAAATCAATTTTGTCATCCGCCATGATCCGTTTCAAAACCGCACTCCTTTTGTTGACTTTTGCACTGATTTCATACGCAAAAGCCGCGCCCATGGTCACTCCCAAAAGAGAGGACCTAAAAGCCACACAGCAAATAGACGGAAGCGGACGTTCCTGCATATTACATTTCAAAGAATCGGCGTCCATTATAAAAAATTACGCCGATGAAGACTGCGTTCTTTTAAAAGCAGAATCCGGATGCATTGGATGGGTAAAGAAAAACGACCTGGAATATGTCTCCACCACATCTCCCATAGAAACTTATCCCATAGATTACCGGAACTGGGACGCACCGGACGCAATCGCGCTATACAATCTCAGAAAGAAATTCGCCGATTCCATTGCAACATACTACGGAGATTCGACCCTCTTCAGCCTTTTAAAATCCGAAGATTTCAGCATTCGCCACAAAGCCATCATAGATTCCCTCTACCGGCAAGTCTTGGAAAATCCGCAAGAAAAAATCGAACACTGGGACTATCTAAAACATTTTGGCATACATCCGCAAAACGTATTTTTCGCCAAAATGGAATGGGACAGCCTAAAGGCGGTTTTCAGCCTGCAATCTGATTCGATATTCGATTCCATCTACACAGCAAACCGCAATCAGTACCTAGAGTCCATAAAAAGTCTCCCTCAAGCCCAACAGCTATTGGCAACCATAGCCATCATGGATTACGAAATGAGCCTCCAGAAAAAAGAGGGCAAAAGCAGAGACGAATCCTGGAACGCAAACATCCTGAAAATACAATCGCTAGCCGAAAAGCTAGTACAGGAGGAACCTCAGTACAAGGAGGCCATTTACAGATTCTATTATAACATAGGCTATATTCCCAGACGCCGCGATTCGACATTTTACTTTGCCGCTGGACTTTCGACCATACATTTGCTGGGCAAAGAGAATTCAGTCCATGGAGAACTGCTAGGACTCGACTTAATATGGTTGGGAGCATATACCCCAATAGGAACGTTCGCCATAAAATCAACCCTCGCATTCGGAATAAACTCAGGGAATGAATTTACATATAACAATGAAGATAAATTATTCAAGCATAATTCCTTTTTAGCCACAATGGACGGAAGCATTATTTATAGGCCGGCAATTTCCATTTACAACACACTGAATACATGGGCTATAAAGCCGGAACTCGGACTGGGAATTTACCTCCTGGACGACACCATTTTCTATTACTCTGTCGGAATCCGCTACGAGAAGTCGATGGCCAGCCAAGAGTCGAACGCAAAACAACCATACGGCATTATTAACGGCTGGAGCATCGGGCTTACTTCAAAATGGAGCGGAATAAACTTCAAAGGGATAGCCCTCGACATCCGCTGGGCATTCCATGCGTGATTGACGAGAGCAATCTAACCTCCAATTTTCCCCGCATTTCCCTAACCACTAACCACTTTAGCACTCTTCGAGTGCTTTTTGCTAGGCTCAGAACTGGGGCTGCAAGCAGTCCCGCTTCATTCGCCTTACGCAAAATTTCTATATTTGCACCCGTATTTTATTGTACAGTAAAAAAACAAGGGATTTATCCCACAGGAAAACACTATGAAAAAGATCAAGTTCCAGGAT
>Ga0310696_10011689_pt1 | contig 10011 bp, 12 predicted proteins | sample AusTroGonzalo_MG_4_FD_203885 | JGI IMG/M metagenome (GOLD analysis project Ga0310696, IMG submission 203885) | Bovine rumen microbial communities from tropical cattle in Woodstock, Queensland, Australia - Gonzalo_02 (v2) (version 2) | ecosystem: Host-associated > Mammals > Digestive system >...
GTCATGCCTTCGAGCACTTGGTGGTTCAGGAACTTGTCGCCTATCTTCATTATACCCATAGCGAGGAGCGGCTATCCTACTGGCGCACCTATACCGGCATTGAGGTAGACGTCATCATTGGCGACGCTCGTATCGCCATCGAGATCAAGTCCGCAGAGGAGATCCAGAACAAACACCTGAAGAATCTGAAGATTTTTTCCGAGGAGCATCCTCAGAGCCGCCTTATCGTCGTGTCGTTAGATGTCTTCACCCGCCGCATCGGCAACATAGAGTGTCTCTATGTCATGGATTTCTTCCAGAAGCTGTGGTCAGAGGGATTTTAGCCCTTAACTTCTAAAGACACACGTTACGAGCCACTGCCAAAATGGTTTGGGTATACGATGCTTCCCAGGCCTTTATCGCTTGGAAGAGGGCCGTGTTCACAAACTTCTCCTTGGGATATGCTCTTCTCAGTCTGCGGAAAAAAGGCTTCTTAGCATAGTTGGCTACCTTTGCGGCTTTAGCCCGTACATATATTCTTTCGAATATGTCATGCCCATTGCACAATTCCTTTTCTGATACTCCAACATGAGCAGCCTTGAACGTATACATATCTGCCAATGTCACGTTCACAACATTGGCTGTGTTCGCCAAGCAAGCATTGAAATATTCATTGATGTCTAAATTGAGAGTTGTATCACTGAAATTGATGCCATAATGATTGACGTGATTGAACCATTTCAGATAGGATACATCTTCCAGTTCTGCGTACACCTCACAAAGTTTGATATCCTTACAACGAAGGGCATCCTCGCCTTGAAGCTCAGACAAGCACTCCGCCACTATCATTCCTTCCATATCGTGAGTGTCGGTAAGTACCATATTGGGATAAGGATTAGCAGCTCCTTCTATGCGGTCAAAATCTGCATCCTTGATGGCCAATAATCGGTTGTCGTATCTTCCGTTCAGTGCATCCAGAATAACGAAGTGCTTATCGCAATTGCAATCTACGTAGAAACACACTGTGTTTGCATCCATCACCTTCTGGTACACTTCTTTGTCATCGGAGCCTTCTACGACCACAATCACCTTGCCGTCATTGATGTGAGTGTCAAATAGAGATTTCACATCTGCCACCTTGGCATCTGCGACCTTTTCACTCGCCTCACGCATGGACGTTATCACCACTCCGTCAGCCATTCTTTCTCAGTGTATAAAGATCCAGCGTTTCGTCCCAACGGCCTCCCACCAACATGGAAGAGTGTGTAGCCAGGATAATCTGCATGTCCCTACCCTCTGCCATCTTGAAGTCCTGTATCCTCTCCAACACAGATACATACACATTAAGCCATGCAGGATGGAAAGACAGCTCTGGCTCATCTATCATAACAAGATCACCGGACTTTCCGTCAAACACCAGTTCAAATAATTGCAGCAGTAAATGTTTTTCACCCGAAGAAAGAGCGGTGACGGGAATAATGGACCTCGAATCATTATTCATCTTGAATCTTATGCCAAACCTCTCATCGACCATCATCTCCTTGTCTACAAAGCTGAAGTAAGAAACGAGTTCCTGGAAAAAGTTTATACCACGTTCATTGTCACCCGATGCTTTTATCTTTGCTATCTTTGCAGCCACATCATTCATAGACACATCTGTATCAGCATCCTGAATGTGTCTGCTTTGCTCCTTATTTCGGAGGAGAACACGTTTATCCGTAAGGTAGAAACACTTCATGGTGTTAAGTACCAACTCCAGAGGGCCTTCTATCTTCGTGTTTTTGTTGCCATCGTCTTCTGTGTTCGCCGACTTTTCACCTTGATGTCTTGTATCAACCATCTCGAAACAGATGTTAATCTCCTCGTCGCCAGGAAGATCCGACTCCATGTCGGGCTGAACAGCCGTCCTAGTCTGTAACACACTGAAGATGTAGTCATCAACGAAGAACGTCACGCGTGAGAACGGAATCTGGTAAAACACATCCGTGTCCTTACAAAAAAGGGCATAGATCAGTTGTAGGATTGTAGTCTTCCCATATCCGTTAGGTCCAGTGACTATCTTTAGTCGTTTGTCTTCACCTTGCGTGAAGTCCAACGAATAGTTATATAAGCCATAAAGGTCTTCTATCTCAAGTTTATTCAGCATAATCAAAGACTGTATAGTTTCCTTAAAATCTCCTGCTTTTTCTCATTCACCTCCAAAAATATCGTCACATTCACATTTTCAGTGCCTTCAGACGTAACTACTGCTGTATAACTGGGATAGTCGTCACTCTTACTTGCATTATTTTCGTGTTGCAGAGCACGAAGGTTATCGTTATTGTCAATATCCTTTTGACAGTATCCCTTTTCTTCAAGAAGTGCCTGGGGAACAATATGGTCTATTTCCCAGCCGTAAAGGCTGTCGTTGTCGCCATACTTGTCCCATATTATCCATGCACCGCAAGCATCCTTTCGGAAACGGCTTTTATCATAACCTTCCACTGTAGTTGCACGGTTCCACACATATTGTATTTGTTCTTCGCTCCAGGCCATATATTGTTTTGCACTACTTTTGTTTATGCAAAAATAGCGAATCTTTGTCAACCGACCTGCAATTCTTAATAAACATTTCTTGTTTTTTAACTATTTATTGCCAACTAAACTGTCAACTATATACCTTTTAACCCTTAGAACTTGCCCCACGAACATCTTGAGAGAATCGCCCTCTTACTACTTTTGCCTCAGCCTCCGTCATATCAGAAGGCCATATTTACATCCTCATTCCAGCAAACTTCTGATACAGTTCCACTGAATACTTATCTGTCATACTGGCCACAAAATCTACTATCAGTCTTAGCTTGCTATAATTATCTAACTGTTCAACATCAAACTTCCAAAGGTCTTCCTCTTCAAACTTCTTGTAGGGCACTGCCTCGAATTGATTCTCATGCAGAGTCACTTCCATTCTGCTTTTCGATATTACAGCCTTTATCTTCGATCTAAACTTTCTATCCTCGCTGAAAGCATAGCTCATCAGAATATCCAGCAGACCGTTGATAACAGAATTACCCGTAAGTTCAACTTCCTGTATAGCCCTTCTTGAAATAATTTTATGGAAGGCAAAATCACTCAAAGCTTTGAACACCTCGTAATTATCGTCCTTCAATAATTCATTCGAATAGACACCCTTATCTATATCTTCCAGATTATCCACGAAATTCTCATAAGCCAACTTGGTAAGATACCCTATCATTTTTACACGGAAGTCCAGAATCAACCTTCTTTTGTCCTTGGGTGTACCATCCTCCCATTCTCGGTCAAAGTCTATCAGCTTTTCCACAGAAAAGCTCTGTAAGTCACCATCTTTAGTCAAGTATGGCAACAGCAATGCCTCTCCATCATCCTTTTCCAACACCTTCTTAACAATACATTTGTTTATGAAGTTAACCATGTCATCAAATCCATACCATTGAATATTGTATCCATCCTCCATATCCATAGTGCCATAGCAAATACTGTCAGCTGCTTCTACCAAGAAAGACAATGGGTGGCGCTTAACCTCTTCTTCACCGGTTTCTTCATTTACCTTCTTCATGTTACAGCACCTTACAATCTCATCGAACAATGCCTCTTCTGTGTAGAAGATACCATGTTTATGGTCGCCAACATAATCTTTCTTGTTGTTTTTAGCTTCCCCTTTATTTGGGTATTTCAGGTATGCGCCAAGTGTGGGATATGCCAGATTCAGGCCATCAAGCGTACCAGTATACTGAAGCATTGAGACAATTCTTAGCCCCAAAGCATTTCCATCAAACTGCGTAAAGTCTAAAGCCTGCCTTTCCGTAATGATATGATGATCCTCTAGGTATTTCTTGAAATAGTTTTGAATGGTTATCTCACCGAAATGGCCAAACGGCGGATTTCCTATATCGTGCAACAGTGCAGCAGTCCTTAATATAGCAGAAATGCTCGCATCATACGAATAAGTTTTTTTACCATAGAGTTTTATAAAGGCATCAGATCTTGTATAATAATGAGCAAGCGACTCTGCCACGCTCATCACCTGCATCGAGTGGGTAAGTCGTGTCAGGATAGTATCACCACTTGTCAGAGGAATCACTTGAGTCTTATCATGCATTCTTCTGATAGCGGGACAGAAAACAACTCTACCGAAATCGCTCTCAAATTGATTTCTACTATCCCATCCTACAGTGGCTTGGGTTCCAGACTGTCTTTTCCGTTTAGGTTGCAAATACTGCTCCCAATCTATATTGTACAACTTTTTCTCTTCCATAGTCTTTAGTTACTCGTTTTAATCATATTATAGGTTATCCCTTGCCCTACTGGATGAAATGTACGTACTATCTTCATATCCATGTAACCTTAAAACCGTTAGATTTGTGCTATCCTTGTTCTTTAAACTATTTCTGATATTCTTCTTCAATTACACGTTTCAAAATATTAGTTCTAATCCTTATCCCCTTGCTATCATTACCGCAGTACTTTTCTGAATGGCTTCTGCGTTCAGATAGTAGTCGTGTAGCATTGATTTCATAACACCAGTATAACCGGGATATATTCTAGACGCATCATATCCCATGCTCTTTATATGCCTGTATATATCCCTTGCAGAATCATTGGGCAAGACAAAGGCGTATAGGTAAGGTGAATCTATCTTGTCTTTCATTATCCTCAAATTTAAAAGCAACTGGTCCAATGGTTTTCTATTTACCTTGGTTTTCATATCAGCTTTCATATGTTTATCTTCAAACTCAACTTTCTTCTTAGTTTGCCATAATGTAAACAAGCCTTTCTGGGCAGTTAGGTTGTCATTTCCATGATAGACAGGTTGAACAAGCTTTAACGGCAACTCCGCAACAATCGGCTCTGTGAGAGGTTTCAAATCAAGAGCCCATATTACGATATGTTCTGTTCCTTCTGGCAGTTGCTTTTCTTCTAAATAGTCTTCTACTGCAAAGAATAATGCCACGTACAAATCATGTGTCCAATCAAGCAGGCGTGTCGGTACTCTATAATGCTGTGCAAGCGATGCCAATGCCCATAAATCTTTTGGCAGCCAAGGTTCTGATTTAAGCATGGTATTCATATCCATCATATCAAGAATAGTGTTTCTTATCCTATCAATATTCCCGATAGGCAGACCATTACGGTCGCATATCTTATAGAAATCGCGAAGGATATGGTACTCTTTTATAATTTGGAAATACTCCAAGTCTTCTTTGCTTTCATCATTACTACTGAGGGCAAATTTGTTAAAAAGCTTACGCGATTCAGGGCGCAACGCAGCCGGTATCAACTTATATTTATCAGAGGCATGACCTCTGAAAGCAAAATGGCCGTTCTCAAACAGCTTATACAATGAGCCGCCATAGCTTATCGCTGTCAAAAACTGTGCCACTGTCTTGTACTCAATATACTGTACAACAGGAGTCTCATTCATATCGTTTAAGCTTGCTTAATAAACTCGATGATTTTCTGTATCTGCTCAATTCTGCTCTGCATTCATAGGCTTTTTGTTCAATTATGTTCTCAGTCCGACTTCACATCATTACCCATTCCTCTTTAAATAGCCCTTCGTCCTCCTTATAAACGTCCTACCATACCTTGGTAAGAACTTATCCACTCAGAGAGAATCGGCTCTCTTACTTCTTTTGCCTCAAGTACCGTCATATCTGGCGGAGAAAATAACGCATTGAGGTTTTCTTATGTGTTTCATCCTTGTTGGACGAAAAATTTCAATGTGTATTCCTTATCATCAAATTTCATGGTGACAGTATAGACACCATATTGATTTAACACCACATTTCCAAGCACAATATTCATGTCAAAAGTAGTGAGCGGGCCTTGTTTCTCCAAAGGAATATTCTGTATCGTCTCGCAACGAAGATCCGGAATCAACAGTGTCCCATCAGGGTTCTTCAGCTGGAAATAGAATGTTCTGTCGCCAGTTTCGTTTTTGTCAAACGCCACTCTCACGGCAAGCGTCAGGTTTTGCATTACAACAGGCAATGACTTCGCAATAACCTGGTTGAACGCCCCCGCAATGACAGCCTTACCCGCATAAACCTGCGCACTGTCACATATTGTAAAAATTTCAATTTGCATTTGTCTTAACCGTTAAAGTGTTATTACTAAAGCCAAGCTTCTGCATGAGATTCTGAAGTGGCGTCTTAACTGTTGATATCGTATGGTCGCGGACACTTGAATAGTTTATACCATGCTGACCGGATGCAGCATCCCCATGCAGGGTTTCAACCTTGACCTTTGCTTTAAAATCCGTATAGACACTAAGTGCGTCAGCTGTCAATTTGTCATCCACGTCGCGATGAAAATGTGCTGTTGCCTGCTTTATTGTTGGATCTGTAGATTCTACCCCTGCTTTCCTCACAATGGCATGGCTATTTCTGTCCGTTGTATACAGCTTCATCAGCTTATTAGTCAAAGGATGCTTTTTAGCTCCTTGCGGACGAATGACCCTTCCGTCAAAGTCCACGGCTTCACCCTCAATAGTATCACCGATATTATTATAGACCGCCATTTGCCTCAAGTTTTTCCAGTTCTTTTTCCGTTTTAGCAGAGTCGAAAGAAAACAGATTCGATATATCCTCAGAACTGTCCACGTCTTTAATTCCCTGACTGAGATAAAGAGCATGGTATAATCGTTCTTTGGTTGGCTGTTCTATTTCTTCAACCACATAGTCATCCTCGTTCTCTTCTATTGTCTTATAGAATTCCTCCTCGGTAATCGTTCCTTCCAGCAAACTGTTCTGCAACTGGAAGAAATTGCGTTGACGGGTACGGTTGTTGACAGCTCGTGTCAGCAATTCCTGCATCTCTGCATAGTCAACACCTATCATGCGGTTAATAACCGACATGCCTTCCGACACCCCGGCAAACATCACATTTTTCGAACCGCCTTGCTGCAAAGCCACAAATGCGCCGTCTTTCAGCTGACTTGCCATCACCGTCTGTCCACGGTCGTTGGAATACCCTTCCATAAAGACCGAATTAGACGTTAAAGCGTTTTCATTTATCGTCATATTGTTTGTCATATACACTTCCTTGGCTTGCACCGTTACCCATTAATTTTGCAAAAATACAATATTATTGCAATTATAATGCCAAATCAAATTATTTTTTTGGAATAATTAACAGAGAAAATAAATAAGTACTCACCCTCCTTACAAACGTCCTACCATACCTTGGTAAGAACTTAAAGACATATAAACCAAGTCCAGATTCAACTGTCTCATTAATTGCAAATTCACGTCGGAGCAAATCTTCATCACGAACCATTTTGGCCTTCAGGAAATAGGCATCGTATGCATCCCCCTTTTTAGCCATACCCCTTAGCACCAGCTGGTTGCGCTTCGCTAGTGAAACGTGAATACTCGGTAATCTTCTAGAAAGGTATTGACAAATTCCGACACCACCTAAAAAGGGCTGGATGCTTACGGCATACTGAAAAGAAACGAACCCTACACTTCGTCAGGATTAAAGTTGTCAAAGAAAGCCTGACGGCCAGCCTTAAGCAACTTTACCTCCTGGCACATGAACTTACAGGCAAAGTCATAGACGGGCTTGGTGGTAGCTAAATCGTCTGGTATGCGGAAGTTCATATCATCAATATAATGACTGACGAGTTTCTCGTCTTCAGAGACATCTGCAGCAAAAAGGAAGAGGTACTGGCACCCTACCAACTGAACTATGCGCTGGACAATGGGTACAACAAACTGCCAGAAAATGATGGAGCCGCGCTTTTGGGGGAATCCGAAACTGTCCCAAAGGCTATCCGTTAACTCATTGGCACAGAAATGTGACAACTCTATGCCAGAGAATGTCTGACCAACACGAGAGATATTGTCGTTAAGTTCCTTCTCAAGGTCTTCAAAGATGGTATTTCCACGCTTGGGCAACCGTTCGAGGTCAGCTTTAGTGATGCCTTTGCGAGTGCGCAACTTCTCCCTGACAGCCATTACAAGTTCCATCTCTTCAGGATGTATCGACTCGTCGCTCACCATCTCGTCTAGTTTCTTGGTGAGTTCTTTGATAAGAGCCAGCTGACGGGTGTCAAGAAACTGATCATAAAGCAGACCACACTTAAGCGAGAAGAAAAAGAGGATGTCGCCGTTCTCATGCTTCACCAGATAATAGGCCGTGAGGTTGTCTTCATCTTCGCTATAGGCCTCGTTCTGAAGGGTGTTTACCAATCCTTCGCCCTTGGAATTGAAGAACAGGTCGACAAGTCGTAGGTTGTCTTCGTTACAAGAAAGCCGTTCACAGTGCAGTGAGCGAAGCGTTTGCAATTGCTGTTCTGTGATTTTCATGCTACGCCCTTGGATTTGGTCTCTCCGAACTTTTTGAGCATAAACTGGCGGACTTTGAATCGCTCAGCATCTTCGCGTATATCGTCGATGCTCATTGGGACATCTGACGAATCGTATTTTCCGTAGCCTATGCGTGCCCGTTTCCACGACAGTTCGCCATGCGAGATAGACACCAACGTCATAGAACTGCTGCCTGCAAGGCGACGGAACACTTCATCGAAGACCGGCTGATAGGCTGTGACCTCCTGTTGTGAGGGGAGTTCTGTGAGCAGACCTTCTTTGTAAAGCTGACGAATTTGCGGCATCACAGGACCGTTTTTCCAAGCATGTAATTGCTCAGGAAATAATGGCTCGCCTTTTTGCACAAGACACTCCCTCTGCATGAAATAAAGCAGTTTGTGGAGCTTCATTTCATCTATCTGTTCTCCGAACTCCTGTAGGTATCGCTGACAGATATAGGCAGCTGTTTTTACGACGCTTATCATCCGTAGGTATAGAATGTCACTGCAAATTTACAACTTTTTCTAATACTAATGCAAATACCTTACTAAAAATTTGCTATTTTTTGCACTTTCACCACACCAAGCGCTGCCTTTTTCTGGAGTTTGCACGTCTCAATGAAAGTGATTGGATTCAAAATTTAGAGTTGATGGCACAAAGGTACTGACTAATTCCGACATCACCTAAAAAGGGGTTGGATGCTTACCAGGGTTATGCGCTTCTGTTTGTTTGCCGTCTCTTGCATCCTTATGCTATTGCCTAAAACCGACAAGCGGCCATATCACCATTGGAAGTTGCTCTCTCAAACCAATAGTTCAATGACCGACTTGTCTGTATCTTGCTACGCAGATAACATCATCCTTCACGCATCATACCTCGCTACGATAACCTCCCAATCCACAATCTGCCAAAGTGCAGCAAGATGAGCAGCACGGCGATTCTGGTAATCCAGGTAGTACGCATGCTCCCATACATCAAATGTCAGCAGCGGCTTCAAACCCTTCTGAACGGGATTCGATGCCCCTTGCTCTTGCGTGATGACCAATGAGCCATCAGCATCAGCCGATAGCCATACCCAACCAGAGCCAAACAGACCTACACCTTTAGCCTCGAACTCAGCCTTGAAAGCATCAAGACCACCCCACTGTTTCTCAATCTGTGAAGCTAGCGCACCCTCAGGCTCCTGCGCAGTCTCACCGGCAGGTTTAAACTGCGTGAAATACATCTCATGGTTCAGTATCTGTCCCGCATTGTTGAATACAGCCCCAGCCGGAGCCTTTCGTACAATCTCTTCCAGCGTCATACCCTCATATTCACTGCCAGGAAGCAGCTTATTGAGATTATCTACATACGCCTGCAGATGTTTCCCATGATGGAAACCTATAGTCTCCTTACTAATCACTGGCTCCAATGCATCTGGAGCATACGGTAATGCCATCAATTCAAACTTTCCCATATTACATTGATTTTAGTTATTCTTTACGGTGCAAAGATAGGAATTAATATGACGCCACAATACTATTCGCCATTTATTGGGAACCACCGGGACGGGTTCCTGTTTCATCACATGCGATAAATCATGCTTTTACTGATTCCTGTCAATCTCTCCAATTGACGCAATGATGCTCTTTTACCCTTCAATTCTATTAATACAGACTTCTTTATATCTGCAGGCAATTGTTGAAAAGCGCTGCTATTCGTT
>Ga0310696_10011690_pt1 | contig 10011 bp, 9 predicted proteins | sample AusTroGonzalo_MG_4_FD_203885 | JGI IMG/M metagenome (GOLD analysis project Ga0310696, IMG submission 203885) | Bovine rumen microbial communities from tropical cattle in Woodstock, Queensland, Australia - Gonzalo_02 (v2) (version 2) | ecosystem: Host-associated > Mammals > Digestive system >...
ATAAAGAGGCTCCACAGAAAATTTTGGAGGCTCCGCAGCATTTTTTGGAGGCTCCTGAGAGTCAGGGGAAGCGAACGTGGGCTGAAATTTCAGCTGACGCAAATCAGGGAAACACAGTAGCCAACAGGCGTTGGTGACGTTGGTGACGGTGACGTGGTGACGTTAAGGCCTCAAATGAGCTGAATTTTAACATTTTCCATTGATTTCTTTGCGCTATCAGAAAAACTTTGTATTTTTGCAGGCAGTATCGGGGCAGCGAACAAAACCCTTTAAACCATATCAGCAAATGAAAAAACTATTCTTAATGGCCGCATCGGCACTGATGGTGCTGAGCTGCAACACAAAGTCCACATCGACGTCGTCGAATGGCGAAGAGCAGAAGGTGGACCGTAAACTGTCGACTCAGGTCTTCACCTATGAGAACGATGACGAGCACGCACAGGTGAAACTCAGCATCGAGATGCCCGTGGGCGGCGACGAGCTGCTGGGCAACAGCATCTACGAAGTCATCACCGAGTTCCTGACAAACGACCATGACTGCTCAGACGACCTCGACGAATACCGCAACGACGGCCAGGAGCTCGTCGAATTGTTCGGCAGATGGATGAGCGACGACCTGCAGGAGCAATGGAACTACTACGCTGAGGACACCGACGATGATGCCACATTCTCGAGTTCCGCCACGTTCAGTATCATCGAGTGCAACGAAAAATATGTGACCTGCCTCTACGAGACCGAATACTTCAATATGGCCGACGGCTTCTGGGAAAAGAACGGCATCTCTATCCTCATGAGTGACTGCAGCCGTATCACCAACGACTTCCTGTTCAAGGACCCAACGTCGACGGAGCTGGCCAAGGTGCTCAGAGACGACATGGTCAGCATCAACGGAGGGGCATGGGAAGATCCTGACTTGGAGGACGTGGAAAGCGTGATGAATGATCAGACTTTCTATGTTACTTCCGAGGGCCTGGCCTACTTCTTCAGGAGGGGCCTGCTATACCCCCAGAACATTGAGGGCATCCTTACCTGGGACAAGGTGCAGGACCTGCTCACCGACGAGGCAAAGAAGCTTATGTGAAGAAACCACAAGTGAAGAAACAAAAAAGGCTCCAGAATTTTCTCCGGAGCCTCCAAAATAATTTTTCGAGCCTCTAAAATTTTGCCTCGAGGCTTCACACGAAAGGGAGCCGATTATCTCTCGTTGGCACGGAGATAGGAAATCATCAGGGCTTCCATGCTGGCTTCCACATCGCCGGTCTTAGTGAAGTCCTTAATGCGCCACTCGCCATTCTCAAGTTCGAGCTCTATACCCATCATGATCCACTCGTCGCCGTGATGGAGGGTGTAGGTGGCATAGGCCATGTCTTCACCGTTCAGCTCAACATTGACGTCATCGACGGTAAGCGGAGCCTCCTCCCAAGGACTCCACATGGCGAGATCGCTGCCCTGGAAGAAACGGTCTTCTTCGAGCTCTTGATTGTAATCGACTCTGCGAATGTCGGTGACGAGCTGGTTGAAGCCCTCCGTGCAGTACATGCCGAACATGTCGAGGTTGGGCTCGCATTCGTCCTCGTCACGGGGACCGTAGATGATGCTGAGGTCTTCGTAAGCGCTGTCCAGCAGCTTGGTGACAGAGGCTTCGACGGTATCGTCTGTATCGTCCTCTTCTTCGTCACTTTCTGCTACCTGCTCGGTATCGTTTTTCTCTTCGCTGGCCTTGTTGTCCTTCTTGCCACACGATACCATCACACACATTGAAACGGCTGCAATAGCCACCATAAAAAGCTTTCTCTTCATAATTGTTTTTTGTAGGGTTATAAATGAATGTTTGGAAAAATCATAGTTTCAGCCGTCGCCAGAGGCAGCGAGGGATGCGTCTCCACAGCCACGTGATGCAGCGCCAGCGCCAGTCGATGACACGCACATGGCGACGACGGGAGATGGAGCGCACGATGTCGCGTGCCACCTTCTCCTTGTTTAATAGGAGTGGATATCGGTTGCCGTCGTTGAGCAGGTCGGTGTCGACAAAGCCTGGCCGGATGTCGGTGAAGCGGATATTCAGCCGGCGAGCGTTGCTGAGCTGCTCCAGCGCCTCGATATAGGTGTTCTGCATGGCCTTCGTGGCTGAATAGGAGGGAGCCGGCCCAAGGCCTTTTGTGCCTGCGATGCTGCTGATGACGGCGATGTGTCCGCCACCGTGTTCGGCCATATAGCGGAAGGCTGTGCCTATCAATGCCGTGAAGCCCAGCCCGTTGGTCTTGACGGTTTGCAGCTCAATGTCCTCGTGCAGCTCACGGTTCTGCTTGCCAATGCCTGAGGCGTGGAAATAGAGGTCCATGCCCCCTACCCTCTCCACAAGCTCGAGAAGTCGCTCGCTGGCATCCTCGCTGGTAACGTCAATCTGCATGGCCGTATCAAAGTCGGCGAGGCGCTCCAGTCGGCGTGCTGCTACGCCCACCGTCCAGCCCTGCTCCTTCAGCAGCAGCGCCACCTCTCGGCCGATGCCCGACGAGGCTCCAATGACGATAGCTCTCTTCATTGGGTGCAAAATTAACAATTATTGTGTAATGAAAAATTAGAATGGCGGTTAAATGTTGTTAATCCCCCTTAATACAGGGTGTCCTGAGTACTCGCTTTTGTCGTTTTTTCGTACTTTTGCATCATGAAAAAAGTCATCTTTACATTGTTTGCCGTTCTCATCAGTTTGACGGCAAACGCTCAAACTGGCCTGAAGAAGGTGTATAACGAGGACATCAACCCTATCGAGCAGATAGACCAGGCCATCGTCAAAGCCAAGTCTGAAGGCAAGTTCGTCATCTGTCAGGTGGGTGGAAACTGGTGTCCCTGGTGCTTACGCTTTGCCGACTTCATCACCAATGACACCACTATCAGCAAGGTCATCGACGAGAACTTTGAGTATATCCATGTGAACTACAATCCCCGCAAGTCAGGCGGAGAGGAAAAGGCACAACAGGCTGCCGCCTTGATGAAACGACTTGATAATTGTGGACGTTTCGGATATCCTGTGTTCGTCGTGTTGGATGAAGAGGGCAAGGTGATCCATATCCAGGATTCGAGCTTCCTCGAGGAGGGACAAGGCTACAATCAGGAGAAAGTGCTGCGTTTCTTCAAGAACTGGACTCCCAAAGCCGTTGGTTTATAAGCAAGAATAGCGTGTACCATAGCGTGGGATAAAAAGTTGTATAAAAAAACTGCAGGCCTGGTTTCACAACTAAGCCTGCATTTAAACGATATTAATAACTAAAAACCTTCTCTAAACATGTTAACCTTACAACAAATCTTTTTAACCAAAAAACTAAAAACCTAATGAACTAACAATCTAAATTACCTAATAACTAACAACTATTGAATCTAAAAAACCTATTCTTGTGTATGTTTGTCTATTGAAGATCTCTTGTCGTCAGGGGTTTGTTTCCTTTTGACGATGCAAAGGTACGACGAAATTTGCTACCGCGCAATATTTTTCATCGAGTTTTGAAGAAAAATGTGCTGATTATTGACGAAAATCAAGCGATTTGTGTGCGGACACACAAAATTGTGCACGAAAACAGCCTCAAAATCCTCTTTAAGAGATCAAAGGGCATCGGAGATGTAGTTGGTGAGTTGCACGAACTCTGGAATGCTGAGTTGCTCTGGTCGGCGAGTGAGCAAATCGGCATGAAGCGCAAAGAACGGAGCGTCGGCAGGCAGCAGCTGGCGCAGGCTGACACGCAGCATCTTGCGGCGCTGATTGAAGGTAGTCTTCACTACGCGCTTAAAAAGATCCTCGTCACAGCCCAACTTGGTCACTTGATTGCGCATCATGCGGATGACGGCACTCTGCACCTTGGGCGGCGGATTGAAAACCGAGGGTTCAACGGTGAAGAGATACTCCACATCGTACCACGCCTGGATGAGCACCGACAGGATGCCGTACTGCTTAGAGCCTGGCTGGGCAGCCATTCGCAGGGCCACCTCATGCTGTATCATACCTGTGCAACAGGGAATGAGGTCGCGGTTGTCGAGCATCTTGAAGAAAATCTGCGAGGAGATGTCGTAGGGATAGTTGCCCGTCAGCACAAACTGCTGGCCGCCGAACAGCTCATGCAGGTCCATGCGGAGGAAGTCGCCATCAATGATTTGTGGTAAGAGCTGAGAAGGGAGAGGTGAGAGATCGCTTGAAACATCCCATCCGTATTTCTCCCGCAGGTATGCTACACTCTCGCTGTCTATCTCCACCACACGCAAGGGGCGCGGCTTCTCAGCTAAGAACTGCGTCAGCACGCCCATGCCAGGGCCTACCTCAAGGACAGGCAGATTGGGGCAGGCATCGACGGTGTCGGCGATGCGCTTGGCTATCGACAGGTCGGTGAGGAAGTGCTGCCCCAGGTTTTTCTTCGGTCTTACTTGCTTCATAGGGCACAAAGGTACGAATAAGTGAGTGGAAAACCAAAGAAAAATGTGTTTTTTCTTTGATTTCCCAAGCGAAAGTCGTAACTTTGCAAGCGTGATGAACGAGAAAGGCACGATGAGCAACGTGGTGAAGATAGTGCTGCCCCTGTTGTTGGGCGGTGCCATCCTCTACTGGATGTATCGCGGTTTCGACTTCGAGCGGGTGCGCCAGGTGGTGCTCTACGAGATGGACTGGACGTGGATGCTATTGTCGTTTCCCTTTGGCATCATGGCAATGGCGCTGCGTGGATGGCGCTGGAGGCAGACTTTGGAGCCGCTGGGCCAACAGCCGCGTAACAGCGTCGTCGTCAACAGCATCTTCCTCAGTTATGCCGCCTCATTGGTCGTCCCACGTATTGGTGAGTTCACACGTTGCGGCGTGCTGAAGCGCTGGGAAGGCATCTCATTCACAAAAGCCTTGGGCACGGTAGTCACCGAGCGTATTGTCGACATGCTACTCATGCTGCTCATCGTTGGCCTGACGCTATTGGTGGAGATGAGCACCTTCGGCACCTTCTTCAGCCAGACAGGCACGAACCTCACGGGCATCCTCAGCGGCTTCACCTGGGCAGGATGGCTCGTCACCGCCATCTGCCTCGTGGCTGTGTGCATCTTGTTGTGGTTGCTGCTGCGCCACCTCTCTATATATAATAAGGTGAAGACCACGCTGAGTGGCATCTGGGAGGGCATCACCTCGCTCCGTAGTGTTCGCAGCGTGCCGCTTTTCATCGTGATGACCATCGGCATCTGGCTCTGCTATTTCCTGCATTACTATCTCACCTTCTTCTGCTTCGACTTCACGAAGGACCTTGGCCTTGGCTGTGCCCTTGTCACCTTCGTCGTAGGCAGCATCGCAGTCATCGTGCCCACGCCCAACGGTGCCGGTCCCTGGCATTTTGCTGTGAAGACGATGCTTATCCTCTACGGCGTTGCTGATGAGCAGGCCCTCTACTTCGTCCTCATTGTCCATACTGTGCAGACGCTCCTCGTCGTCCTGATGGGTGTCTATGCCTGGGTGCGACTGAGTTTCGTCTCGCGCAGAGCTGCAGAGAATATAGAGCAGTAATCATTCAAGCGATATAATCAACTCAATAAAACCTTAAAACCTAAAAGAAACATGAACGAAATTCAAAACCTTCAGCCGGAATGTATCTGGCGCAACTTCTACAAACTGACACAAGTACCGCGTCCTAGCGGACATTTGGAGAAAATCCAGCAGTTCCTGCTCGACTTCGGCAAGGAATGCGGCGTGTATGCCGTGAAAGACCCTGCCGGAAACATCCACATGCGCAAACCCGCCACACCGGGTATGGAGAACCGCAAGGGCATCATCCTGCAGGCCCACATGGATATGGTGCCGCAGAAGACACCCGAGTCGCAGCACAACTTCGAGACCGACCCCATCGAGCCTTGGATTGACGGCGAATGGGTGAAGGCCAAGGGCACCACGCTGGGCGCTGATAACGGCCTTGGCGTGGCCTCGATCATGGCCATCATGGAGGACAAGACCCTGAAGCACGGTCCCATCGACGCCCTTATCACTCGCGACGAGGAGACGGGCATGTTTGGTGCCAACGAGCTGCCTGAGGGCCAGCTGCAGGGCGATATCCTGCTCAACCTCGACTCGGAGCATTGGGGCAAGTTCGTGATCGGCTCAGCTGGTGGCATCGACGTCACCGCTACCATGGAATACAAAGAGGTAGAGACTGATGCCGACGATGCTGCCGTGAAGGTGACGGTGAAGAACCTGCGTGGTGGCCACAGCGGACTGGAGATCAACGAGGGTCGCGCCAACGCCAACAAGCTGCTGGTGCAGGTGGTGCGCGAGGCCATCGAGGAGTACGAGGCCCGTCTGGCCAGCTGGCATGGCGGCAACATGCGTAACGCCATCCCCTTCAAGGCTGAAGCCGTGCTGACCCTGCCGAAGGAGAACATCGCTGCCCTCAAGGAGATGGTGGCTGACTGGAAGGCTACGTTCAACGACGAGTTCAAGCTCATCGAGCCGCAGGGCGTTGAGATTCTCGTAGAGGATGTGGAGACGCCGAAGACGGAGCTGCCTGAGGAGATTCAGGACAACATTGTCGACGCTATCTACGCCTGCCACGACGGCGTCATCCGCTTCATTCCTGCCTATCCTGCTGTGGTGGAGACCTCCAGCAACCTGGCCATCATCGACATCGAAGGTGGCAAGGCCGGCATAAAAATACTGGCACGTTCGAGCCGCGAGGACATGAAGGACTATGTGGTGACAATGCTTGAGAGCTGCTTCTCGATGGCTGGCATGAAGGTGGAGACGGCCGGCTCATATGGCGGATGGGATCCCAACCCCGACTCGGAGATTCTGCACCTGCTGCTGAAGGAGTACAAGGAGCTGTTTGGCGAGGACGGTATCATCCAGGTGGATCACGCCGGCTTGGAGTGCTCCGTCATCCTGGGCAAGTATCCCTGGCTCGACGTCGTCAGCCTCGGTCCCACGATGAAGTCGCCCCACACCACCACCGAGCGAGCCCTCATCGCTACCGTCGAGCCCTTCTGGCAGCTGCTGAAGAAGACGCTCGAGGATGTGCCTGTGAAATGATAAATTCGCTGCCGCAGCTCCGCAAGCAGTTGGAGTTGCGGCAGTTTTTATGAAGCGACGATGAAAGTTGACCATATCCTTATTGCTGCAGGAGCCATCGTCAGTCAGCAGGCGGGGGCACAGACCGAAGGCCAGCCGCCGAAGGCCTCGCCCGAGCATCCCAACATCATCTTCATCCTGGCTGATGATATGGGCTATGGCGACTTGGCCTGCTACGGCAACCGCTATATCCAGACGCCCAACATCGACCGTCTGGCTGCTACGGGAACGAGCTTTACACAGGCTTACGCAGGCAGCGGCATCAGCTCGCCGTCGCGTTGTTCGCTGATGACAGGTCGCAACAGCGGCAATACCCGCATTCGCGACAACCAATGCTATGCTGGAGGACTGACGGGCCTGAAGATCAATCCGCAGGGCGACACCACCATTGTGCGTCGCGCCAACCTGCTGCCGCAGGACACCACCATTGCTACCGTCATCTCTACAGGAGGCTATCGCACCTGCCTCGTGAACAAGTGGCACCTTGACGGCTACGACCCGCAGGCGGCACCCAATCATCGCGGCTTCCACGAGTTCTACGGATGGACCATCTCGACCGTCCACAGCAACGCGCCCTATTACTATCCCTACTACCGCCTGCACGGCGACTCGCTCATCACCATCAGCGAGAACGAGCACGATGCCCATGTGCGCCATAACACGGAGATTTCTACCGACGATGCCATCCAGTTCATCCATCGCAACAAGGACAACGCCTTTTTCCTCTTCCTCGGCTACGACGCGCCTCACGAGCCTTACAACATCGACGACACCTCGTGGTATGACGAGCAGGGCGACTGGAGCGCCAACACCAAGCGCTATGCCGCCCTTGTCACCCACATGGACTACAACATCGGCCGTCTGTTGGGTACCCTCGACGCTCTTGGACTGCGTGAAAACACCCTTGTCATCTTCGCCAGCGACAATGGCGCTGCGGTGATGGCACCGCTGAAGGAACTGAACTGCGGCGCAGGATTGAAGGGACGCAAGGGCCAGCTCTACGAGGGCGGCATCCGCGTGCCACTCATCGTCAACCAGCCCGGCCGCGTGCCTGCCCGACAAATCGACAACCTCGTCTATTTTGCCGACTTCATGCCTACGCTGGCTGCGCTGACGGATAGCGAGCAGGGCCTGCCGCAGAAGACCGACGGTGTGGACATCTCGCCACTGTTCTTCGGGCAAAACTTCGACACCGACAGCCGACCGCTCTATTGGGAGTTTCCTGGCAAGCAGCGTGCCTTGCGCTGGAACGGCTGGAAGGCCGTCAGCGTGAAGAAAGGCGCTCCGTTGGAGCTCTACCGCATCAAGGAAGATCCCTACGAGGAGCACAACCTCGCTGACCAATACCCCGAGCTGCTGCTGCAGATGGAGCAGATGATGCGCCAGTTGCGCACGCCTTCGCCCAACTATCCGATAAGTGAAGAGTAAAGAAGATTTTGCTACCGCTATCCCTTTCGCCCGGCCGCTCTACGTGATGCTGAAGCCTGTTGGCTCGCGTTGCAACATGGCGTGCCAATACTGCTATTATCAGGAAAAGGGTAACGCGCTGCTCAGCGAGCAGTTGCTGGAGGAGTTCACCCGACAGTATCTCGAGGCGCAGACAATGCCGCAGGTGCTCTTCACCTGGCATGGAGGCGAGCCGTTGCTGCGCCCCCTCTCGTTCTACAGGAAAGCCCTCGAGCTGCAGCGTCGCTATGGTCAGGGCTTGCAGATAGACAACTGCATACAGACCAACGGCACCCTGCTCACCGACGAGTGGTGCGAGTTTCTGCGTGAGAACAATTTCCTTGTGGGCATCAGCATCGACGGGCCTGAGCATCTCAACATCCTCCGCTCATATCACGCCTCATCTCACCTCTCACCTCACACCTCTCCCCCTTCATCTCACACCTCACACCTCTCACTTCACACCCCTTTTCATGACATCATGGGCGGCATCGGCCTGCTGAACAAGCACGGTGTGCAATGGAACGCGATGGCCACAGTCAACGCCGCCAACGCCGACCATCCCGTGGAGTTCTACCGTTTCTTCCGCGACATCTGTTGTCAGTTCCTACAGTTTACGCCGGTGGTGGAAAAGGGAGAGAGAATAGAGGAGAGAGGAAAGAGGAGAGAGGATAGAGGAGAGAGGAAAGAGGAGTGCATCACTCCCCAGCAATGGGGCCGTTTCCTCTGTGCCGTCTACGATGAGTGGGTGAGGCGCGATGTGGGAAAGATTTTCGTGCAGCTTTTCGACGCCACTTTGGCCAATTGGATAGGAGAACCGCCGGGTGTCTGTTCGATGGCGCCCACATGCGGTCATGCTGCCGTGATGGAGGCCGACGGCAGCGTCTATAGCTGTGACCATTTCGTCTTTCCTGAATATCGTTTAGGTAACATCAAAAAAATGACGCTCACCGCCATGCTTTATGGTGAGCGTCAGCTCCATTTTGGGCGCCAGAAACGTGACGCCCTGCCTCGTCAATGCCGTGAGTGTGAGTTCCTTTTCGCCTGCAACGGCGAGTGCCCCAAGAACCGCTTCATCAACGACTGCTACGGCGAGCCCGGCCTGAACTATCTCTGCGAGGGCTATCGCCAGTTCTTCGCCCATGTGGCTGCCGACATGGAGTTCATGGCTGCCGAGCTGCGTGTCGGTCGTGCGCCCGCAAACATTATGACTCAGGCAGGTCGATAAAGAACAGGCGTTGCCCCACAAGCATATAAAGCTGTCGGTCTGTGATGCTCAGGTGATCGAACTCTGCGTAGTAGCTCACCTCAGGCATTCCCAGCTCTTGGATCAACACCAGCTTCGGTATAGGATAACGATGGTAGATGAGGCGTCGGTCGCCCATGCTGTGCAACGTGGAGTACAGCTGATCGTTGGAAAACCGCTGCCAGATGTCGAGCTTCTCGTTGACGATATAGATGTCGCCTCGGTCGGTCATCACAGGGCAGTTCTG
>Ga0310696_10011691_pt1 | contig 10011 bp, 7 predicted proteins | sample AusTroGonzalo_MG_4_FD_203885 | JGI IMG/M metagenome (GOLD analysis project Ga0310696, IMG submission 203885) | Bovine rumen microbial communities from tropical cattle in Woodstock, Queensland, Australia - Gonzalo_02 (v2) (version 2) | ecosystem: Host-associated > Mammals > Digestive system >...
TCATAAAATTGTCCATTATTGTATTCCACTTCTTGAATAGAGACTGCATCTCCATAAGACTTGATGCAAACTTGCGATGGTCGATAAATCTTTTCTCCATATTTAAAGAAATCACCCGCGCTTCTACTTAGATTCTCGTTATAATGGTATCGGCTTACCTCAGTGAAAACTTTATTCTTTTCATTATACTGATAAATATATAAGTCTTTCCCGTTCGCATCAGGAAGTCTTGTGGAAAATAGAAGTTTTTCTCCAAAGACGTCTGTTTGAATAGCATCTGTCAATGGCTCGTTTGCTATAATGCCTGACAACTCTAACTTTTCTGTTTCTGGTATGTATTTGTATTCAGTGAGTTTACCTGTCGCACTATTTTCTGGGTATATAAATATGCCATCTTGTGTTCTTCGTATGGCTGGGAAGCTGAGGTGGCTCTCGAGTTCAAGAAGAACAATGATGTCTTTCAAATCGAATGTCTTTTTGTCAATGATGAGTTTTGAGATTCGTCCTCTATTGATAGGGTCATACCACTCTTCAACTAAGACCCAAATTTCATTATCTGTTACATCTAAGATGAAAGGGTCTGCAAACCACCTGTCTTTATAGGAATGTTTTAGCCAGTTGACTTTTATAGGCATGTGTCCTTCTATGACATCTTTCAAGCTACCATCAATAAAACCGATATTATATTTCGTGTCTTTGATGTAGTGAATGAGTTGATTCTTAAATCTCATTGTTTCCGGGAGTTTAGAAGTGAGTCAAATAAATCTGTCCATTGTTTCATAATAGCATCTTGAGAGAAACGCTGAATGTTTTGCTTTGCCTTCTCACCTAAACGTTTCCTTAATTGTTCATCTTCAATGACCTTGCAGATGTTTTCGGCAAGTGCCTGTGAATTGAGATAATCAACTAAAATTCCATCTTCTCCGTCCTTTATTATATTTCGAGGCCCAAAAGGACTATCGAAAGACACACAGGGAACGCCGCAAGCCATAGCTTCCATGATGACTAATGAAAATCCTTCATATATTGAACTTAATACGCAGATGGAGCTTTCTAAATACTTCTCCATAATCTGGTTGGTTGGTTCATGCATAATCATAGAACTCTCAAGATGCTTATCCCTTATCCATCTCTCAACTTTATCATGTAACTCACCAGATCCGTATATGTTTAGTTTCCAGTCTGGGTGCTTTTGATGGACGATAGCCCATGCCTCTGTGAGATAATCGTACCCTTTTGCGTCATTATAGCGGCCAACCATAATTGCCTGTTTATTTGTTAGAATGCCACTCTCCTTTGGCATTTGGTGAATAGCATTGGCTATGACATAGGTTTTAGTGACGCCTTTCCAATCATCTGCGTCTTGTGGAGTCAATAATACGAGCGCACTTAGTTTGCTTGCATTTGCAATCTGTTTTTTTCTGAGCTGTTTTGCCAATAACTTATAGAGTCCGCCACGAGCCTCTAACAGATGATAACTGCGCAGATGTGCCTTTGTGGTGTGTGCTTCACCAATTTTGATGCTACCATCATTAATTGAGGTAATGAAGTCAAGGCTCCGCCCCATTAACGTAATGACAATATCAGGCTTTAATTCTCTCAATAGTTCTTTTAGCCGAACTTTATATTGTTGTATACATTTTAGATAGATGACCGAACGCAACAGGAAGTTGTATTCATATTGCTTATTGAAATCTATCCCCATATCCATCATTTTAACTTTTGGCGACAATGGGAAAACTATAGGTCTTCCCATTTGAGACTCGGTAATAATAGTGATGTCGTATCCGTGCTCTGCCAGATAATTGGCTTTATCTGTCAGTACTCGGTCTGCACCGCCGCTTATAGTCAATTCTGTATAGAGATATGCAATTTTCATCGTTCTATTGTTTGGCTGTATTTTGATGAGTTTAATCTGAGATATCCTTTTTTCTTACAAATATATTCTATTGCAAAGACGGACAACTTAGGAGGTAATGCTCCCAAAAAGTAGTAGAATAAGTTGTATTTGCGAAGTTGTTTAAATCTGATGATTCTTGACAAGGATGATGGATGTTTCATCATATCTCGTATTTCTCTGTCAGAAATATGTGAAGTGAACCTGTTACGATGTTTTAAAACCCCTGTCACTTGAAAAAAACATCTTCTCATTATTTTTGCGCAGACACCTCCGTAAATTGAATCGTCCTTCCATTTCTCACTGTTCCTTTTTAATAGCTTACATAGTTCAAATGATCTTTCAACTTCATGTCTGCTGATTGATTCTCTTGATTGAACATTCATTAAGGAATCTTCCCTTAGCAGATAGTAATAAGTTAAATCTGAAAGCATGACTGCATTTCTTATGCAGGGATGATATATTTCATCGAAAGCGATATCTTCTTGGAATCTTATATTGGGGAATTGCAAATTATTCTTATTAAGGAAGTCCATGCTGAACAATATGTTCCATACTGTATTTGGTAAATCATCTTTTAATTTACTATATAGATAAGATGTGAATTCTCCGTCTTTTTGGAAGACTTTGTATGGCAGAATATCATCCTTTTCCGTCCAAATATCTTTTTCGCGTTGTTTATAGTTTGATCCCCATACCACATCTACCTGGTATTTTTCGGCTGCAGAATATAAAGTGGAGAGGGCATTTGGAGTGATGTAATCGTCTGAGTCAAGAAAATAGATGTATTTGCCTTTAGCATTTTTGATAGTAGTATTCCGCGCTTCTGCTAATCCTGCATTTTTCTCATGGCTGATTATCCGGACTTTATCTCCATTGGGGTGGTTGTTAATAAGCTCTTTTATCACCACCATGGAATTGTCTGTGCCACAATCATCAACAACGATAACCTCATAGTCATCAAAATCTTGATTGAGCACAGATTCTAAACTTCTGTATACATAATGTTCAACATTGTATACTGGGAATCCGACAGTTACTTTTAAATCTTTAGCCATATAAAATGAACACTCCTATCTATGTAATGATTCTTCTTTTCTGCAAAAATAGTTTTTTTTTTTGAGTTCACCAAATTATCTGAGTATTTCTTTCTTATTTCGGCAATAATTGTTATTTTTGCATAGAAATTTCATTATTAATGCGAATTCTATATGTGACAGATGCCTTCGCCGTATGGGGAGGAATGGAGCGGGTGCTGGCTGATAAAATGAACTATTTGGTTGGTCAGTATGGATATGAGGTGGACCTCTTGACTGTAAATCAGGGAGATCACAGCTTTCCTTTCCAATTGAATGATGGTATTGGTTATTTCGATTTGCAGATTCAAATGCACCAGCAATATAGGTATCATGGAGTTAGGAGGTTGCTAATAAGAAGGAAACTAAAGCGATTGCTGAAATCTCGTATAGATAAAGTTGTTAATGAGATCCAACCGGATATCATCCTTTGTGTGAAGTTTGATTTTGTTGGTGTTCTTTATCAGGTGAAAGGTGATGTTCCTTTGATAGTGGAGTCGCATACCCTCTATAAGGCTGAGCAGATAGATGGTTCAGGTTGGTTGCGTCGTTTCCATGTTTATTTGTTTAAAAGGTGTATTCGAAAGGCAGATGCCATTGTCGCATTGACAGAGGGTGATGCTGCCGATTGGCGGAAAATAAACAGTAAAGTATTTGTTATCCCCAATGTCGTTCATCTTAATAGCTGCGGACGATATAGTAGTTGTGTGGAGAAGTCTGTCATCTTTGTTGGGCGTTTTACCGAGCAGAAAGATATCTTAAGCTTGTTGCAGATTTGGCAGAAAGTACATCAGATTCATCCTGATTGGAAGTTGGAAGTTTATGGTGACGGAAAAATAAAGGAACAAATCTCCGCAACTAACCCTGCAATTATGGTTCATGAGCCTTCAAGTAATATAATGGAGGAATATGAAAAGCACTCCATCTTAATACTCACCTCTCTTTATGAGCCTTTCGGCTTGGTACTGCCTGAGGCGATGAGTTGTGGTTTGCCTGTTGTGGCCTTCGACTGTCCATACGGTCCTGCGGATATTATAACGGATGGTGTGGATGGCTTTTTGATTAAAGATCGGGATATTGAAGCCTTTGCTGATAGGGTGTGCCAGCTGATAGAGAGTGAGGAATTGCGTTGTCAGATGGGAAAGCAGGGCGTTGTTTCTTCACAAAGATATCGGGCTGATCGTATTATGCCGATGTGGAACCGCCTCTTCCAAGAATTAGCGGAGCGTGCTTCTTCCCCCAAAGAATAATTGGGTAAAGGATTGCTACGATGATGATGGTTGTTGGTAGGGCGGTGTACCAATGGTAGCAGATGGTACCCTCGATATGCATCAGGTGCTCGATGGTGAAGTTGGCAATAGTGACGAGTACAACGTGAAGGCCTACAATAACCAGCGTTCCAATGGATATGTTGGTGATGAAAGCTGACTTACATTCGTTAAGGACTTTGCATCCATACAGGACACCAAAGAGGAAACCGAGGTTTGCTGGATAGAATAGCACAATGTGCAGCATGTGCTGGCCTTCGAAGAATGCCTGAAGATGCCAATGAAAGAACAGTATGCTGGCTCCAAGACATGCTATACAGGCCGGGAAGTCGTGTTTGGCATTGTTCTTCCTGAATAGCTGATGCTGTCCCATCACATATCCTATATAATAATAAGGTATGTTTCGCATGATTCCCATTGGAGTGAGGTCTGGGGCAAAGAACCAGTATTTATTGGCGGCATAGAGGAAGAACGAGATAATACAGAGTGCAATCATGATGGCATGTTGGTGTTTTGTCTTTCTGCACAAGTCGATGATGATGTGCATAATCAGAATGGCTGGCAGATACCAAAGTGAACCGTTCAATGGTTCGCAGAAATCGTTTTCGTGCTCCAGCAGAAGGAATCCGAAGATGGGTTTTAGGGCATGAAGCAGGTCTGGCATCATGCCATTGGCCAGATAGTGTTTCAGTATCCAATAGGGATAGACGATGAGGTTATATATTAAATAAGGTATGACAAGTCCGCGCCAGTATTTCTTCCAGTTCTCCTTGTCGCTACCTCTGTCTTTCTTCAGGTATCCAGATATGAAAAAGAACACCACCATCGTCAGCGCCTGCAGATACCGATAGTAGAACCACTCCTGCGATTGGGGCAGGTGGCAGAACACAACGCTGCATACTGCCAGCGCCTTTCCCCAGTCAATCCAGTTGATTCGCTCTTTCATGCCACAAAAGTAACATTTTTTGCTCAATTTGCCAAGAGTTCCAACTTTTTTCTGTACTTTTGTCGTCGAATGGCCAAGCAACGAATAGCATACATTGATGCAATGCGGGGATTCACCATGATTCTCGTGGTCTATTCGCATATCTGCAACTATTGTCTGGGCGACAGGGGGATGGGGTTTAACGACGTGTTTTTCCTCTTCCGTCTGCCTTGCTTTTTCTTTATCAGCGGCTGGCTGTTTGAGCAGGTAGGACGCCAATGGGATGCTGTTACTGTCAGGCAAACCGTTAAGCGGAAGTTTATGGTTCAGATTGTGCCAACCTTTATTTTCCTGCTGTTGCTCGCCCCTCCACCATTGTTCTTCAGTCGGCTTGGTGCCACTAAGGGCGGTTATTGGTTTACGTTTGCTTTGTTCGAATTCTTCTTGCTCTGCATTTTTTCTGAACGCTATTTGAAGAAGTGGAGTGGGGCGTTTGCGCTGGTTGTTTCCGTTTCAGCATTTTGCTACGACATTTACTTCAATCGTTATTTCAGGAATATGGGCATCTTGACGGATGTGCTTGGTTTCCTGAGCTTTATGACGTGGCGCTATTTTTTGTTCTTCTATATCGGCACATGGGTGAAACGCCATTTCGATATGTTCTTGAAGTGGACGGGTAAGCCTGCAGTCATCGTTGCTGTCATTCTTGGCTTTGCGCTTGTTGCCTTGATTCCTCATTCTGATGATGCCGTCAAGGAGTATCTCATTTTTTCCGTAGGTGGCATTCTGGGCATGACAATGGTCTTCACGCTTTTCCGCCAGTTCTATTCTCAACGCTTTTCACTCATCACTCATCATTCCTTAATATATATAGGTACGCGTACCTTAGATATATATTTGCTTCATTATTTCTTTCTGCCCCGTTTCCTGCTACCCTACGGAGAACAGTTGCGAGCTTACGATAGTAAACCCTTGGAGTTTGTGGTTGCCTTGGCGTTGGCATTGGTGGTAGTGGTTGTCTGTCTGCTGGTCAGCTATGTGATTCGCTTGAGTCCTTTCTTAGGACACTATCTTTTTGGCGTCGATACAGGCAATAAACGATGACGAAAATCGCAGCTTTCAGAAGCGGACAAAGGAGGTAATGTCCGCAAAGGCTCCAAGTGGATGTGCCGAAAAGACTGAAGAAGGCTGAATCGATGAAAGAGAGGAAAAATACATAATGAGCGAGGAAAATGAAATAGGACGAATCGCAGACAACCTGAGGAATCCTTTTCGTGGTGCTTGAGCAAATCCTGTTGGCGAGACAGAAAATGGCAGCGATGCTGACCACTCGGAAACAGAGCATCAGAACAGGGAAAACTACCGTAGGGTAGGTGAGTACCATCGTCAGGCCGAATGTCAAGAAAAGCAGATACCACAGCGATTCTTTCTTTGCGAAGGTCTCGATAATATTCATCTTTTTGATACCCATCAGCGCCCCAAGCGTGAAGAAACAAAGGGCATAAGGGGTTGGGCCTGGCTGGATGGCCCAGATGCCTGTCGCATAAAGAGGCAGAAGCAGAACAAGTATCCACCAACCGAGTTTCTTCACCCCTATATATATAATAGGTGTAAGCATCGACACCACGATCAGGTCCCTAAGAAACCAGAGCGGCATGTTGGCAGGCTCCCAGAAGATGCTGATACTGAAGGCTTTCAGTTTGACTGCCATCAACAGGTTCCAGAGAATATAGGGTATCAGCAGGCTCTTTATCCTCCGCTTTATTTTCTCCAGGTATGTTCGCTTGTCCCATTTCTCCACATTGGCAAAGAACAGGTATCCGCTAATAAAGAAGAACATCGGCATTGCCACCTTCACCAATGTTTGGCTCATCACCAGCTTCAGTACCTCATAAGAGTCCCATCCGCTTCCCAGCACACTATACCCCTCTGCCACCTCATTATAGCTGTGGGCATAGGTTACCAGCACTATTAGCGGCAGGCGCAGCTGATTGATGATGTCGAATTGATGTGTATCTGTTCTCTCCATTCTGCCTGCAAATTTACAAATAAATCTCCCATTTCTTTGCATATTTAGATAAAAAGGTGTATTTTTGCATGAAATGAATCATCCAATCAGTACATACCGCCACGATTTAGACCTGCTGAAGGGGCTGGCCATAATGGCTGTGTTCCTCTATCATGCTGGGTGGTGCAAGAGTGGATATCTTGGCGTGGATGTGTTTCTGGTGCTTAGCGGATACTTCATGGTGCCGAGAGTGGTGGAGCAGATGGCAGCCAAAAGGTTTGCCTACTTCTCGTTTTTAGAGAAAAGGCTTTTCCGCCTGTTGCCCTTGGTGTTGCTAATTGTTGGAGTCTCTCTCTTGGTGGGCTACTGGAGCATGTTGCCTGGCGATTTTTACTACCTTAGTGAGGAGGCTATAGCTTCTTCGATATTTGGAAATAACATTCTTCAGGGTCTTACAACCCAGAATTATTGGGCCGCCATCTATCATAAGGTGCTGATGCACACTTGGTATCTTGGCGTGCTGTTCCAGTTTTATGTGGTGTTCCCCTTGCTGATGCTCCTTACTCGCCGTTGGATGAAGACAGCCCTAATTATGCTGACTTTGATGTCTCTATTGCTTTATCTGCTACCCATCGACACTATCGGCAACAAGTATTACCTGCTTCCCTATCGATTCTTCGAAATTGCCCTTGGAGGAATCATCGCCATGAGCCCGCGGAAAGAATCTAAACCGCTGAGTTATATCTCGTTATGCTTATTACTTCTGATGATTTTCTTTGGGGCTTTCACCATTGGCGAACGTGCTATGCCTTACAATCTGGTGGGAGGAACGAATACGATTCGCGAGAGTTTCTTGCCTCGGGAAGTGCTGCTATTGTTGACAGTTTCGTTCACGGGACTGTTTGTCTATACCCATTCTGCCGAGAGCCGAATCAGCCAGTTTGCGCAACAATCGAAGCTCTTGGTACCTCTTGGTCGCATGAGTCTCAGCATTTTCCTGTGGCATCAGCCGCTGATAGCCTTCTACCGCTATCTCTATGCCGATGAATTGTCGTTCCAGGTGGTGCTTATCGTCTTTTCCGTCACGTTAATCCTCTCTCTTATTACCTATTCCCTGATAGAACGGCGCCTCCGGATTACTCCCGTTTCCAGGCTTTGCCTGCTCCTGTCGTTCCTGGCTGTTAATGCGTTCGCCCTATGGGTTTACCAGCAGGGGGGTGCAGTAAGAGACGTTCCAGAACTGGATATTCGTAAGGGAGCCTATGATCCCAAAGCATTTGAACGTTATACGGATCGTATTTATCAGTACGATTGCGACTTCTCTTCAAAGGATGCTGGGATGAAGGTGCTAGTTGTTGGCAATAGTTTTGCCCGCGACTTTGCCAACATTCTGCTCGAGTCGCCCGATTCCGATAAGATTCAGCTTTCTTATCATTATGGTATTGAGAATTGTCCGCTAAACCGTATTCGTGAGTGCGACCGCCTTTACTTCTTCGGATGGAAGCATCAGGTGCCTGATAATGTGTGGCAGAACCTGAAGCTGGGGGCCGAAGTGTGGGGCATCGGAACCAAGAATCATGGAACCAGCAACGGTATTTTCTTTAAGAACCGCCACAGAGGTGACTACTTTAGCCAGACAACGGCTATCTCGCAGGACTTCCACCGAGTGAACCGCCTGCTTCGTGAGGAATGGAAGGACCGTTATATCGATCTGCTGAGCCTGACGTTACAGGCTGACAGCACCGTTCCTGTATTCACGCCAGACCACCACTTCATTACCTACGACGGCATGCACCTAACTCCAGCTGGAACCCGCTATTACTCAGAGCTATTCAGCAACTGAGGCCCCCATAAGTATCATCCCATAATCTAAAGTGTGCCACTTAGCATGCCAAAGTGTGCCACTTAGCATGCCAAAGTGTGGCACTTAGCATGGCTAAGTCTGCCACTTAGCACGACTAACTGACCCACTTGGCATTTCATATCAAAATGAGGTACTACAAAGAAAAAAAGAGTTAATGATTTGGATTTCTCGCTACAAATGCGTACCTTTGCCGCAAAAATCAATCATAAAGTATGATATACGTATCCATCATCCTGTCAACCTATAATCATGAGAAGACAATAAGCCAGTGTCTGGAGTCGATTGTCGCTCAGGAAAATGCAGACTTGCAGATGGAATGTATCATTGTCGACGATTGTTCTACCGACGAGACATTGCCCATTATCCGACGGATAATAGGCGGCTATAGGGGCAATATCAGCTTCCGCATTTTTCGTCACCAGTCACATCACGGACTGTCGCGCAGTCGGAATACCGGCCTGCAGCGTGCTCAGGGCTACTATGTGCTGTTCGTCAATGGCGCCGATCAGTTGCGTTTCGGCTGTATCGACACCTATATGGTCAATCTGATGCGCCACTGGGATGTCGATATCATCGCAGGAAATGCCTATAACCTCAGCCTGAAGCGCAACTTGTTCAGTAACATTTCGAGCGCTTTGGCCTTTCATGGCAAGGGAGCCGACGTCTACCAAGAGATGCTTCGAAACCACCTCTATCTGTATGCGAACAACAAATTGATACGTCGTGAACTGCTGATAACCAACCAGATAATGTTCGACGATAAAATGGCCTATGCCGATATCCATTGGGCTTTCTCCCTTTTCTCGTGTATATCGTCAGGCGTTATGTTGCCTGATGTCACCTATGAATATGGAATACGCCATGTTGGAGCCATCAGTCAGGCCGAGAAATGGGTGAATGCATTGTTGGCCAGTTATACGGCAACTTGCGAATTGCTGCTCGACAAAACTCCGCGTCCGGAAAGTTCCGATGG
>Ga0310696_10011692_pt1 | contig 10010 bp, 17 predicted proteins | sample AusTroGonzalo_MG_4_FD_203885 | JGI IMG/M metagenome (GOLD analysis project Ga0310696, IMG submission 203885) | Bovine rumen microbial communities from tropical cattle in Woodstock, Queensland, Australia - Gonzalo_02 (v2) (version 2) | ecosystem: Host-associated > Mammals > Digestive system >...
GAAGCGGATCCAGCGGAAGGACGCCGTGAAGCCGGTGGAAACGCCGGAAGGCGAATACAGCGCGGCGGACGCGATGGAAGGGATGCAGGACGCAGCGGACGAGTTCTTCGGGAAGTGCGAGGACATGGGCATCCGGACGGAAGGAAGGCCGAAGATCACGAAGCCGGTCAACTATGACGGCTACGACGTGACCGCGATCCGGCACCCGGCGCTGGGAGAGTTCTACTATGACCGGAAGTTCAACAGCATCGACTGGCGGACGGAAGAAGGCGACGAGGTCAGCATGGCGCCGGCAATGTGGAGAGAGCTGACGGAGCAGCTGTCGAAGATCATGGAGATCCTGGGGGTGGAACTGTGAGCGAGGCGAAAGAGATCCGGCACATCAGGCCGCTGAACCCGCGGATCGCGTTCAGCCACGAGTACGACAGCAGCGACTACCCGGACATCATCAAAATCCCGATGGAGGACGGCAAGGTAATCACGTACCGCCGGGAGATCCGGCAGCCGGAGCCCAGGGTGACGAAGGCCATCGACCTGATCCGGATCATGCGGGAGAACACCTACGGCGGCCAGGGATACCTGGCGAAACACGCAAAAAAATGACCGGCGATGCTGCAACATCGACCGGCCGGAGAACAAAAGAATCCGTGCTTATTGTAGCACAGAAGGAGAGGAAAAACAAATATGAGAGCACTGTATGACATCGACCAGGCGATTCTGGACTGCGTCGACCCGGAGACGGGCGAGATCCTTGACCCGGAGAAACTGGACGCGCTGCAGATGGAGCGGGAGCGGAAGCTGGAAGGCGTGGCCCTGTGGGTCAAGGACCTGAACTATGAGGCGCAGATGGTGAAGGAAGAGGCCGACAGGCTGACGGCCCGGAAGCGGGCACTGGACAACAAGATCTCCGCGCTGAAGATGTGGCTGCTGATGGCGCTGGACGGCGGGAAGCTGAAGACGCCGCGGTGCAACGTATACCAGACGCACAGCCAGCGGCTGAGCGTGGTGGACGAGACGGAACTGGTGAAGTTCCTGCAGACGCTGGAGAAGCCGGAGCGGTTTCTGAAGTTCCGGGAGCCGGAGCTGAAGAAGGATGACATCAAAAAGGCGCTAAAGGACGGGACAATCATCCCGGGCGCGGCGCTGGAGACGACGGAAAGCGTGGTGATCAAATGAACATTACCAGAGGAAGGCAGAAGACGGCGATCCGGGTCGGGATCTACGGGACGGAGGGCGTCGGGAAGACCACCTTTGCGAGCCGGTTCCCTGGCGCTGTGTTCATCGATACGGAGGGCGGCACGAAGCACATGGACGTGGCGCGGTTCGACCAGCCGGCGGAGCTCGGGGACGTGATCGACCAGATCAACTACGTGATCAGCAACCCGGAGAAGATCGGCACGCTGGTCATCGACACGGCGGACTCCCTGGAGAAGCTGATCTTTCAGAGCGTGTGCGTGGAGAAGAAGATCCAGAACATCGAGGACATCGGATACGGCAAAGGCTACATCTACGCGAAGCAGAAGATGCAGCAGATCCTCGAGATGCTGGACCAGGTCATCGCCCGGGGTGTGCACGTCGTGATCGTCTGCCACAGCATGATCCGGAAGTTCGAGCTGCCGGACGAGATGGGCAGCTATGACCGGTATATGCTGAAGCTGAACGAAAAGAACATCAGCCCGCTGATTCGGGAATGGGTGGATATGCTCCTGTTCGCCAACTACAAGACGGACGTCGTCACGGATTCGGACGGAAAGACGAAGAAGGGCAAGGGCGGCCAGAAGCGGATCATGTACGCGAACCACAGCGCCTGCTGGGACGCGAAAAACCGCTTCGGCCTGCCGGACGAGATGCCCTTCGAGTACGGCCAGATCGCTCACCTGTTCGGCGAGGCCGCGCCGGTTGACGCGGTGCACGAAGATGAAAAACCGGCGCCTGAACCTGAGGTCACGGTGGCCACGGTCAGCAAGGTGCCGGCGAAGAAGCAGAAGAAGCAGGCGATCAGCACCGACCGGCCGGAAAGCATGAAGAGCGACGATCCGGAGAAGGACCGGCTGCTGGACCGGCTGTGGACGAAGATGATCGCCCACGAGGTCTACGATCCGCTGATCCTGCAGGCAGTGGTCAGCGAGAAGGAATACTACGACATCGCGGTGCCGATCCGCGACTATGACCGGGAATTCATCAGCGACGTGCTGATCGAAGCATGGGACCAGGTCAACAGCCTGTGCCAGAGCAAAATTCATGATTTACCCTTCTAAGGGAGAAAGCGAGGAATACTTATATGGCGAACGAGAATCTGAAAACCTACGACTGGGACGACGAGGTGGAGCTGAGCGAGGACCAGGAGCGCGGCGGGCAGGAGACGGTGATCCTGCCGGACGGGAAGTATCCCTTCGAGGTGATCAAGGTCGAGAAGCAGTGGTACGACGGCGGGAAAAAGATCCCGGCCTGCAACATGGCGAAGGTGTTCCTGCGGATCGACGGCGGGGAGCTGGGCACCGGATTCGTGGCGGAGAACATCTACCTGGCCGAGGGTTTCGAGTGGAAGGCCGGCGCGTTCCTGCGGGCCATCGGCGTCCGCAGCCACGGCGACAAGCTGGAGTTCCGGAAGCTGCTGCACTGCGACGGCGAGAAGGGCCGCTGCGAGATCTACGTGGACGAGTACGACCGGAAGGACGGCAACGGCAAGGGCCAGAGCAACAAGCTGAAGCGGTTCTTCGACAAGGAAGAGGAGGCCCCGAAGAAGGCGTTCAAGAAGGGGGCGTTCTGATGGATGTAGGAGATGCTATCCGTGAATTCATACTGAGAGAGCAAGAGGGAAAAATCTGCCCGTTCAGGGGTGCTGTCGGAAGCAAGTGCGTCGAGGAACAGTGCGCTATGTGGTACAAGATGAAAAACAACAGCGGAGAAGACGTATCAAAATGCGGCTTCCTGATGGCTGCGAACGCACTGACACATCTTGCGACCGTAGGGATGGATGTGTTCCCGGGATGATGGATATTAATGAAGCCAGGGAGATGCTGCGGCATATCCCGTGCGCTTCCCTGAATTACCAGGAATGGACGAACATCGGGGCGGCCCTCCACCACGAGGGCCTGCCCTGCTCCCTCTGGGAGGAATGGAGCGCTTCCGATCCGAGCCGGTACCACGCCGGCGAGTGCGAGAAGAAGTGGCGGACCTTCGGCAACTATGCCGGCACGGACGTCACGATGGGCACGGTGTACCACATGGCCGTGGAGTACGGATGGGACCCGGTGGCCGGGAAGAAAACCTACGGATGGGACGACGTGATCACCTACGACGGCGAGCCGATCGATACCAGCGGATGGCAGCGGGAGGACACAAAACCGCTGACACCGCCGCCGACAAAGGACAGCTTCAGCCCTGCGAAAGAGGCCAGCGACTACATCAGCGCACTGTTTGAGCCGGAGGAAAAGGTCTGCTACATCACGACGGCCTACCAGGACGAGGACGGCAAGTACAAGCCCTACGGCAAGACATCCAGCCGGACTGCGAAGCAGCTGCTGGACAGTATCAAGAAGCACCCGGACGATATCACGCTGACCTTCGGCGACTATACCGACGCGGCCGGCGTATGGATCTGCTTCAACCCGATGGACGGAGAAGGCCGGAGCAACAAGAACGTTACCAGTTACCGGTACGCGCTGGTGGAGAGCGACACCCAGGACATCGACACGCAGTACCAGATCATCCAGGACCTGCGGCTGCCGGTGAAGATGCTGGTGCATTCCGGCGGGAAAAGCCTGCACGCGATCGTGAACATCGGCGCGGTGGATTACAAGCAGTACCAGGAGCGGGTGGATTTCCTGTACACCGTCTGCCGGAAACACGGCCTCGTGGTGGACACCCAGGACAAGAACCCCAGCCGCCTGAGCCGGTTCCCCGGGTTCCGGCGCGGAGAAAAGCTGCAGTACATCGTAGACCGGAACATGGGCCTGAGCGACTTCGTGGAGTGGCAGCACTACATCGAGGACGAGATGGTCGAGCCGCTGCAGGTGCAGAACCTGGCGGAGATCTGGGACGATATGCCGCCGATCAAGCCGGAGCTGATCGAAGGGATCCTGCGGCAAGGCCACAAGATGCTGCTGGTTTCATCCTCGAAAGCGGGCAAAACTTTCGCGTTAGTGGAGCTGGCGATCTGCATCGCGGAGGGCCGGCGGTGGCTGGGCTTCCGGTGCAAACAGGGGCCGGTGCTGTACCTGAACATGGAACTGGACGAGGCCAGCTTCGACGACCGGATGCGGAAAGTTTACGAAAAGATGGAACTGGCAAACCCGCACCGGGAGAACATCGACATCGTGCACCTGCGCGGGAAGGTTGAGGTGCTGGACAAACTGATCCCGCAGATCACCCGGACCATGAAGGCGAAGGAATACGCGGCGGTGATCCTGGACCCGACCTATAAACTGGGCATCGGCGACGAGAACGCCGCGGAGGCCGTGATCAGGTTTACAAACGCCATCGACCGGATCGCGAACGCGGGGGCCAGCGTGATCTACGCGCACCATCACAGCAAAGGAGCCCAGGGCGCGAAGGCGAGCATGGACAGGGCCAGCGGGTCCGGCGTGTTTGCCAGGGACGCCGACGCGTTGTTGGACGTGATCGAGTTGCGGATCCCGAAGGAACGGATGGAGGAAGTGAAGGCCGAGTACGGCGAGAAGGTGACCGCGTGGCGCATGGAAGCGACCCTCCGCGAATTCCCGCGGATTGAACCGGTGAATCTGTTCTTCAGTTATCCGCTGCATGAGATTGACGCCGCGGGGATCCTGAGCGAGGCGAACCTGGAAGAGAACGAACGAAGCATGGAAAACGGCCGGGAGATGGGCAGCCTGGCACGGTCCGCGAAGAAGGCGGACATGAAGGCGAAGCTCTACGAGGCCGTGGACAGGGACATCGAATTCGACGGAAAACGGAAAACGTACAGGCAGTACGCCGATGAATTCGGAGTCTCCGAGAAGACAATCAAGAGGTACATGAGCGAGTGGGAAGAGGACATTTGAGAAGGGGACAAAAAGGGACAATCCAGTTTATATAGAGAAATGTCCTGTCCCTTACAGGAATGTCCTGCGGAACAGGGACAGGGTCGAAGATCTCCCTGTCCACTGTCCGCGCTTAGGACATTGAAAGGAGTGACCCGATGAGATTCAAGCTGAAGATGATCCCGCCGACGGCCACCGCCCAGCAGAAGGGCGAGCGGGTTGTCGGGGGATATATCCACCACTACAAGAAGAAGAACGTCGCCGCGGCGGAGGCCATCCTCCGGGACGCGCTGCTGCCGTACGTGCCGGAGGCGCCGATTGCGGACAGGCCGATCTATTTCGGAGCGATCTGGGAGTTCCCGTATCCGAAGAGTGCAAAGAAACATCAGCCGGGCAAGTTCAGACAAAAGTTCACACGTCCGGACACGGACAACCTGAACAAGCTGCTGAAGGATGTCATGACGGATATGGGATTCTGGAAGGATGATGCACTGATCAGTGTAGAGTTCATTGAAAAGGTTTACAGCGATGAGCCCGGCATCCTGATCCTTATAACAGACCTAAAGCCAGATTTTGACGAGTTGGCGTGGGAGGAAGACCTTAATGACAAAGGTGAAGCCATTTATTAAGTGCATCGACTGCTGGCCCGGACCGATTCCGCAGGAGAAGCTGGACGCGTACAGGCAGCTGATCGACGAGGGCCAGATCCGGAAGCACCATGTGGTCTATAACCGGAGCACCGGCAGGACGATCGTCGAATACTACACGATCGCGCCGCATGAGTGGATCCGGGAAGAGCTGAAGAAAAGGAGTGCAACATGAGAACACCTTACTCGCTGCCGGAGAAGGACTGCGAGCGGCTGAAGCGGACCGAGATGATCGGGATGCGGATGTTGCTGGCGCACCTGTCCTCCGCGGCATATTTCCAGGAAGACCTGAAGGACCGGCTGGAGTGCATCCCGGACGGAAACCGGCGGCTCCGGCTCGCGATCGGCGGGCTGCGGGCCGTATGCGATGACCTGATCGGGACGATCACCCGGGCCCAGGCAAAGCAGATCTACGGGACGATGAAGGATTACGACCTCCGGCTGGTGCCGAAGATGACGCCGGGCTCGGTGAATATCATCCTTACGAAAGAACAGGGAAAGGACCTGATGGACTTAGCCAGGGAAAAATGCACCGGATGCGTCGAGGACGGGGAGAGCTGCCGGGAGTGCCGGCTGTACCAGATCCTCGAGAGCACGACGCCGATGGACGATTACGGGGACGGGCTGATCTGCCCGTACTCGCTGGCGGTATGGAAGGAGTGAGAGCATGGGAAAGTCGAGGCTTGTATGCAACCTGGGAATGGCGGACTTCTTCACGCTTCCGGACAGCGCGGAAGTCTGGCGGAAAAAGGGGACAGAACCGATTCGTATTGTTGATGCATCCGGGGATTATGTGAAACGCTATAAGGCGTATGAATGCGAATCCCTGTATGACAGCAGCCAGACGGTCCGGCTCCCGGGGAACCAGCGGGTCGATCTTGTTGATCAGTAACAGGAGGCGGACGCATGAGGCTGAAGGACCTGAGCCGGGCGGAGCGCCGGGAACTGAACCGGATCGTCCGGAAACAGAGGCGGCAGAAACGTAAGCGGAAGGCAATATCCCACACAACTTGTGTTGGGCAACGCAGTAAAACGTTGAAAACGTGTTGAATGCGTTAAACGTAACAATATAGTTATTAAGGGAAGGTGAAAGAGTGGAAGAGTTAGAGAAGATTATCAATGAATTGAACTGCCTTCCGACAACTGTGTACTGTGGCTTTTATCAATTACGAATGACACACAGTCTTCGTGATGAGGTGGTTAAACTACTGAAAGAACAACAGGAACAGATTGAGAAGTTGGAAGAAACAAATGCGTATTATGAAAACGAAATGTTTAATAATCAATAGGAACAGTTGCAACAACCACAACGCAAAACCAACGCACAAAAATCTGCGTTGGATGTGCGTTGGTTTGCGTTGAAGAAAGGTCGGTGAAGTGGGAATGAGTTGGCAACAGATAGTGATGATTGTTTGGCTCGCAATATGCGTAGGAATCGGATTAGTACAACACGGCAAGCCAAAGCAAGGTTATTACAACGTATTGACAGACCTGCTATCTGCGGCATTGCTGGCATACATACTGTGGTCAGGCGGTTTTTGGAATTAGCATACGATAACTTCGCAATAGGAGCAATTTAGCGAAGAATCGGATGGAGGGATGATATGACAGACAGGGAGCGCGTCGTGAACAGGCTGAACAAGCTGATTAAAGCGGCGCACAATGAAAACTATGATTTTGTGTACATCCCGGTCGGCACCGCGAAACTGATCGTGAAGCTGCTGGACAATATGCCGATCGTCCTGCAGAAAGGCGACCGGATCTTGATCCCGGAGAGAGGGGGAATGGACATTGAGCGAAGGAGCACTTGAACGGCTGAAGCAGCTCCGGGATGCCTGTATCCTGCGGCAGGCAACCTGGGCGAACAATCCGTTGATCGAGTGCGGAGACTTCACCTACGGCCAGCCGATCGTTCACCAGTGGGACAGGACAACCAGGCTGAAGATCGGGAAGTTCTGCAGCATCGGCGGGAACGTTCAGATCCTGCTCGGAGGCGAGCACCACACGGAATGGCTGACCACGTATCCGTTCGATGTGCTGCTGTGTGACGGCGTTGCGAAGAGCAAAGGCAACGTGATCATCGGGAACGACGTATGGATCGGAGACGATGTGATGATCCTGAGCGGCGTACAGATCGGAGATGGAGCCGTGATTGGTGCTCGGTCTATTGTCACGAGGAATGTGAAGTCTTACGAGATCGTAGGAGGCAATCCGGCTGAGCATATACGTTTTCGGTTTGGGAGCCCGCATGAAGCAGTACGTGTATGGAGTACAGAGTGGTGGAACTGGTCGATCGAGAGGATCGCGGAGGCGCTGCCGATCCTGAGCTCCGGAGACATTGACGCACTGGAGGAATTCAGCCATGATTGACTGCAAAAACTACGTGATTACGCATCGGAAATGGCCGATTGTCCAGGATGATTTCTATACGGCGCTGTGCGTAGGAGGGCTGCGCGTTCCTGGGATGCTGTGCGAACTGGACGGGGAGAACCTTAGCAAATACAACGACCGTATAAACGAAGCGACCGGCCTGTACTGGATATGGAAGAACACGGACAGCGAGTACGTCGGCCTGAGCCATTACCGGAGATATTTCAATAATCAAGGGAGCCGGCTGGACAGGACAGGCGTCAAGAACATCCTGGTCGATTATGGGTACGACATCATCCTGGCGCCGATCCGGCTCACGTGGCCTGTGTATGAAAATATTCGGATGGCCGTGGACAATGATCTGAGTGTTGTCGCGTCCCATGTTTTCCTGCATAAGATCCGGGAGACGCATCCGGAATACGAGGTACCGTTTCAGAAGGTGCTGCACGGGGACCGGATGTACGTCTGCAATATGTTCGTTACAAGGAGGGAAATCCTTAATAAGTATTGCGAGTGGCTGTTCTCTTTCCTGACGGACGCGACAGATCTGATCGACGTGGAATACGAGTACGGGTTCCGGAGAAGGACGGCCGGGTATATGGCGGAGATCATGTGGACGGTGTGGATGGAAAAGCAGAACCTTAGAGTGTATGAGATGCCGGTGGAGGTGGTCAGATGAGCGAACCGTTTTTCAGCGTGATCGTGCCGGCACATAATAGCCAGAGATATGTCGGCGCGTGTCTGTGGTCAGTTAAACGTCAGACGTTCAAAGATTTTGAGCTGATCGTTGTGTGCGATAATTGCCAGGACAAAACTGCGAAAATGGCAAAGCACTATGGCGCGGACAAGATCATCGAAACAGATTACGGCATGGACGGGCTTGCCAGAAACGCCGGCATCGAAGCAGCGGAAGGCGAGTGGATCATGTTCCTGGATGACGATGACTGGTGGATTCATGAGTACGTGCTGGAAATGGCGAAAAAGACGATCGACGGCATCCTGTTTCCTGTTGACATGCTGCTGTTCGATTTCATCTGGAAGGACGCGCCTCCGCACAAGACGCCGTACTATGTGCAGGACATTGACAATGTGAACATTGCCGTATGGAGCAAGGCGTTCCGGCGGGACTTCATCGGAGACACGCGCTTCCCGGCGATCCCGTTCACCAGCGACAAGCCGTTCATGGATGAGCTGATCAAGAAACAGCCGGTCGCGTATCCGACGCACCAGCTAATCTACTATTACAACTACATGAGGAAGGGAAGCCAGACGGAAGAACACGAGAGGGGAGGCGGTGACGGATGACAAGAGAGCAGGAGATCCTGACGGATTACCGGCTGATCGTGATGGAGATTGAAACGCTGGAGCGACAATCTAAGTTCCTGAACAAGTACATCGGAGGGCCGCGGCCGGTCAGATCTCCGCAGCTGACGGGGATGCCAAGAGGAACCAATAACCCGGAGGCGGCAATGATGCAGCAGAAGGACGATGATCCGATCTATCACATCGAAGAACTAAGCAACGATCTGAGGGAGATGATGATGGAGTTCGAGGACATCGTGAACAGGATCAAGGACCGCCGACTGTTCATCATCGTCCGCAACTACTACGCGCTCGGATGGACGGATGAGAGGATCGCCGAGAGCATGGAGCTGTCCAGGCAAACAGTGCAGAAGATTCGCTCAGATTATTTCAATTCGTTGGCGTGATTTGCTTGAATTAGCACTACACATGGACATAATAGTAAGATGAAATACGTCCGCAGGGACGTCACGCACGGGCGCACGGTGATGGACATGACACCGTGCGCTTCTCTTTGTTCTCGTTATTGCGGGGCCGGCGGGGTTTTCTCCTTTCCCTGCCTGGGGGTCGCACTCATGATACGGCGAGGTGGGTCCAGAGTGCATCATGATGCTCAGATTGAAGCGTTCTACACTTCCAGCGCATGGAGGAAGAGCAGGGCATCATTCCTTAGTGAGAAAGGCGGGCTGTG
>Ga0310696_10011694_pt1 | contig 10009 bp, 3 predicted proteins | sample AusTroGonzalo_MG_4_FD_203885 | JGI IMG/M metagenome (GOLD analysis project Ga0310696, IMG submission 203885) | Bovine rumen microbial communities from tropical cattle in Woodstock, Queensland, Australia - Gonzalo_02 (v2) (version 2) | ecosystem: Host-associated > Mammals > Digestive system >...
TATGTGTCACGTTCTGACGCTCCCGTATGTTTTATGATTATACGGATACGATACTGAATAATCAATTGAGTATTAAGTATCCTGTTTGTTACAATTATACGGATTGAAACGGAGCAAACGTGAAGCTAAAGAAAACGGTACCTGTAATAGTTTTGTCTCTTATTCTGGTTTTAGCCGCAGCTATCGTTGTGCTTTGGAGCATGCCAGGCCTTACAGACGGAAGCTATCTTGATGTAATTCTTGAACACCTTCTTCCCACGGAAGGGAACGTCAGTGTGAGTGTGGACAGGATTGACCGCAGTTTCCTCAGGAGCATCAACCTCTATGACGTTGATGTCTACGTGTATGATGAGCTTGCTGTTCATTCGGATTCGATAAAAATCAAGATGGGCATTTTTGACCTTTTTAGACTGGTAATTGCCAAAACGGTCAAGAACGTAAATGCCATGGTTATTGATACTGATGTGACAGTCAATGACACTGTGATGAGGTTGTTTGCAAAATCCACAACAGAAGAAACCAACCCACAGACACCAACTACGCAGGCAGCAAATCAGGAAGAAACTGTACAGGACTCAAAGCTGAAGAGGATGTCTTTCACCTTGGACATCAGGAACCTCTCGGTTAATGTAAATACTTCTGAGATTAAGGCAACAGTTTCAGATTCCGATGCTTATGTGAGGATGAAGGGGACAATGGACATTACGTTCACTTCTCCCATGATTAAAGCAGAATACAAGAGCAAAGATTCAATAATGAGTGTAAAGGACCTCCAGTTGTATGCCGTGGATGTGTTGGATAATGCGGATGTCAAAGCTGTCATCTCTGATCTTGACGGTACATTCGGGAAATACAGCGCGGATGGTTCATTTGTACGTCTGACTCTTCTTTACTCAGAGAATCAAGACTCCAACGTAACTGTCGCTGCAGACAAACTGAACGTTGATGCAAATGTATTCAAAGCGGTTTCAGATAACGTTTACGCATACGCCAACATTGCAAGCTTTGACTCACTTTGGGGCGGTTTCGAAGGTGAAAGGGTAGATGTTACGGATTTCGGTATTGAATACACAGATGTTGCAACTGTCGAGAATCTGAAAACACACTTTTCCTACAACAATGGTGCAGCAGAATTGAGGGTTGAGCAGTCAAAAGTTTCATCAGAAACAAATGTTGACTGGATTGAAAAGGTTTCATTTGATCTTGTTGCGGAAGCAGGTGTTGAGAGTATTGAGAACATCGACCTGAAAACTGTGAACCTTACAGCTTCAATGGACAATCTGAAGTGCAAAGCCCTGCCTTATGCCACAAGTGTGGGCTTGATCTACAGGGATGAAACGGTTCAGGCAACAGTAAGGACCGATGGCCTGTATCTGAACTCTACTTACAACATCAATTCTTCTGATACTGCGGTGGGAATAGATATAGATTCGATGAAGCCCTTTGATTACAGCGTATTATTTGAAAAGTTCGTTCCGCAGGCATTGAAGATAGTAGACGCAGAGACAGAGCTTTCTGCAAATATATCGGTTTCCGGTAAATTGGATCTGGAGAAGCCTGAAGCCTATGTTGGTCTCAACATTGCAGTCAGAGACCTCAAACTGAGTAAAGACCTTGCGTTCAACGGTGCATTATCACTTGATGCAGACCTGATGGACAAGAAGGTTTATGTTCACAGCCTTGCCCTTACGGCAATGGATTACCGTGTGACATTCTCAGGTCAGTTTGACCTTGATACATACTTTCCCCAGGGACAGTTGCTTGTCACAAATGCCTTGGACGGATCAAGAGTGGCGGACTTCAACTTCAGTCTTGCGGATGATGCCGGGTACTACACGTACGACGGACGTTTTGCCTTCATGGCTTCCAGTTATTTCTCCGGCCAGTTACGCTGGAAGGGAGAGAGCATAGTTACGGCGGAATCTGTATTCGTAACACCTTATCAGGAGTTCCCGCTTACAATTACCCTTAATACCCAGACGCTTAATGCTGATGTTGTCGGACCTCATGTTGAAGGCTACCTTAAGCTCACGGACCAGGGTAGGTTTGAGACTGAGGGAAAGATTAATAATGCAAAGTTCCACCTGAGTGACAGCATGGTTTTTGATGGCTCTCTAGATTTCGGAGGTTACTTCGATCTGGGCAGCGGCCTTTACAGACTGGACCTGAAAGATGCAATGATAGACATTTCAGATATCGCCTATGTGGGATTCGATATTGCTCTTTTGAACAACAGGGTTGAAGTGACAGAGTTTATCTTAGGCCGCTTTGCGAACAGGGCTGAGTTTGAGGGTTTCGGCTACCTTGATTACGGTTCAATTGCCGACCTGATCAGTTTCAACACTGCTGCTTTCTCAGGTTCTGTAAACCTTGGACAGAAGGGCAGGGAAGGAGGAATCAGGGCAGCTCTTTCAAACAACAACTACAGTCTTGATGCTGATATCTTCCTCACAACAGACCTGAAAATAGGAATGCTCGGACAGAGAGGTTACGGATTCTACGCCGACTGCGGAATAGGTGACCTGTCCTTTAAGGCTGAGTACAGACATCCATATATCCAGATATTCAACCCTGAAGGTAATCTCTTCGGTCTCAGGCTTGACCAATTCAATATTGTATACAACCTGGACAAGGCCGTTCTTGACGGACTTGTGGGAGTATCGCTTCAGCCTAACAAGTATGAGACATCTATGGCCGGTGCTGAAATTGAATTCAGCATCACATATGATTCAATACGGAATATCGCTCTCAGTTATGCAGGTCTTGAGGAATCCAGTACTGCCAGTGTGAAACTTAGAAACCTCCATCTGGGAGAGTACGTTTCTGAAGATGAATTCAACCAGGTGCTTATACTGGATAACAATTCGGTGAGAATTGAGGGAGACGTTATCAACGGCAACTACAGCCTTGAGAACGGCAACCTTGAACTGTCCGTTTCAGACAGCCTTCCTGTTTCATTCAACCTTGAGGGAAAAACAGGAAAGAACCTTGATATGATGATCAGAAATCTGAATATTGAACTGCCTGTTCTGGGACAGCTTTTATCAATACCTTTCCTGCACTTCCTCGACGGCTCATTTACTGGAGACCTTCTTGTAAAGGGTCCTGCATCAGACCCGTCATTCTACGGAATGCTATACACTCCCAGGATTGAGATTGATCTGTTCTACCTGCCAGACCAGACCCTGATTGCAAATGGAATAGCTATTTCCGTCAACGACCATGAGGCCAGTTTTGCACCAACGCCCACCTATGGATACAGCACAAAAGAAGGCTCATTCTTCAACGGCAGACTGACCATAACCGCCCAGCTTCAGAACCTGGGTCTTTCAGAACTTGTTATAGACATTGACGATATCGAGAAGCCGATAGACTTCTGGTATCCTCTTATAACGAAAAACTTTGATATGAACATTACCAGCAACGTTACGGGCCATATAATCCTGTCCATCGTAGGCGGACAGCTAGGCCTTGGAGGTGACATTGTTGCTGAAAACCTTGATATAACTCTCAAGATTCCGGACAACCTTCCCGAGTGGTACTACGAGACATCAGTTGCAATGAATCTTGATCTTGATATCACCGCAGGAAAGGACTGTGAATTCTTCTATCCTGAAAAGGATAACTCCTTCATGAACTTCACGGTCAACGAAGGAGAGAAGGTCCACCTGGACCTGGATAATGACGGAGACGGCTTTACAATCACAGGCTCTTTGAGTGTCAAGACCGGTAGAATCTACTACTTCCAGAACGACTTCTTTGTCACTGACGGAGCTGTCAAGTTCACAAAGGCCGTTGCAGATCCTGAGAAAACCTTCAATATGACCATAGACATGACGGCAAGGCTTAGGGAGTATGACTCGAACGGAAAACAGACAGACATCTACCTTATCCTTCAGAACTCGACTCTGGACAACCTGGTTCCGCGTTTTGAGAGCTCGCCGGCAATGAGTCAGGCAGAGATAATGCAGTTCCTAGGCCAGTCGTTCATCCAGTCTCCTGAGAACGGTGTGTCGCTGTATTCGCTTGCATCCATAGCGACGGCTACCGCCGATGCCTTCACGACTCTCGGACTTCTCAATCAGGACTCCAACTATTCGCTGTCAAAGGGAATGAGGGAGGCTCTTGGCCTTGATATGTTCTCTCTTAGATCATCCGTAATTCAGAACCTTGTTCTCAGCTATCTGCCCGGAATGGGACAGAACGATTACAACATGGTTTCAAGATACCTGGACGGTACTTCCATCTTTGCCGGAAAGTACTTCAATTCAGGACTGTTCGGTCGTGCATCCGTTTCTCTCAATGCGGGAAAGACGGTTAAATTCGATATAGAACTCAGCGTGAACTGGGATAATGAAATAGGAAGTTTCAGTATTTTCACCAGCCCCGGTGAGTTGTCTCTCTTTAATTTTTTAGATAATATTGGTTTCAGTTTTTCCAGGCGTATACTCCTGTAAATCTGAACCGGAGGATTGGTTATAATGAAGAAGAAATTATTTGTTCTTGCCCTTATCGTACTTACAGCATTTGCTGTTTTTGCCGAAGAAATGTGGTGGAGCGGTAGGAATATCTCAGGCTTTGACGTTGAAGGACTTAAAAATGTAAGTTCATACGATGTCAACAGCGCCCTTTATGAGTTCAGAGGACAGAAACTTTCAGAAAACCTTGTCAGTGAAATGGAGAAGAAACTTCTCGTCATTGACGGAATTGCCGAGGTTTCAGCCGGTGCTGTTGAATCATCAGATGGTGACGTAAGGGTTTACTTCAAAGTTACTGAGAGCCCTTACATTACAAGCATTGATGCCAGCGGTCAGTCAAAGGTAAGAAAGTCAGATATCATTTCGGGAATCGGTTCAATCAAGGCCGGAACCTTTATTTCAAAAGATCTGAATGAAGCATCTCAGGCTATCAAGGCCAATGTTGTCGAACTCTATTCCAAGAAGGGTTTCGAAACTATTGCAGTTGATGTTACATACTCATTCAACCAGGAGAAGAACACAGTTGCCTTCTCAATTTCAATCACCGAGGGTATCCAGACAAGGATTGTCGGAATCTTCTTTGAAGGTAACGAGCATGCAACAGATGCAGTTCTGAAGAAGACAATCGACTCCAAGGTAAAGAGCCTCTTCAACCAGGGTTACCTGAGCCAGACACAGCTTGATTCAGACAAGGTCAAGATTGAAAGCTACTACCAGACAATCGGATATGTTGACGTAAACGTCACAGATGTCCGCGTTGAGGAAGCAGCAGAGCAGAAGAACGAGAAGTACAAGGATGTTAATGTTACCTTTGTCATTGAGGAAAACGAGGTCTGGTACTACGGCGGAATGGATGTAAAGGGAAATACAATCTTTTCTGATGAAGCCATTGCCGAAGTAATGACAATGAAAGAGGGAACAATCCTCAACCTCGAGAAACTTGTAAGTCAGTACGGCGCTGTTGCAGACCTTTATTACAACACCGGATACATTTCAAACCGCATGACTATCGATGAGGAGCGTGATGAGAGCCATAAGACCATCAAGTTCCACGTGACAATTGTTGAAGGCCCTCAGGCAACTATAGAGAAGATTATCTTCACAGGCCTTACAAAGACCAAGGAGCATGTAATGAGGCGTGAGCTCACCCTCAACGAGGGCGATGTCTTCTCAAAGATCAAGCTTCAGACAAGTGCACAGAACCTCTACAATACAGGTCTGCTTTCAGAACTTGACTATGACATCTACTACGGCAACGAGGAAAACTCCATTATTCTCGAGTTCAAGCTTACCGAAGGCCAGCAGATGGATATCCAGTTCGGTGCCACATTCGGCGGCAGTGTATCAGGATTCCCTGTTTCAGGATTCCTCCAGCTGAACAACAGAAACCTTGGCGGACGCGGTCAGAGTCTCAGTGTTTCAACAACACTTTCTCCTGACTCACAGTCAGCTTCTATTACATTCGGTAACTCATGGTTTGCTGGAAAGAGATGGTCCAACTCGTTCACTCTTGGCTTTAACAGAACTCTGTACAGTGACGAACTGCAGGTAGGTACAGGCAGCGCACAGTATTCAGGTTGGAACGATGATGTTGTATGGCCCTACGGTTATACAAGTTACGAGGATTACAAGGCTGCCAAATTTGCACTTCCTTCCAAGCAGTACCTGATGTCCTACAAGCTGATCAACGTTTCAGTAGGCTGGACAACCGGTTATACATTCATCTTTGATTCAGGAAGACTTGGACTTTCAGCCGGTCTGAACATCGGTATCAACCATGCAGTCGTTGATAAGAAGTACACTCCGTATGAGAAACTTATAAGCAAGTACGCAGAAGACGGACTTCACTTCTCCAACAAGCTGAGCCTCAGCGTCCAGTGGGATGGAAGAGACTATGTTACCAACACAACAAAGGGATACCTTGTCGGTGTCGGAGCAACCTATGCCGGAGGCTTCCTCGGCGGTCTTTCCAACTACATAAAGACATCGGCTTCAGCCGCCGGTTACATTAAGCTGTTTGAGCTGGGACCTGAGGACAACAGAAGAAACGTTATGTTCGCAGCAACAACAAACGTCAACTTTATGCTTCCCCAGTACTACAATAACCCGGACGATGAAAAGAACCCTGGTTGGGCTTTCCACGATGCAAAGCTTGGTGCCACAAAGTATGAGATGCTCTACATTGACGGTATGACAATTGCCCGCGGACACTCAATTATTACCGGACAGTCATTCCTCTGGGACAACATGCTTGAAATCAGCTATCCGCTTGCCAAGGATCTGCTCAACGCCGAAGCCTTTGTAAGTGCAACAGCAATTGCAGATTCAATTTCAAAGATCGGAAGTTCTGACTGGTACTACAGTGCAGGTGCTGGTCTAAGACTTAAGATTTCAGGTTTCCCGCTTGGTCTCTACCTTGTTAAGACTGCTACATATACAAGTTCTACCAAGAAGTTTGCATGGACTGACGGTCCGATTTTGGGAATGAACCTGGTTCTTGCAATCTCAACCTCACTTATCTGACGGAGTCAAGATGGCTGATACACCGTTGATGAAACAGTACCGTGAAATGAAGGCGGACTATGCCGATACGGTACTGTTCTTCAGACTGGGTGACTTCTATGAAATGTTCGATGATGATGCAGTGGAGGTTTCTTCACTGCTGAATCTTACGCTGACGCACAGGGGGGATGAACCCATGTGCGGTATTCCTTACCATGCAGCCCGCAATTATATCAAACGTCTGCTTGATCTGGGAAAGAAGATTGCAGTCTGTGAACAGACAGAACTTCCCCAGAACGGAAAGACTCTTGCAAAGAGGGAAGTGGTAAGAATCATCACACCTGCAACCGTTGTAGATGAAGACTTTCTTGGCGGTTCGGATTTCAACTATGTACTTTCCGTATTCAGGACTGACTGTGCATGGTGCGACATCTCTACAGGAGATTTCAAAATCCGCAGTCTTGATAAGACCGGAAGAATTCAGGATCTTCAGACTGTTATCGAGATGCTCAGGCCCAGGGAAATTCTTGTCTGTGATGATGAGTACTTCCTTGATTCTGCTTTCAAGGAGACTGTTGATTCATCCGGTGCAATGGTTACAAAGCTTGCACCGTGGTTTTTCAACATAAAGAACGGATACAAACTTCTCTGTGATATTGCCGGAGTTGCAAACCTCTCATCTTTCGGAATAGATACAAATGAAAAGGGAATAGGACCGGCTGCGGCTCTGATGAAGTATGTCCAGGAGACTTCAAAGGCTCCTGTAAGACATCTTGCCAATTACAAGGTTGAACATGCTTCACGTTACGTCGGGCTTGATAAATCAACAAGGCGCAATCTGGAACTGTTCAACAACCTTCATGACGGCTCAACAAGATACAGTCTTTTCTCTTCAATAAACAGGTGCCGTACCTTCGGAGGAACACGCCTTCTCAAGGCATGGATTTCCTTACCCTTAAGGAACATACCTGAAATTGAAGAACGCCAGGATAATGTCAGATTCTTCCATACCAACACTGATGAACTTGACAGGGTCAAAGGTCTTATCGCATCTGCAATGGACCTGAACAGAATCACCACAAGGGTGTTCCTCAACAGGGCTGTTCCACATGATCTTACCGGTCTTGCCCAGGCTGTAAGAACATTTGTCCAGATAGTAAGCGGCAATCCTGAGCACTACAGTGCTTTGTTTGAAGGTCCGCTGAAGGATTCGGACTCAGTTCAGGCTGCAGTTGAACTTGCTGCAGAGATTGAAAGGGCAATTGACCCGTCTTTCCTCGGTCAGTTCAACAGCGGTGAGGTAATTCTCGACGGCTACAGCGAGGAATTGGACAGACTTAGGGATCTTCACAACCACAGCGATTCAATGCTAAAGGCCTATCTTGAAGAAGAGAAGGCTTCAAGCGGTATTTCTATTCTGAAAATCGGATATAACCGTGTTTTCGGCTACTATCTTGAAGTGCCCAACGGCCAGCTTTCAAAGGTTCCTGAGCACTTTATCCGCCGTCAGACCCTTGTAAACGGTGAGAGGTTTACAACGGAGAGACTGAAGGAGTATGAATACGACATCCTCCGTGCCGAAGAGCAGGCCTCAAGGCTTGAAGAGCAGCTTTTCAAGGACCTGGTCCAGAAGGCCGGCCGCCTGTCAGCTGTCCTCAATGCCATGGGCAACTTCATGAATCTGGTTGACGTCTATCAGGGCCTTGCGGTACTTGCAATTGAGCAGAACTACGTATGTCCGCAACTGACTGCGGACGATGTACTTGAGATCAGGGACGGACGTCATCCTGTTGTTGAACAGGTTCTGGGTCCCGGAAAGTTTGTTCCCAACGCCCTTGATCTTGATACTCGCTTTGCACTTATCACCGGTCCCAATATGGCCGGTAAATCAACATACCTCAGGCAGAATGCTCTGATAATCCTTCTTGCCCATACGGGAAGCTTTGTTCCCGCATCAAGTGCAAAGATAGGGGTTGTGGACAGGATCTTCTGCCGTGTAGGTGCTTCTGACAACCTTTCAGGCGGAGAATCAACCTTCCTTGTAGAGATGCAGGAAACTGCCTATATTCTGAGAAACTGCAGCAGAAGCAGTTTTGTCATCGTAGATGAGATAGGACGCGGTACCAGCACCCAGGACGGAATGTCCATAGCCTGGGCAGTTATGAGGGACCTCATTGCCAAGGGCTGCAGAACTCTGTTTGCCACCCACTACCACGAACTGACAATGGTCGACACACAGGGGATAAGACTTCTGACCCTTGAAGTGCTTGAAAACGGTAACAACATTGTTTTCCTCAGAAGAGTCAAGGAAGGCGTTGCCAATTCAAGCTATGGTATCCATGTTGCAAGAATGGCCGGAGTGCCGGCATCTGTTGTCAAGGATGCCCGTTCCTTCCAGAACCGCCACTTTGCAGATTACGGCAGTGAACAGACAGGAAGTCTTTTCACCGGCGGCTCAGAAGAGCAGGAGTGCATGCCGTGCTACAACCCCGCAATGCAGGAGATAGTGGACCAGATCAGGAACTGTGAACCTGATTCAATGACACCTCTGCAGGCAATGCTTTTTCTGTCAAAACTCAAGGAGGATGCTACAGCTCTTGAAGAAGAGTGACAGCACCCCATACCTCAATTCCTTCCTTTTCCAATACACTCTTACAGGCATGAAGACTTGCTCCTGTTGTTGTAATATCGTCAAGGATTACAACGGGTAGTTCAGGGCGTTTGAACCCCTTCTTTACACTGAATGCAGACAGTGCAGCCTCAAATCGTTCAGCCCTGTTCAGAGTCTTCTGCTGGACTGATTTGTCTTTGGTCCTGACAAGTATATCAGTTGTTTTATAACCCTTTTTACAACAAAGATATGACAGTACATCAGACATATGGTCCCAACCGCGTTTCCTTTTACCTTTTGCAGAAGAAGGAACTATTGCAAGTACAGCTTTATCCGGAGTCAAATCCAACTCTGAAAGAATGTCTGAGAACATGCTTGAAACAGGGGATGAGAGCCTTCTGTCACCATCCATCTTCCA
>Ga0310696_10011697_pt1 | contig 10008 bp, 8 predicted proteins | sample AusTroGonzalo_MG_4_FD_203885 | JGI IMG/M metagenome (GOLD analysis project Ga0310696, IMG submission 203885) | Bovine rumen microbial communities from tropical cattle in Woodstock, Queensland, Australia - Gonzalo_02 (v2) (version 2) | ecosystem: Host-associated > Mammals > Digestive system >...
AGCGTGTGGATTGCCAGTTGGTGTCTGAATGTACCCGACAGCCAACAGGTAGTGGCACGCCGAGTGGTGGAGGACAACCCCATTGTGGTGGGTTCTACCTTGGCGTTGGTTCCCGGTTACGACCCTAAACATCCGTTGTCTGCTCCATACGCCTGCCGAGAGGGTGACAAGATTGTCATTAAATCGTTGGCTACAGAGGAATATGATTATCCTTCGCAGGAATGGTTTGCGAAAGCCATCGAAGCGGGGGAGGGCTATTGGTCGGAGCCATACATTGACGAAGGTGGTGGCAACATCCTGATGACTACTTATTCGGTTCCGATAAAGGACAAAAATGGACAGATTGCTGCTGTGCTTACGGCTGACTTGTCGTTAGATTGGCTCGCGCAGTTGGCAAACAACATACTGGTGTATGACAACGCATATAGTGTGGTACTCAGTCGCCAGGGGAAGATGATGGTAGGGCCGAAGAACGAAGACCAAAACGAAAACGAGAAGGTGCAGACGTACACCACGAAGGTGGAACGGACAGGGTGGACCTTGTCGATTGTGATTCCTGATGATGAAATCTTTGGCGGTATTCGCAGAGTCGTCGGTATGGTAACTATCCTGCAATTGCTGGGTATCGGTATGCTCATCCTTATCCTCCGCTTCGTGGCCAAGAACCAAATGAAATATAATGAAATTAATGAGAAGAAAGCGGCGATTGAGAGTGAACTGCATATAGCCAGTGCCATTCAGAAAGGTATGCTTCCGAAGAACTTCCCCACGAGTGCCCAACGAGACGATGTGACGCTCTACGCTTCGCTGACGCCTGCCAAGGATGTGGGTGGCGACTTGTTCGATTTCTACATCCGCGACGAGAAACTCTTCTTTTGTATCGGCGACGTATCGGGCAAAGGTGTGCCTGCATCACTCTTCATGGCTGTCACAAGATCTATCTTCCGCACCGTATCGGCGCATGAGTCGATGCCCGACCGCATCATGACTGAGATGAACAAGACAATTGCTGACATGAACGAAACCAGCATGTTTGTTACACTCTTTGTCGGTGTGCTCGATTTGCCAACAGGCCGTCTGCGCTACTGCAACGCTGGTCACGATGCTCCGCTGCTTGTCGGTGCCGGTGTAGGTCTGCTCCCTTGTGACTCCAACATTCCTGTCGGAGTGAAGGCGTCGTGGAAATACACGTTGCAGGAGGCGCCGCTCTTCTCTGGAACCACGATATTCCTTTACACCGACGGACTAACTGAAGCAGAGGATGTCAGTCATGCTCAGTTCCAGATGCAGCGCATCAACGACGTGGCTGTACAGGCACTTGCAGGGCAGAAGCATGAGCCGCAACAGCTCATCGACATGATGACCAATGCTGTCCATCGGTTCGTGGGTAATGCCGAGCAGAGCGACGACCTGACGATGATGGCTGTCCAGTACACAAAGCAACAACGAGACGTGCGATTGCTTAAGAGCATTGTGCTGAACAACGACATACAAGAAGTGCCACAGTTGGCAGCCTTCGTAGACGAGGTGTGCGAGGCTGTTGGCTTCAATCCTGCTGTCACCATGCAGATGAACCTTGCCCTCGAGGAAGCTGTGGTCAATGTGATGAATTATGCCTATCCACCAGGCATACGAGGCAAAGTGACCATTGATGCAAGTGCAAACGATGTGAGACTGAAGTTCACCATCATCGACAGGGGAAGGCCTTTCGACCCCACCGTACAAGCTGATGTCGACACCACGCTGTCGGTCAAGGAGCGCCCGATTGGTGGATTGGGCATCCACATTGTGCGTCAGATAATGGATTCCATCAACTACGAGCGAATAGATGGTCAAAATGTGCTGACGCTGAGGAAGAAGCTTTAGACTAATGTAAAAATGCAAAAATTATAAAATGTAAAAAACGGTAAACTGTTAAATGGTAAATGGTTAAATAGTCCAATAGTAAATAAGATTATGCAAGTAACAATTCAAGAACAAGACGGCAACATGATTGCCACACTGGAGGGGCGTCTTGATACGGCAGCCGCCCCTGAAACTGAGAAAGCGATGAGTCCGCTTCTCGATTGTGAAGGAAAGGACATTATTATCGACTGCACAAAGATGGAGTACATTTCGTCGAGCGGATTACGTATCTTCCTCAGCATTATGAAGAATACCAATGGCCGTCATGTCTACATCAGGAACATTACGGACGATGTCCGTGCAGTATTTGTCATGACTGGCTTCATCCATCTCTTCGAATTTAAGTAATAGTTTATGGTTTACGGTAAAGTCTAGAGTCTAATGTCGAAAGTCTAAAATCTAGGGTCTAAAGACAATGGAAACAGAACTGTTCTTAGGATTCAATCTCTATGCCTGGATCACTATCGTCACGGTCCTGGGTATGTTCACCACGTTGCTTTGTACGAAGCTTCGGACCGACTTGGTGTTCTTGGCGGCCATCGGTGTACTGTTTGTCACGGGTGTGCTCGATGCGAAGGATGCCTTCTCGGGCTTCAGTTCTACGTCGGTAATCGTTATCGGCGTGCTGTTCGTCGTGGTGGCCGGACTGACGCATACTGGTGTGCTTCAGTGGATTGTGAAACACTTGCTTGGTCAGCCCAGCAGCTACAGCAAGGCAGTCATCCGCCTGATGCTACCTGTAGCAGGACTAAGTTCATTTCTGAGCAACACCACGGTAGTGGCTATGTTTGTGGGTATTGTCAAGATGTGGTCGAAAAAGTTAGGCATTTCGCCCTCGAAACTACTCATTCCATTGAGCTACGCATCTGGTATGGGTGGAGTCTGTACCCTTATCGGAACTCCTCCCAACCTGATTATCAGCGGTCTTTATGCCGACAAGACGGGTGAGACGATGAACGTATTGGCAACCGCCATCCCTGGACTGTTCTGTTTGTTCGTCGGAGTGCTCTCGATTATCGCCATGCGTAAGTTGCTGCCCGACCGCAAGGCTCCAGAGTCGGCGTTCGAAGCTACATCGGAGTACACCGTCGAACTGTTGGTGCCGTCCGACAACAAATACATTGGAAAGACTTTGGACGAAGCTGGTCTGCTCCATGTGCGTGGTGGAAGTTTGATTGAGATATACCATTTCGATAACGTTACATCGCCAGTCCGCGAGGACGAGTATGTGATGGGTGGCGACCGCCTAATCTATGCCGGTCAGATAGACGAGATTCTGCAGTTGAAGAAGAGCCACGGACTGGTGAGTGCCGACCATCATATCTTCTCAATGAGCGAAGTAGATCGAAAGCGCCAGCTTCGTACAGCATACGTCAAGTTTGGAAGCAGTCTGATAGGTAAGACCATCGGAGGAAGCACGTTCGAGCACGACAACAATCTGACACTGGTGGCTGTGGCTCGTAGCAGTCAGCGCATCAACGAGACACCTCGTCAGGTGGTGCTACAAGCAGGCGACACGTTGCTCTTAGAGTGTCCGCCCCATCTGAACGTCAATACCGACCGTCTCTCGTCGCAGCTGCATTTCTTCGATAGCGACCAGGTAGTCAACATCGGTTCGAAGACCTTCATCTCTGCCCTCATCATGATTGCGATGGTAGTCATCTCGGCCCTGAATGTCATGCCGCTGCTCCAATGCGCTTTCATCGCCGCCGCAGCCATGCTCGTGTTGCGTTGCTGTAATGCGGAGCAGGCCATGCGTGCCATTAACTGGGACATCCTGATGATCTTCGCCGCCAGTGTCGTACTCGGACTGGCCATCCAGCAGACGGGTATTGCCGAGCGACTGGCAAGGGGTATTCTCGATGTGTGCGGTACCAACCCCATCGTGGTCATGACCGCCATCTGTTTCGTCGGAACTTTCATCACTGAGTTCATCTCCAACACCGCCGCTGGAGCCATGTTTTTTCCCATTATGTACGAGGCCGCTGAGAAGCTGGGCTACGAGCCTTATCCCTTCCTCATTGCCTTGATGATCAGTGTCAGCAGCAGTTTTGCCACACCGATAGGTTCGCCCACCCACATGCTGGTCTATGGCCCTGGAGGCTACCGCTTTAGCGACTTTATGCGTATCGGCCTGTTGATGAATCTCATCATCCTTGCTGCCAACATCCTCATTGTGAATATCATCTATCCGTTGACTCCGTTGTAATTAGGTTAGTAATGTTTATTGGTTATAGGTTATTGGTTATAGATGAGTACATGGTATGACGAATCGAATCGTTTTGACATATATACTGTTGCTGACAGGGCTACTGCCTTCTGTAATGGCTCAACGGAAAACGGACTTTGTGAAGGGTGCTGATGTAGGTTTTCTCACGGGACAGGAGAGGCGCGGTGTCGTGTTCCATGACCGTGAAGGACGTGAGCGTGAATGTCTGGAACTGCTGAAGAACGATTACCAGATGTCGGCCATCAGGATGCGTGTATGGGTGAATCCTCGTGGTGGTGACTGCGACAAGAACGAACTGCTGGCTATGGCGAAGCGTGTAAAAGCACTGGGTATGGACCTGATGGTCGATTTCCATTATGCCGATTCGTGGGCAGATCCCGCCAAGCAGCCCATTCCAAGAGCATGGCAGGGACACACGTTCGAGCAGATGAAGGAAGATTTGCGTCTTCACACCATCGATGTGCTCTCGTTGCTCAAGCAGAATGGCATCGCACCCCGATGGGTACAGGTCGGTAATGAGACAGCAAACGGACTGTTATGGCCGATGGGACATATCGAGCAGCATCCCGAGCAGTATGCCGGTTTCATCCGCACGGGCTACGATGCCGTGAAGGAGGTCTTCCCCGAGGCTATCGTCATTATCCACCTCGACAGGGGACACAAACAGAGCCTCTATGACTGGAACCTCGATATTGTGAAGAAGTATGGTGGGAAATTCGACATGATTGGCATGTCGCTCTATCCCTATTGGGCAATGGATGGACATCCCGAGCTGAATGCTGACGACATCATCACCGACTGTATGGCTAACATCCGCCATTGTAGCGAGAAGTACGGGTGTGATGTGATGATAGTCGAGACAGGCTATGAAGTCGATGAACGCCATCCCGAGAAGATGGAGGAGGGGCGTCGCCAGTTGACACGTGTCATCCGTGAAGCCCGCACCGAGACTGATGGTCATTGTCGCGGAGTTTTCTATTGGGAGCCGCAGTGTCTCCCTGGTGGATATAAGTTAGGCGCTTTCAACAGCAATGCTGCTCCGACTGCCATCATGGAAGCATTTTGCAAGTAGTGATAAAAAAAAGATAACGAAAAAAAATGAAAAAATTGATTCAAAGAGCGCAAAGCAAAATTTGCTTTGCCGAGTGTAAGAATTTTGGCCAGAACTGCCTTCGTCGTGAGCTCAGGCCGAACGGCAAAAAGATGCAATGGATGGTCATTGCTGCCATCTTTTCTTTCTGTGGTTGCCTGACGGCTGCGGCTCAAGAGACGGAACAGTTCTCGATTGCCACGCTCAACGTGGATGGATTGCCGCAGAAACTTTTAGTGTGGAACCTGAATGCCGAAGGACCTGGTAGTGCTGGTTCGGCTCGCATCGGTAAGTATTTGGTGAGGAAGGGCTATGATCTGGTGATGATGCCGGCATCACTCAAGCTGACATCCTGCGTGTATCTCTATCTTAAAACAGGTGAGGAAGCGGGCGCCACAGCGTCTGCTGTCAACGAGCGAGTCGAGGCTCCGCTCTACTTGTTGCGCAGCTATGAGCAGCAACTGGCTACATGGTTTGTGCTTGGTGGTTACGATGTTCAGTACGAAACTTGGGGAAATTGATGATGACCAAAGACATTTACCTTGCAGGAGGATGCTTCTGGGGAACCGAGCATTACTTCAAACAGATTCATGGAGTGGTGGCGACGGAAGTGGGATTCGCTAACGGCCACACTGAGAACCCTACATACGAGGAGGTGTATACTGACACGACAGGCTTTGCCGAGACCGTACACGTCTGCTACAATCCCGACGTGGTGAGCCTCCGTTTCCTGATAAAGATGTTCTTCAAGGCTATCGACCCTACAAGCCTGAACCGACAGGGACACGACGAGGGAACACGCTACCGTACAGGCATCTACTACGTCGATGCCTCCGACCTACCTATTATAAATAATGTATACGATGAGGAGCAGCAGAACCATCAGCAGTCACTCGTCGTCGAGAAGTTGCCGTTGCAGAACTTCTACACCGCCGAAGAGTACCATCAGGACTATCTCGATAAGAATCCCGACGGTTATTGTCACTTGCCGCTGTCGCTGTTTGCGTTTGCGAGGCAAGCTAGAGAGGTATAGTTAAAAGTGTAAAGTTGATAGTCAGTGGTGAGTTGAAAGCAGAAAGTCTTTGAACTTTTGAACTTTGAACTTTTTAAACAGCCTTTAAACTATAAACATTAAACTATAAACTTTAATATAATGAGACGGATTATCACAAGTTTACTGACCACGTTAGGTCTGACATCAGCGTGCGGTCAGGCGAATTATGAAAATGCCGACGTGAAGGCTTTTGCCGAACTGATTGAAGCCTCGAACGTCGTGGTACTCGATGTGCGTACTGCAGACGAATATGCGGAAGGGCATATCGAAGGAGCTATCAACATCGACCAAGGAACGGACGATTTCATGCAGAAAGTCAAAGCTACGTTATCGACCGACAAGACCATCGCGGTCTATTGCCGTAGCGGCCGACGTTCGGCCAACGCAGCCGGCAAGCTGGCAGATGCCGGTTATAAGTGTGTGAACCTGAAAGGCGGCATCACTGCTTGGAGCGCCTGCGGCCAAAAAATAGTATCGCATGCGGAGCATGCTCAGATGCCTGTCAGTACGGAGCCATACGAAGTGGATATATTCAAGACAAAGAGCGGAAAGACCGTCAAGTTGCACGCACTGATGCACTCTTGCATCCGAATAGAGTTTGATGCAATTGAAATCCAGATCGACCCAGTGGGGAAGATGGGCAACCGCACCATCGACTATGCCGCCATGCCGAAAGCAGATTACATCTTCGTAACCCACGAGCATGGTGACCACTACGACGCAGCAGCCATCAGGCAGCTGACGGGCACAAACACTCAGCTTGTCATGAACCGTCGTTGTGCCGATATGTACGGTTCGGGCTTGGCATTAGCAAACGGTCAGAAAGCAACACTTGGCGACATCACCGTCGAGGCCGTCCCTGCGTACAACATCACAGAAGGACGTACACAGTTCCATCCTAAAGATCGTGACAATGGTTACATCCTGACGCTCGACGGTCTGCGCATCTATATTGCAGGCGATACAGAGGACATCCCCGAGATGGCCGCAATCAAGGACATCGACATTGCTTTCCTGCCATGTAACCAACCGTACACCATGACACCCGAACAACTCATCCGTGCCGCGAAAACCATCAAGCCAAAAGTACTCTTCCCTTATCACTACGGACAGACGAACGTCAGCACCATCCCCTCCGCATTGAAAGGTGAAGGTATCGAAGTGAGAATCAGACATTATGAGTAAAAAAATAGCTTAATAGCTGATAATGGTTATAGGTTATTGGTTATAGGTTATAGAGCTTAATGGCTAAATAGTAAAAAAGAATATGGTAAAAGCAAAATGGTTAATCTGCCTGCTGTTCTCCCTGAATGCAGCTGCACAGGAACAAGAACCGAAAGACAGCGTTAGTACACAGGAAAATAAGCCGAACTTGATGACACAGCTGCATCAGGTACAGCAATACTTAGACACCAAAGCTAAGAAGAAGGTGGATCCTCACTACATCGAAGTGCCCGAAAAGCCCTGGAGGGTGGTACTCCGCTATAAGGAGAACGCGGTCGATGTGGACTACAGCCAAAGTGTGGACATTCCCGTCACCAACGAACATACTGACTGGAATCTGTGCTTCGAGCCTCCTGTGGCTTCTTCCATCGGTTTTTGGGTGGGCTATCGTGGTACGGGATTCTCCTATTCTAAGTCGCTCACCAAGAACGCTGGCCGCTATTACTCTATCAGTTCGACTGGAGCTAAGTATGGCTTCAACTTCCGGCTGCGACGCTTCAACACGCAAGATGCCAAGTTCAGTTCGACAGACTACGAAAATGGTCAGACTACCGGAGAACCCTATGATACAACATTCAGCATGCCGTCGCCTGTATGGATACGTTCCGTCTATATCAACGGATACTATGTGTTCAACGGGCGTCGCTACTCACAGGCTGCTGCCTACAACCAGGCGGTTATCCAGCGTCGCTCCGCTGGGTCGTTCCTGTTAGGTGCCACATGGTATCAGTCGTCGTTCGACTATGCGGACATCCAGAACGCAGTCTTTATGATTATCGGGCATGGCATCTACCGCGCCAAAGTACATCAGGCCAACCTCGGTATCGGCTACGGCTACAATTGGGTACCGCTGCGCGGCCTTGTTGTCAACGTGATGGCCATGCCTACTATCGGTGTCTACAACCGCGTGAAAGCCTACAAATACGAAACCAACTACGACCTGTCGCCCGAAGAGCCTGTCGATGACTACGGAGGCTGGAACCCAGAGACGAAGACATGGGGCAACGGAAAGACGCATAAACCCCTTCTGATGGTCAGGGAGGACATGGACAATCAGTTTGACTACTGGGATGTAGAACCGGAGGTGAACTACAGCATGTTCCGCCTCAACCTTGACCTGCGGATCGGCATAGCCTACAACTGGAGCAACTACTTTATCGGTGCTCAGGCGCAGTACAACAATTTCCACTATAAGAGTGATAATTGTAAAGTCAACATCTACGATGCCTACGCCCGCGTGTCATTTGGTGTGAGACTGTAAACGAAAACTGTAAATGGTAAATATTAGATTAGAACAAACAAAAGATTTCCGTGAGGTGGAGAACCTCACGCGAGAGGCATTCTGGAATGTCTATCGTCCTGGATGCACAGAGCATTACGTGCTCAATCAGTATAGAACAAATCCAGACTTCATCCCCGAGCTGGACTTTGTGATGGAGGAGGATGGAAAGATCATCGGCCATGTGATGTTTTCCAAAGCAGAGATTATGCTTGACGATGGAACTATGTTCCCTTCGTGGACTTTCGGTCCCATCAGCATTCATCCAGACTATAAGCGCAAGGGATATGGTCTGAAGCTGTTGCAATATGCGATAGAGAAAGCCAAGGAGATGGGGATTGGTCTTCTGCAGATGGAGGGAAACTACGAGTTCTACAAGAACGCCGGCTTCGACCTCGCCAGCAAACTGAAGATTCACTACCATGCAGAGCCGCGAGAGTCGGAAGTGCCATATTTCCTTGCCCAAGAACTGATACCAGGCTATTGGGGCAATCGTGAAGGAACCTATTGTCCCCCCAAGGGCTATTTCGTAGCCGACGAGAATCCCGAAGCATTCGAGGCCTACGAAGCCACCTTTCCTCAGAAGGAAAAAGCATTCCAGCAAGGACAACTGCCTCAGTTCTGTCAGAGTTGCGGCATGCCGTTGACTCGCATTGAAGACTGCGGCACGAATGCGGACGGCAGCACAAATTTCGACTACTGCCAATACTGCTACAAGGACGGAAAATTCCTGCAAGAGTGTACCATGGATGAAATGATTGAGCATTGCGCCCAGTTCGTCGATGAAGTCAACAAGCAGATGCCTCAGCCTATGACCAAAGAGGAGTACAAGCAAATGATGCAACAGTACTTCCCAATGCTGAAACGCTGGAGACAATGAATAAGATTCAGTTTAAGCGAGCTTAACTTTCCCCTCGCTTAATCGCAGCCTTGACCTGCGACATGTTGCTGCGCGAGACGGGGAGCGACTCGTGGCAGTGCTTGATGAGCAGCTGAGTGGAGCCGGAATGTGAAGTGATTTGTTCCACCTGACCAAGGTTGACCAGGAAGGCGCGATGGCAGCGGACAATCATCGGGTAGGGTAGAAGCGTTTCCTCCAGCTGTTTCATCGTGACGCGAAGCATGTCGGTATGCACCTGACCATCGCGCAGATGGTTGACCTTGACGTAGTTACCAACGGCCTCAATAAATAATAGGTCGGAAATCTGTAGCGTCACTGATTCGTT
>Ga0310696_10011699_pt1 | contig 10006 bp, 10 predicted proteins | sample AusTroGonzalo_MG_4_FD_203885 | JGI IMG/M metagenome (GOLD analysis project Ga0310696, IMG submission 203885) | Bovine rumen microbial communities from tropical cattle in Woodstock, Queensland, Australia - Gonzalo_02 (v2) (version 2) | ecosystem: Host-associated > Mammals > Digestive system >...
CCAAATCTTCATCACTTACCGCAACCTGTCCGCGATTGTTTTCGGTTTCAGTATCACCATGATTTGCAAGAATATGCTGTTTGAATTCCTGAGTAATTTTGTGCCTGAATCCACTGATATCCAAACCCGCTTCTTTGGCAAGATCCACGATCCAATCTTGAACGAAATTTTTAAATTCGCAGGTATTGTTATTCATATTTACAACACATCACAAACCAACACTTTACATCAAAACAACATTTTTCAAAAATATAAAATAGATTTTTATAAATTTTTGTCAACTTAAATAGCACCAATATTAGAACACATCAATTAAAACTGGCAAATTAACCGATTACCGAACATTGTCGAAGCAAAAACTTGCCTTTCTCTCACCTTTCCTTATTATATACAGCGTTTGATTTTTTGAGAGGATTCGCTTTGTTAATAGAAAATACAAATTTTGTGAATCAAGAATCAAGAATCAAGAATCAAGAATCAAGAATCAAGAATCAAGAATCAAGAATCAAGAATCAAGAATCAAGAATCCGCTTTTAATTATATCTAATTTTACATTAAAGTCAAGTTTTTCAGACAAATTTTCCCAAAACAGCGTCAGCTGTTTCAAATCCGTGTGGCAATATTTTTTGTTTTGGAGGTTTAAAATGAAAAAATTTTTTGTGTGTTTTGCGTTCTTTATGATTTCTTTACTCTTCATCGGTTGCGGTGAAAAAAGCCAAACAATAAACGGTTTGAAGTGGTCAAACAGATCGTCTGATTACATGTCTTATAAAGACGCTGTTTTGTATTGCACAAACCTGAATGAAGGCGGCAATAATGACTGGAGACTGCCGACAATCAGCGAACTGAGAGGAGTTATCACCAACTGTCCAAGAACTGAAAACGGAGGCGGATGCCAAGTCTACAACAACTGTATGTCAAATAACAACCAGTGCAACACGCCGGTTTGCACAGGCTGCGAGTACGATCCAAGCGGCAAATACAGTAAATTGGGCGATAACAAAAATTTATGGTCTCTCAGTTTTGTTATGCCAAATAATCAGTCACCGACTATGGCTTGGGTCGTCCGTTTTGACGCAGGTGCCGTAAGTGCTGCTTCCATGCATGCCGCAAACTATGTCCGTTGTGTAAGATAAACTCAGAAAAAGGGAGAAAAAAATGAAAAAAGTTATCTTTTTAACAGTTTTTGCACTTTTAACACTTGCAAGTTGCAGCAACAGTTCTCATTGGTCTTCGGTTGCCGAGCAAACAATGAATTTAAATGAAGCAGTTTCATACTGCAGCAATTTGAATGAAAGCGGTCACAATGACTGGAAACTGCCGAACATTGATGAATTAAGGACACTTATCCAGAACCATTCAGGCACAGTTACAGGCGGAACTTGTCCTATTTCAGAAAAAACAGGAAAATTGGCTTCGACTGACAAAACAAACGACTGCAATCGAAGAAGCGGAAACAACTTCAGCAAGTTAGAATCAGTCTCTGGCTTCTTTTGGTCGTCCTCACGCCAGTCAGACCGTCCAGATACCGGCTGGGTTGTCGATTTCAGCGGCGGCGGTGTAGTCCGCAGCAATACAATGATACACGGCTATGTCCGTTGTTTTAGATAAACTTAAAAGGAGAAAAAAATGAAAAGAATCTTGGTTTATTTGTCTGTTTTTCTGCTTTGTTTTATTCATCTGAAAGCTGAAGAAAACGGATTACAATGGTCTGAGATAGCAACACAAATCATGAGACAGCAAGAAGCTATAGACTATTGCAACAATTTGAATGAAGGCGGTCATAGCGACTGGCGTTTACCAAACATTGATGAGCTATCAACAAAATTGCTTAAATTCTGTTCCAAGGGAATAAGCAGCGAATGTAAAGTAAGCGAAATAAATAAATGTCTCTCAGCCAAAGATTGTGCCGGAAGCCCAGAAAACCCACTAAATTACAAATGTTTTTGTGTTGAAGACATGGATTTACTTTCCAACAACCCTGATATCAGACGAAACCCAGAGATGCTGTCTCTGTATAAATTAGGATTTAAGCCGGAAAACAAGAATAATCTCATGGAATTTCTCTTTTCTGCCGAAGTCAAATTGGAAAAATTCGGTATAACACATGATTTTTTACAAAAAGCAAAAGCAAACTCAGAAGGTGTATATCAGACCGCTTTTATGGCCCTTTTTACATCTTCTTCCGTTTCGGACGCAACAAAAGAAGGATGGGGTATATTTTCAGACGGAATAATACCATTACCTGGAGGATTGGTTCAATGCGTTAGAGGAAAAAATCTTTGTGAAAACAATCAATCTTGTGAAAAAATACAGAATTCGACAGGAACCTGTATTAAAGCGGCAATCAATGATTTTTCCTGTGAATGTAAACAAGGATTTTTTTGGAACGGCAAAGAATGCGTAACCCCATGTTCCACAAACACATGTCAGTCAGTTTCACATTCAACTTCTTCCTGCATCCCTACTTCTGCAACCGAATACTCCTGTGAGTGTGAAAAAGGATATTTCTGGAATGGTAAAGAATGTGTTGACCCATGCTCTCCAAATACATGTCAATCAGTTTTGCATTCAACTTCTTCTTGCATTACTATTTCTGCAACCGAATATTCCTGCGAATGCGAAAAAGGATTCGCGTGGAACGGAAAGAACTGCACATCAGCCTTACTTGGAAATGTCTGCACAGGTCTAACCAAGTGTTACCAACAAAAAAAAGAGATCCCTTGTCCTAAATCATCCAAAAACGAATTCTTCGGACAAGATGCACAGTATGCAAAAAAGAAAAAATGCAAGCCGCAAAGTTTCCAAATCAAAACAATTTCGAATCAAAATGTTGTGATTGACAAGAACACTGGTCTTATGTGGCAGCAGGCTATTCCCAAGGAAGAATACAAATGGGAAGATGCTGTCAATTACTGTGAAAACTTGACTTATGCCGGATATTCCGACTGGAGACTGCCGACACCACAGGAACTTCTGACAATCGTTGACAACAATAAACACAAGCCTGCAATTAACACGACATATTTTCCGAATACACCATCAGGAAAATTTAGGTCTTCTTCTACCTACAGGGACTCATCATGTCACGCGTGGTGCGTGGACTTCGACGAAGGTGCAGTGACCGAACGCTACTGTGACTGTAATGATTCTATAAATGTGCGTTGCGTTAGGTAGTAGTATCATGGAGATCTCATTTTGCACAATTTAACAAATTAGGAGTTTACAATGAAAAGATTTTGTATTTTTGCAACATTTATACTTGCATTTTTTGCATTCGCACCGCTTTTCGCGGCGTTCAATTCCTCAACCGTAAACGGAGATGTAATCGTAACCGACACAGAAATCGGCTTGGTTTGGCAGAAAACCTATGTCAAAGAAAAAACTTGGCAACAAGCTCTTTCCTATTGCGAAAGTCTGACCTACGCCGGGTATTCAGACTGGCGGCTTCCCAACAAAAACGAACTCGCTTCGCTTGTAAATTACAGGAAATACAATCCTGCTTCAGACTTTCCTGATATGCCGTCAGAAGATTTTTGGTCTTCCACTACCTATGTCCAGAAGTTTGATCCATCATACGCCGCATGGAGCGTGGGTTTTTACAAAGGGAATGTGGACCACGGATATATGACTTACGACTACTATGTCCGCTGTGTGAGATAAAAAAATAAGATTTTTTATTTTGAAGGAGAAATAAATTATGGCTACAAGAATTGAAAATGGCAGAACTTTTAACATTTCTGCCGGAGAACGCCCGAAAGTGCTGTTGTTGGGCAATGGAATTGCAAGAGCTTTCTTTAATGGCGGAAACTGGAATAATTTAATTGACAAATACATAAAAGATAGCAAAAAATTCACAGAAAAATCAAGCCAATATATTATGCCGATGCCGTTAAAAGCCGAAATGCTCAGCAACAACAAATTGGCAGCAAAAATAAAGAAATATAAACTGGAAATCGCATCATTGCCACGCAAGACCCCTTTAGATCAAATATACTTGAAGGAGTTGCTGAAACTGAATTTCGATTATATTCTTACCACTAACTTCACTTATGAGATAGAATGCGCTCTCCTGAATGTCACTAAAATAGAAATCGAAAAAATAGAAGAAATGAAAACGGAAATAAAAAATAGCAGTAATCCCAAACCTCTTTGCCGTTTTAACAAGGTTACAACCGAAGATTCCAAAACTTATGACATCTGGCACATTCACGGCGAACCGATAAACTTTTCCACCATAGCACTCGGAAATGAAGAATATTGCAAATTAGTCGGGCAATATGATAGGTGGTTAAACAATAGAAGAAAAAGCCTAAAAAATGACGAACCTTTAGAAATAAAAAGCTGGATTGATGCTTTTGTAACAGGCGATGTCTATATTTTAGGTTTTGGAATGGGGCTTTCTGAGATGGATTTGTGGTGGCTGCTGCAATACAAAACAAAAAAGTTGAAAAAAATGAGTAATTTCTTTGGAAGTTCCACTTTTTTAGACCCCATTCATTGCGAAAATGATCCAAATCCATGCCGACAAGCTGGCTTTAAAAATGAAGATGATTGCAAAATGCAATTATTTGATGTCTTGGGTGTTACAGTAGAAAATTTTGGTGTCGAAATAACAAAAAACCATGATTATCTCAATTTTTACTATAAAGCCTTTGAATATTTGCAAAAAAAAGTCGGCAACAAGCCAAAGACAAGTTGTTGATTTTACCAATAATTTCTCAATCAACACCGTCTTGACTATGTTCCCGCAAGTGTCGCAATGGGTGCAAACCACGACCAGCTCGTCAAGGCTATGACCGAAGCTGAGAAATACAACGGACCGTCGCTCATCATCGCTTACGCTCCGTGCATCAACCACGGTATCGACATGGCTCACAGCCAGAACGAAGAGAAACTCGCAGTCGAAGCAGGCTACTGGCCTCTTTACAGATTCAATCCGGAACTCAGAAAGGAAGGAAAGAATCCGTTCCAGCTTGACAGCAAAGAACCGACACGCGATCCGCAGGAACTCCTTGACAGAGAAGTACGCTTCAAATCGCTCACCAAACTCTTCCCGAACGAAGCTGCTAAACTTCACGCTATGCTCAAGGCTGACCTCAAAGACCGTTACGAGAGACTCAAAAAGCTCAACGATAACGATATTCTTTAGTCGTTAGACCTCACCTTTATTGGTTTAAGCGGGGGCTCAGGCCCCCGTTTTTTTTTTGCAATTCAAAAATAAAATTTCTTAAAATTTATTTATTGTTTTTCAGATGAAAGAGAAAAACTGAATAAAAATTCACACTTTCAGACTCTTCAAATAGGTCTTTTGTTCAGCAGTGATCCTGAAACTTTCACGCGCTTTCTGGATAGTTTTGTTATGCACCCAGGCTGAAAGGCTTCTGTTTTCGAGATATTTGACAGTCGGCTCCCACTGCTTGGCAAGAGCCGTCGCGAAAAACCATGCGATCATCATATTGACGTAATATTCTTCACTTTTTACCGATGCAGGGATCTGAAGAAGTTCCTCGCGGAAATCCCCGTCAAGAAAGTGATTCATAAGCATTTTTATGCCGAAGCGGCAGGTATAGACTTCTCTGCTTTCAGCCCATTTCCTTATTTTTATAAGCAGTCTTTCTCTGTTTTTCTTAAATGATTTCGGAGACATGGTATCGCAGACCGCCCAGTTGTCCACAAACGGCAGAAAGCGGTCGGTCTCGGTCACGCATTCATCGAAATCCTTCATTTCGGAAATAAAAATCGAGTGAAGAAGGTTTTCCTCGAAAAATTTGTGTGGCAGATTTTTCATCAATTCCTCTGAAGTGCCGTCCTTTATAAGCTCTTTGGCAACATCTCTGAGGATCGGAAGACGGACTCCGATAATAGAACTGCGCTCAATTCCAGGCAGCAGACCGGCTTGAAAATCGGCAAACGATTTATCCTGTAAATTCAACAATTTATCGATATAATTCATTCTAGAGATTTTATTGAAAGAATTTGTGTTTACAGGTGTTTGAAACTTCTGATTCCGGTGAATACCATCGGGATTCCGTGCTCGTTGCAGGCATCGATCGATTCCTGATCACGAACCGAGCCGCCGGGCTGGATTATCGCCGTGATCCCTACTGATGCCGCTCTGTCGACACAGTCTCTGAAGGGGAAGAAAGCGTCGCTTGCCATTACGCAGCCTTCAACGGGCGACTGAGCTTTTTTGATTGCGATATCAAGAGAGTCGATTCTTGACATCTGCCCTGCTCCGACACCGACCGTAGCGCCGTTTTTCGCAATAAGGATCGCGTTGCTTTTGATGAAACGGACCATGTTCTGCGCGAAAAGAAGCTCTTTGATCTGCTCGGCAGTCGGCTTTTTCTCGGTCACGAACTGAAGGTCAGCCTCTGTGATGACGCGTCTGTCTGCCGTTTCGACAAGGACTCCGCCGGAAATTTTCTTGAGTTCGATATCCATTGCAAAATTCTGCGCGAATTCGCCCACTTCGACAAGTCTGATATTTTTCTTTTTGCTCAGAAGTTCCTTCGCCTCGGCTGAGAAAGCGGGTGCGACTATCGCTTCGACAAAAAGTTCCTTCATTATTTTTGCAGTTTCAAGATCAAGGGTCTTGTTGACCGCGATGATCGATCCGAACGCACTGACAGGATCACATGCAAGAGCTTTCGTGTAGGCTTCGGTCAGAGTTGAAGCGACCGCCGCGCCGCAAGGATTTGTGTGTTTTACAATTGCAACTGCCGGCTCGGAGTATCCGCATACAATGTTTTTCGCCGCTTCAAGATCCATGTAGTTGTTGAAGGAAAGCTGCTTTCCGTGAAGCTGCTCTGCAAGCGCGAGAGTTCCCTTAGAAGCCTCGCTGTCAATATAAACAGAAGCTTTCTGGTGCGGGTTTTCGCCGTAGCGGAGAGTCTCTTTCTTAACAAACTGCATAGAAAGAAATTCAGGATCCTCGCTAACTTTTTCGCCGCAGCAGTCGACTGTCGAAAGATATGAAGCAATGTAGCTGTCATAAGCCGCGGTGAGTCTGAAAGCCTTGGAAGCAAGCTTAAAGCGCGTTTCGAGCGAAATTTCGCCGCCATTTGCCTTCATTTCGTCAAGAACCATCTTGTAATCGTCGGGAGAAGTGACGATCGCGACATCCTTGAAGTTTTTCGATGCGCTGCGGACCATTGAAGGACCGCCGATATCGATGTTTTCGATTATGTTGGCAAAAGATTTACCGCTTTCGACCGTCTTTTTGAAAGGATAGAGGTTTACAACGACCATATCGAACATCGTTATGCCGTGATCCGATGCCGCTTTCATGTGGTTTGCATCGTCTCTGCGCGCCAGAATCCCGCCGTGGATCTTCGGATGGAGCGTCTTAACGCGGCCGTCCATCATTTCGGGGAAGCCTGTGTAATCCTCGATTTTTGTTACATTTATTCCGTTTTCAGCGAGCATCTTGCAGCTTCCGCCGGTCGAAAAGATCTTAACACCTGCTTTGTCAAGCTCTGATGCGAAATCGACAAGTCCCGTCTTGTCAAAAACACTGATGATAACATTTTTGATTTTTGCCATTGTCTCCTCCTTTTTCAATAAAAAAAATCATCGGCTTAATAGCAAAAGCGCGATTTAATGCAAATTTTTTATTCCGTTTTTCAAGCGGTTGAGACCGTCTTCAAGAAGGGTTTTCGGACACGCGATATTCATTCTGAGAAAATATTTGCCGGCTTCTCCGTAGATACTTCCCGCCGTGAGGAAAAGTCCTGTTTTTTCCCTTATTTTCGCTGCGACTTCAGTGCTTTCCATGCCGGTTTTCGAAATATCGAGCCACAAAAGATAAGTTGCGTCGCTTTTAACTACAGAAATTTCCGGGATCTCGTTTTTAACGAACTCATAGACTCGTTTTCTGTTTTCAGAAATGTAGCCGCGAAGCGCGTCAAGCCATTCTCCGCCTTCAGAAAATGCAGCGATCGCCGCGATGCAGGCAAAGGAGTTGGGTTCCGCGATTTCATCGGTGTTGAGGGCGCGCCATACTTTGTGGCGAAGAAGCGGATTTTCGGCATAAACCGCCGCACTTTTCATTCCCGCCATGTTGAAAGCCTTTGTCGGAGCTATGCAGCTTACGGAAATTTCGCGGCAGACTTCAGAAACGGAAGCAAACGGAACATAATTTTTGCCCGGCTCGGTTATATCGCAGTGGATCTCGTCGGAAACCACCGTAACACCGTGTTTTTTCGCTATATTCCCGACTTTTTCAAGCGTTTTTCTATCCCAGATTTTTCCTGCCGGATTCTGCGGATTGCAGAGAATCATCAAAGTTGTCTGAGGATCCGAAAGTTTCTTTTCCAGATCGTCGAAATCCATGCTGTATCTGCCGTTTTTGTAGATAAGCGGGCTTTCGAGAACGCGGCAGCCGTTGTTAAGGACACTGTTGAAAAAAACATTGTAGACCGGAGTCTGGATAACGACATTTTCATTCGGAGTCGTAAGTTTTCTCACGATCGATGAAATCGCCGGAACCACGCCTGTGCAGAAGACAAGCCCCTCTTTTTTCATCTTGAAATCATGACGCTCTTTCCACCAGTTCATATAGGCATCATACCACTCGTCAGGAATTACGGAATATCCGAAAACACCGTGGTCCATCCTCTTTTTTATAGCTTTTTCGATTTCCGGAGCAAGCCTGAAATCCATATCCGCGACCCACATCGGAAGTTCGTTTTTTCCGACATTCCACTTTACCGAATCGGTTCCGCGACGGTTTATAACAGTATCGAAATCGTATTTCATAGTTACCTCAGCCACTCGGGCTTGTCTGATTGTTTTTCAATATTTCCGCAGATTATTTTTGTCTTTGACAGATCGGTTTTATCGGGTTCGATTATGAGCTCGCCTATTTCAGCCGCCTTTATCGTTCCACTCGACGGATTGAGAACGCTTTCCACTTTCGAAGTGATCTCAGCTTCGACCGAAGAATATTCGAAAGCGAGAGTCGTATTCAGAAGTTTGCAGTTTTTCATAACCAATTTTCCGATATAGCACATTCCCTGAAGGCTTTCGATAGTGCAGTTTACCAAAGTGAGATTCTTCGAGTTCCAGCCCAGATATTCGCCCGAAATGAAGGAGTCGTAAACTTCGACATTCTCGCAGTTCCAGAAAGCGTCCTTCGAAAGAAGCGTCGAATTGCGCACGACAACGTTTTTAGCGCCGTCGAAAGAGTAGTTTCCGTCAAGTTTAAGCGATGAAACCTCAAGATTTTCGCAATTCATAGCGAAGTAGTTTCCTTTCGCCGTGACATTTTTCATCTTTACATTTCTGCAGTTCCAGAGCGTCTCTTCGGCATTGGTGAAAGCGACATTTTCAAGCGAAAGAGCATCGCAGCGCCTGAAATTTTTCGGAGCCTGGATAAGGGCGTTTTCAACCGAAACATTTTTGGAGTACCAAACTCCGGCCCGCGCCATCTCAAACCACTTGCAATCCTTCGCCTTCACGTTTTCACAGTACCAGAGAGGGTATTTCCACTGAAAAAGAACATGTTCGAGTTCGATATCACGGCTTTCCTTGAGAGGAGACTCACCTTCCCCGAAAACAGAGTCCACAATACGCACATTACGGCTTCCGAAAAGACTTCTCTCGCCTTTAAATAACTTTTGCGAAATCTCTCTCATTAGATACCTCCGCTCATTTTTAAATAAAAAAAATCGCCGACTTAATAAACAAAAGTGCGATTTAATGCAATTTTTTCTAGTGAATCTAAAAAAATAGTGAATCTAAGGAATTTAGGGTATTTAAGGTGTAATTCCCTAGATTCCCTAGACACCCTAGATTCCCTAGACACCCTAAATTCCCTGCTTCCCAAAAAGCCGTGTTTAAGCTTGATTAAAGTTTTCTCGAATCCAGATTATTTGCAGGGCAAAAAAAATGAGGCGACGACCTACTTTTCCACGGCCACTGACCGCAGTATCATCGGCACTGACATGTTTCACTTCTGAGTTCGGGATGGGATCAGGTGGTTCCATGACGTAATCATCAC
>Ga0310696_10011701_pt1 | contig 10005 bp, 15 predicted proteins | sample AusTroGonzalo_MG_4_FD_203885 | JGI IMG/M metagenome (GOLD analysis project Ga0310696, IMG submission 203885) | Bovine rumen microbial communities from tropical cattle in Woodstock, Queensland, Australia - Gonzalo_02 (v2) (version 2) | ecosystem: Host-associated > Mammals > Digestive system >...
TCCTTTACCACGCCGCCCTGTTCGTCGATCTCGCGCTTCTCGCAGCGGATATACGTCCGGGTGACCGTGGGACGGTAGGCCGCCTCGATGATGCGGACACCCTCCATGAAGCGGACGTCTCCATACTCATCTGCAAGCTTGTGCAGACTCACCACGCGGGAGGCCTTCAGGGAGCCGTTAGCGTTACGCTTCAGGAGCGACATCACCATCTTCATCAGCTTGGCACCCTTCTCGTCGCCCGCAAGGCTCTGGATGTAATCCTTAACGATGGCGATGCCCTCTTCGACGGTGTCATCGTAACCGTCCGTCTCGTACACGCCGATGGTCACGCGCTTGGTGCCGTCCGCGCTCGTGAAGGTGTGAGACTTCGGCATGGACTTCCCGTCGATCTCCAGCAGCTGGGCCTTGAGGTTCTGCAGGGCGGCCGCCTCGTCCAGGACCTCTGCCTTCTTCTGGCGGATAGACTCGGACAGCGGGGTGAGCTTCTTGATGGTGCGGGCTACGAAGGCCTCTGCCATCTTCTGGTAGTTGTCCCGGAGGGCGTTGACCCTTTCGGCCGCCTCCTGGCGCGCCCGCTCGGCCTGAAAGGCCTGGAAGGCGGCGAACTCCTCGGCGCTCATCTCGACGCGCCGGGTTGTTTTGTCAGTGTTTTCTTCCATCTTTTTTAAAATTTTGATTGTTTAAAATTTTCGCTTGTACGCCCTTCCTCCGCATCATCGCGCGGAACTTCCTCAGGGCGTTATCTTCATTCAGCGCCTGCACGTACAGGCACAGCTCGCCGGCGTTCACGCGGCCGGAGCGTCCGACCGGCCCCTCGAGGCGCAGGGTGGCCTCCGTCTCGACGTCGGCCTCCCGGAGTTCGCCGGTGGTAAGGTCGTACTCGTAGAGCCGGAGGCCCGGCATCCGGCGCATGGAGCCGACCTGCAGCTCCCTCCGCTGCTCGGCGACCAGCTCCTCCGGGGAGATACTGGCGACGGGGTCGTAGATCCTCACCATCACCCGACCTCCTCGAAGCAGAACTCCACCAGGGCGGTGTTGCCTGTCCTGGAATAGATGGTGAGCGCACGGCCGCCGTCGAATTCCACCCGCGGGACGACGGCTCCGGAGAAGCGGTCGGCGCTGATGCCCGTGAATGTCATCGCCTCGATGCCGGTACTGATGGTCGCAATGGCCAGATCCGGCCTGTCGGTATTGACACCCTGCCAGGCCTCCTTGACGGCGGCCATGATCTCCAGGCACCAGTTGGGCAGCCGGCTGTACTTCACGAGCTCCTTGACCTTCATCCTGTAACTCATACCTCCTCCCCCTGGATGCTCTCCAGATAGACGACGTGATAACCGATGTAGATCTTGACGCACGGAAGGCCCGTCTTTTGCGAGACAGTCTTCTCCATGGACACCGTGGCGGGCGACAGCTTCGGCCGCTTCTGTAACAGGCGCCGCTGCTCCTCCTTCAGCTCTTCGACAAAGCCGTCGACCGCCTCTTCCGAGAGGACGTGCTGCTTCTTTCCCTCGGCGAACCGGATCAGCGCATTCTCGACGACGGAGGCGCGGCCGTAACGGTAGACCGTCTTGACGTAATAGCGCATGGCTACAGCTCGATGAGGGCCGGCTTGACGGCCGTGACGAAGTAACCGCGGCGGCGCAGCTCCGCCGCGAGGCTGATATCCGGGATGGCCTGGAGGGCCAGCGCAAGGTTCGCCGCCTCGTCCGGATCATGCACGGGGACGGGGCCCGAACCGGGAGGGACGGGGACCGGGTCCTGTCCGGCCGCCGGATCCTTCGGCTTCCCGGTGTACTGCAGGACCTTCTCCGGCTTGAGCACGCGGACGGTGGTCCTCTCCATGAGCTCCTGGAGGGCGACCGTCGGGGCGGCGTCGTCCTGCGGGACCGCCTGGAGGTGACTGTTGACCATGTAGACATTCCCCTCGTTGTCACAGATGTAACTGAGGGCCTCGATGGGATTCCCCCACCGGTCGACGAAGGACTTCTTTCCTTCATCCTTTTCTTGGTTTTTCTTCATAAAAAATGCGTTTAAATGGTTATGAAACGATGCTCGAAGGCTGGTAGGAAAGGACGAACGCCGGGGCCGGTGCCGGCTTCCGGAGACCGCCCTTCCGCTCGATGGACTCAAGCTTCCGGACGAGGGTCCGAAGCTCGGGCACGGTGAGCTCGTAGAAGACCTTCCCGGCGATCTTCGGGGAGGAGACGAAGGCGTTCACCTCCTCCCAGTTGTCGATGGTACTGATGCCGAGGCGGCCGATGCGGAGGAGGGCCGACGACCGCCAGCGGCGGAGCTCCTCCCTGGACGGCGCCATGGACCCCTCCAGGGCGGCGAGCATCTCGCCATACTCCGCCGCGCTCATCTCCGTCAGGTGGGTGGTGCGGCCGTCCGTATACTGCAGGACGAGGTCGTCCTTGTCGATGTTCGGGCGCTGCCTCAGCAGCGCGTGGAACTTGTTGTAATTCCTCTTTGCCATGGTTATATCCTGTCGATTTCTTTCAGGGCCTTGGTCGCGGCGGCGTTGAGGCCGTCCGGAAATATTGACTTAAACATCCCGTCGGGGGTGTCGTATACGACGCCGTACCTGTCGCGGTAGGCTTCTTTGAGTCCGTCGCGCTCGATCTCCTCCTTCGCGGACGCCTCCGTGAGGCTGTTCCATCTAAAGGAGACGACACCGCCCCCGGTGCGAACCGCGGTGACACGCCCCCACTCCGGGACGACGCTCCCCGTGACCTTCTCCTTCATCTTGCTCTTGATTATGCAACTTGCTGTCATGATTACTGATTGTCTTTTTCGTTACCCTTCCAATAGGCATCGGCGGCCTCCTGCCACACGACGTACTTGGCCGTCTCTCCGATGAAGCGTCCCTTCGAGAACGCGACGTGCCCTTCCACCCAGACCTTCAGGTCGGCGTCGAACATCATCCGCCTCGCCGGGCGTCCCTCCGGCTGCTTCCCGTCCGTCTGTGAGACGAGGACGAAGAGCTTCCGGGGGAAGCGCTCCCTGAGCGTCCGGTAGTCCCTCCAGGAAAGGCCCATTATCTGGACGGAGTCCATGATGACGAACTCCGGGGACTTCGGCCTGGACAGGCGCTCCGTCAGCGACTCCACGTCCTCGCGGTCGACCACCTGGAACCTCGCCCCGAACTCGTCCATCCGGTACCGCCGGATGGTGTTCTGGAAGCTCAGGCCGTAGCCCTCCTCCCTGGAGATGTACAGGACCTTCCCCTGGGCGGCGAGCATCCGGGCGAACGACATCACGGCCGAGCTCTTTCCGTTGCCGGAGTTGCCCCAGAAGAACACCGTCCCGTGGCGGCTGATCTCACCGCCCAGGCACGGCTCCCACTCCGGGGACACCTCCAGCGTCCGGTTCACTACCTCGAGGGCGCGCCTGGCCGAGATGGACTGCTTCATTCCGCCGCCTCCTCCTGTCCGCTGAACAGGTCCATCTTCCGGAGCTCCGTCCGCACCACGCTCTTGACGCGGCGCAGGTCGTTCCCGTACCGGCCGCCCTCGGTCTTCACGCGGGCGATGCCGTCGCGGGCCTGCAGGCCGTTCGCGAGGCAGATCTGCTCGACCTCGGAGGCGCTCACCGGCGTGAGGTCCACATAGGACCGGCAGATCCGGCTCTCCAGCTCGTCGTAGCCCTTCTTCCCCTTCTCCACTCCGCGGCGGATGCGCTGGCGGATGTAGTTGGTCGACAGGAAGACGATGCCGGCACGGTCCTCCAGGGCGTTGTAGATGCTGATGAAGTAGTACATCACGCTGTCGGGCAGCTTGTCCGCCTCGTCGAAGACCAGGAGCGGCTTCTGGAGCGTCACTAGGTGACGGAGGAGCTCGCTGAAGGCGGCGCGGACGGTCAGGCCGCCGGTGCGGACGCCCACGAGGGCGGCCAGCTCCTGGACGAAGTCCGTCTTGGTCATGTCGCTGCTGCACGTGAGCCGGAAGACGTTCCGGTTGAGCGCCGCGTAACTGCCGGCGGCCGTGCTCTTGCCGATGCCGGCCGGGGCCGCGATCCACATCACCCGGCTCTCCTCCTGGGCGACCCTCAGGTACAGGGTCATGTCCTGGTAAGCCCGGGTGGCGTATATCTGCCAGCCGTCATTGCGGGCCAGCTGGGCCTCCAGGCGCAGCCACATCTTCTCGCCGATGAGGTTCCACTTCCCGCCGAGGATGTTGGACACCGTGGCGGCACTGATGTCCCTGAGGGACGCCGCCGCCATGTTCAGCGACGGGTAACGCTGGACGTACCGGGCCAGCCGGTCGCGCGTCTTCTGCTTCTGCTCTTCTGTGTACATAATCGTGTGTGTTTATGTGTTATTTTAGAAAAGTACGTTTAGCCACACAGATCACCTTTTCGGTACGCTGTGGGTTATTCCTTACAGGTTTGAGAATTCTGTATCCCATTCTGTTAATTTTTTATAATGCTTATTATTATAATCTGTTAAGCGCCGCGACGGGGTCGTAGTCCCCGCCTCCAGGCACCACGTATGAATCTGCCTTCTCCTGCTCTCCGATGGTCTCCGGATAGATCTCCGGAGCCTCCTCCTCGAGGGACGCCGCGGCCTTGGCCGTGAGGCGCTCGTAGGACGCCTTGGATTCGTTCAGGCCGGACAGGCCGGGGTCGCGGAGGCCGTTCTGGTCGGGCGCGAGCCCGTACCTGCGCAGCAGCGCGTCCGTCTCCATGTGGCGGGCGATGCGGTCCACCTTCTCCAGCTCGTCCTGCCGGCGGATGAAGCTGCGCTCCTCCTCCGTCTGATCCTGGAGGGCCCTGTGGATCCGCTCGTAGTCATGCGCCACCGTCTCGAAGCGGTAGCCGTAGCCGGGGTCGTAGGTATAGAGCTTCACGGCGGTCATGTCGTGCGGGTTGTAGGCCACGTAGAACTCGCGGCCGGTGTTGCGGGATCGCCACGCCAGGTCCGGGCGGCCGTCCGCGTCGAAGGGCTCGTACTGATACTCCCGACCCTCCACCTGGAACACCAGGCCGTAGGCCGTGAAGGCGGAGGGCTTCGGCTTCATGATCCAGCGGAGATCCTCCAGCCCCCGGGCGTCCAGAGCTTCGCTCCGGGGGTTGGAGCCCTCCATGTATGCCTCCAGGCGGGACTTCCCCGCGAAGGTGCGCTGGTCCGGATGCGGCGCATCGTTCCAGCTGCGCCGGGCCTCCAGGTACTGCCGCTTCACCTCCTCCCGCGTGGGAAGGGCGTCCACGTTCACCTGGACGAGCTCGCGGTTGATCCTGGCAGCCTCGCCCCTGGCGGTGATGTTGCCGCCGGTATAGTTCCAGTTCTGATGCAGGTACTGCTGCTGCAGGCGGCCGAAGACCGACTCGATGGTCTTCGCCGGAGCCCGGTGCGGGGCGGTGTTCCGGAAGCAACCGGCCACCCTGGACAGCCACGCCTGGGCATCCGCCCGCTTGGTGCCGCCCTGGTTGTCACTCACCAGCTCCACTGGCTTGTGCATGGCGAAAGCAAGGGCGTTACAGACGGCCTCGTAGATCACCGGGAAGGACTCGTTACCCGTGTGGAAGGCGCAGCCCAGGAAGACCTCGGTGGCCGCGTCGATGACCTCGTACACGTTCAGCGTGGCCATCCGGTACTTGCCGTCCACATACTCCTTGTAGAAGAGGTTGAGCTTGGTGCCGTCCATATACCACAGGGCGTCCCTGAGGACGGGGAGGACGGTCGAGTGCTGGCGGCCGTAGATGGCCCGGGCGGCGGTGTCGCCGATGACGGACGCCTTCCAGCGGACGGCAACCTCCGGACGCTCCAGGTAGGAGGTGATCGTCGCGACGGACCTGACGGGCTTGAAGCCCATCCGCCCGGCGTCCTGGTTGAACTTCGCGAAGATCTGCGCGTTGGTCCTCACGGGCGTCCTGCAGCACTTCAGGGCGACGATATAGTCGCCGGCCTCCGGGGTGATCTTCACGGAGTTGGAGTTACCGAGGTGCCCGGACACCAGGCAGGCGTAGCCCACCGCCCGGTACTCGCGCATCTTCGCGCGGAGCTTCGGGGCGCTGGCGGGCAGCGTGTGGCCGTACAGCTCCCGGAGGGTGGCCGCCTCGTCGTAGATGGCGTCCCCGTTCACCGGCGTGGAGTTCCCCAGCTTCCGGCGCTCCAGGCGCTGCCCCTCCTCCATGGCGATCAGCCGCTGGAGGACGGCGGCGTTCAGGGCGAACCTTTCGATGTGGGCCTCCTTCAGGTGGGTGCCGTCCGGGAAGACGTAGTCCCCGAACCAGGCGCGGGCCGCCGGATCCACGCGCAGCTCCCGCTTCTCTTTCTCTTCCTGCTGTCTCATGATCTCGAACGGGTCCCCGTAGATCTGGACGAACCGCTCCCGGTAACGCACCGGCAGCATCCGGTAGTCCACCTCCGCATGGCGGCCGGGGCCCTTGCCGCTGCGGACCACCAGGCCGGGGGTGCGGTTAGTGAGCGATTTATAGCAGGGAATCGTCATAACCGGCTCGGCCGACCCTTCAGGGGCCTGGGTGAGCTCCTGGAAGGTCACGAGGATGGTATCTCCGAACTTTTTCATCTGGGGACCGGTCGAACGGCCAGGCTCGGCCGGTCCAATCAAAACTAAATCCACAAAACTTTACGAAAAGCTGAAGGTGCGCCTCACGGCGTCGGGGTCTGGGCGGGGAGGCGCGGGTTCGAACCGCGGACCATACGCCTCGGCATTAGTGCCTCTCGATGCGCGCTCTACCGACTGAGCTACCTCCCCAAAACTCCCGGCGCCGGGCCTGCCGGCTCCGGGATGGAAAAAGAAAACAGATGTGATAAACACGGGGTGCGCCTCACGGCGTCGGGGATTCGCCACTCCCTCCGGGAGGGGCGTAGAACCGGCCCTGCCGGGCCTCGTTGACGATGGAACGGAAGCGGACCTCCTCCGTGGTCATGCGGGCGCAGCAGGCGCTCAGGTCGGCGAGGACTATCCGCTCGAAGTTGTTGCCGGCGCTCCGCTGCTGGCGGGCCACCGCCTCCCCGAGACGGTTGACCGCGCGCTCCAGGGCGCCCAGCTCATTGCTGAATGACACGTCCATGGCAGCGCCTCTTATTCGATGACTTTCTTCAGGCGGATCAGGCACAGCGACTGGGAGCCGACGTGGATATGCTTCATATCCTTCGAATAGCCGGTGCCGGCATACACCTTCACGGTCTTCAGGCGCTTGTTCTCCTCCAGGAGCCGGTCCCTGTAGGCCTCGATGTCCTTGATGACATACGGGATCATGTAGCCGGGGATCATGGTGTGCAGGTACTCCTTCTTTGCGTAGGACATGGTGGCATCCTCGGCCTTCGGCGTTCCGCCTACGGTGTAGGCGCTCGCGACGAACCACAAGGGGTTCTTTTCAAGATTCGAGGTGTCCATGGCTACGCTTCGACTACGGCGTGGGTGATGTCCTTGGTGACGACGCGGCGGACGCCGATGAAGGCTTCGCGCTGGATGCGCTGGACGTGATGGATCATCTGTCCGAAGGTCCGGGGGCGCTCCGGCTGCATGTCGATGCGCTGCGCCTCCCTGTTGGCGCTCTGGGTCTTGCCGTGCTGCTTGCTGAACCAGCTGCGGCGGTTGTCCTTCTTGGCCTGTGTGTGGATTCGTTTCATAATTGCTAACTTTGTAAAAACTCTTTCCTTATGCGAAGCCTTCACTACAATTACGTCGTCCTCGACCTCCTTCTCCAGCTGCTTGACGATCATCCTTCGGGCTTCCTTTCCAATGATCTGTTATACAGTAGTAGATTCCCCCACCCGGCCGACCAGGAAGAGGTCTTTTCTTTCCTTGCGAAAGAAGGCCTGCCTGAGAAGACGGAGGGCGGCATCAAGATAACCTACAAGGGACGGATGGTAATACACAACGGCGGATTCAAGCGGATCCGACGGAGGGAGCGCCTGCTCGGCGCCTGCACCGTCATTGCCGCGGTGTCCGGCGTTCTCGCCATCGTTATCCAGATCCTGCTTCATGAGCTCGGATAGGTAGACGGCGACCGCCAACTTCTCGTAATCCTTAACGGCTTCCTTCTCTCGCTTCGTCATGATTCAGGCGGCTAAGCGTTGATGACTCTCTGGATCGCCAGCTGCTGGGCATCCCGGGCGAGGATGTTCCAGTCGGACATCCGGATCGGCTCGTCGACCTTCCGGACGACCTTGTCTCCGGCCGTGATCACAGCCTTGCCGGTTGCCCGGTCGATGGTGAGGATCACGCCGGTGGAGAAAGTCTGGCGGATCTGGCCCTCCAGGTACTCCGTCCTGCAGTCGGGGACGAACTCCGGGTCGACGTAACGCCCGCCCAGGCCGATGGCGGCCGCCCGAAGCTGCTTTGCAAACTCGCCGTTACGGCGGTAGTAGATGGCGTCGTAGATGTAGCTGTCACTGACGCCGAAGTCCTTCGCCAGCTGCTTCCTGGCGTCCGTGGTTAGCTTGATGTGTCTCTTCATAGTGCTATGTATTTGTTTTTGTGTGTTTTTCTTTCCACCTTTGCATAACGCGGTATTAACCGCTTTGCAAATATAGAACAAAGTTCCGAAACGACAAAACAAAATCGGAACAATTTTCTATAAATTGAACTATGACCGTCAAAGATCGCATTTACGAGTTTTGTAAGGAAGCGCAGATTCCTATACGACAATTTGAGATTAAAGCTAATCTCTCAAATGGTTATGTATCATCCATGAGGAAAGGATTGGGGCGCGGAAAGTTAGAAAGTGTGATAAAAGCATTCCCGGAAATAAGCCGAGAATGGTTACTATTTGGTGAGGGAACAATGTTCCGAACGGCCGGATCTGTTGATTTGAGCAAGGAGAGTAAGGATGGACTACAAAGGATTCCACTATATGATCTTATAGCGACCGGTGGCATCGTTTCTGTTTTCCAGGACGAAGGCACAACGCCGGCGGACTACTTTTCGCTGCCAGGTCTTCCTCCAGTGGATGGGGCTGTTTATGTCAGGGGCGACTCTATGGCTCCGCTGATCAAGAGTGGCGACATCGTGGTTTATAAAAAAGTCACTTTGTCGGAAGACAACATCATGTGGGGACAGATCTATCTGCTTTCATACACTTACGACCAAGACAGCTATACTTGCGTCAAGTACTTGCGCAGATCCGGGCGCCCCGGGTATATACGCATGACTTCCGAAAGCCCGAACTTTGACCCGCAAGAGATCCCGAGCTCTTCCATCACGGCGCTCGCTCTGGTTAAGGCCAGCATAACCTTCCATACGATCGAGTAAATAGAGTAAATATATAAGGATAGCCCCTCGGGTCTGTCGCGAGACAAATCCGAGGGGCTCGTTAAACATGTTAAACTACTTTCCAGGCGTAAAGTTAGGCAAAAAAGTTTTCCCACGCACTTTTTCTTGCAAAAAACGTCCAAAAACACCACCTGACGGGCGTATAATGACGATTTTTTAAAATTTTCAATGGTAATAGAGGGTGTTGATAGGCTATTTTTGTGGAAAAAATGGAGCTTTTTTAGGCATTAAACCCCCGTCTATCGGCCTTTTTTTTCCCGAATTTGCAACCCTATTTGCAACCCTTTGGAGTACTTTTTGTTTTTATTTATCGAAATTTTGCAACCCTATTTGCAACCCTATTTGCAACCCTATTTGCAACCCTATTCACTTTTTCGGGGCTATTTAACCATTTTCGCAGGGTCACGAAAATGACGGCCCCCAGGCGCATGAGCTCGTCCACTTTAACAGCTTCGCTCTTACGCCTGGCGGCTTCAATAAGGCCGTTTCTAGGCCATTCTAGGGCACTTTTTAGGCCGGATCCGAGTATTATCCCGGCCGGATGTTAAAACAGCATTTAAACGGGGCGTTTTAGCCGGCCACGAATGTGGCCTTCATGTTTGGCCTTTGTTACTATTTGTTTTTTCCGGCGGCTTTTCAAGAAAACCCCACAACTCCGACCCTATCAATCACTTAGACGAACACTTTCCTCTCTACAAGTAAGTCCCTTTTGTTTTTACCCCCGTACATCGTCGCCATGACGGTCGTATGGATCCTG
>Ga0310696_10011702_pt1 | contig 10005 bp, 6 predicted proteins | sample AusTroGonzalo_MG_4_FD_203885 | JGI IMG/M metagenome (GOLD analysis project Ga0310696, IMG submission 203885) | Bovine rumen microbial communities from tropical cattle in Woodstock, Queensland, Australia - Gonzalo_02 (v2) (version 2) | ecosystem: Host-associated > Mammals > Digestive system >...
AAAGCAGAACCCTTCGTAGTCACCTTGCCGGATGTTAATATCCAGAGGAACGAATGCATTCTCCAGTCCACAGTCTTTGAAGCCCCATGTCTGAAAATTAGGTTTGTAGAGAAATTCTCTTCTCTCCCTTCTTTCCTCAGATTCTCTACGCCAAAGCCTTTCATACCTATCCGCTTCTTGGGCAAGCCGTTTAGGTGTTTCCAATATCACCAGATGCTTTAAATTGTAGCACGACCAGAACCCTAAAGGCTGAACTACGACAGAGCTGCTGGCGATGATGACTTCTTCTAACTTTTCACACTCTACAAAGGCTTGTTCTTCGATCAGGCGCACTTCACCTGGGATAAAAACCTTCTTCAGATGGGGATTGCTGACCGCTCCCTTCAGCACAGTGACAACACTGCCGGGCAAGATATATTCTTTTGTCTTCTTTGCTCTGGGGTAATGAATGAGCTGGGTTCCGTCCTTGGTATAGAGGACTCCCTCTATACTCCGGTAGTTTGGATTATTTTCATCCACTTCTATATGTTCCAGGTTATTGCATCCCCAGAGAGCATCAGGCACTATCTTTGCGACCTTTGCCGGGATCGTCAGACTCAACAGGTTCTTGCAGTCTTCAAACGCGCCAGCCTCGATTTCCCGAATAGTTTCAGGAATAGAAAAATGTCCCAATTCCTTCTGTGCCGGGACACGTACGATTTTTGTTTCTTTTTTATTCACAAGGATTCCTCCAATACTTTTATAGTTCTTATTTTCTTCATCTACAGATATATCTTTCAGTGAGGGACACTCATCAAAAATCCTCTCGCCGATGCTGGAAACATTCTTGGATATGCTTATATATGCTAATGCTTTGCATCCCTTGAACGCATATCCGCCTATTTCTTCTATATTATCCGGGATATTGACCGTCCTCAGATAGGTGCGGCGGTAAAACTCCCAGCGGCTGATTTCCTTTTTATTGGTTGAGAAAATCACCCGCGGCAGTTTAAAGCAGTCTTTGAACGCTTCATCCCCGATTTGGACACCATCTTCCGGGAACTTGATATCTGATAGCTCCACGCATTCCCTAAACGCTCCGGATCCTATCTTTTTGAGACTCTTTGGTATTTTAACGCTTTTTAGGTTTTCACATTTCTCAAAGACCCTGTCATCGATCTCTGTCACCCCTTCCGGTATCACGATCTTGGTTAGACTCTTACAATTTTCAAACACGTTCCAACTAATTTTTGTAACTCCCTTTGGGATATTCACATCTGATAATTTTATACAATTCTTGAATGCGCTCCCTTCGATTTTTGTCACACCTTTGGGTATCACGATCTTGGTCAAACTGCTGCAATCTTTGAATGTTCTGATAGCGATTTGAGTGATGTTTTGAGGAAGCGTGACCTCTGCCAGTGAGATACATCCATCAAACGCGTTACAGCCTATTTCTGTGATATTCTCCGGTATTCTGATACTTGTCAATTTGATGCATCCGGCAAACGTATAGCATCCAATCTCAACCAGACTCTCCGGCAGCTTAACATCGTCTAATTCCACACATCCATCAAACGCGTAGTGTCCTATTTGGGTAACACCTTCCGGTATTTTGATGTTTGTCAGATTCCTGCACCTGGCAAACGCATTGTTTCCGATCTCCTTCACACCTTCAGACAGGATCACCGTCTTTAACTGGGGACAGTTCAGGAAAGCTTCATTTTCGATCTTTGCAATATTTCCTGATATCGTAATACAGGTCAATCCACTGCACCCTTCAAATGCACTTCTATCTATCTCCGACACGCCTCCCGGTATCGTGATATCCGTTAATTTGGTGCATCCATTAAACGCGGAAGCTCCGATCCGGGTCAGACTCTGGGGAAAAATGGCATGCTCCATCCGCCTACACGACTTAAAGGCGTTGGTTCCAATCTCCCGGACTCCTTCCGGCAGTGTGATCCCGGTCAGCCAGCTGCACCCCTGGAAGGCTTTCTCGCCGATCGAGGTGATATGTTCGGGAAGAGTAATCTCCCCGACAGCTTTCTTCATCGGACAGCAAACAAGCCGGGTTCCCTCCTTATCCAGCAGAAGCCCGTCTTCACTCTTATAATAAGGATTCTCCTCAGATACGTTGATACCATCCAAACCGCAACAGTTCAGAAACGCGTTGCCCGCAACCGACTTAATGCCAGTCGGCAGTGTCACATGTGTCAACTGTATGCAGTCGAGGAATGCTTTATTCCCTATCGAGACGACAGGATAGCTCTTTCCCTCACTTTCAACAAAAGCAGGTATTGCGAGATCTCCTGTCAATGAAGTTTCACATTTAACCACTATAGCACTTCCATCTTCAAAAACTTCAAATTGAAGACTTTCATTTTCAATAATCGTTGTCATATACTTTTTATTTGTAGTTTCTGTTTCTATTGAAAACCGGCACAGCCACCCAGGCTCATGCCTATTTTCGGAATTGATTTTAATATCTGGGGTAGGACATCTATGGGGGTACACTGAAAAAAATTAAAAAATTTTTCTCCTACAGTGAAAACGTCATGACTTCTCCCCCCTTGATAAAAGAGAAAAGCTCATGCAACCCCACGCGATGGGTTTACATTCGGAATGATGTCAGATTGAAAAAAGAAGCAGTCGGACTTGCTTTAAGCCCGATCTGGTGGGAATTGAAATTCCCCGGTTGAAGATAGTTGTTTTTCATAGAATAGACAACTTAGCTTTTGCGCCACATGTAAGCAGGATTAGCAACCCGCTCACATAAGAAGTCACATATCTTTAGACGCTGCTCTTATGAAAAAATTCAATCTTTTTCACAAAATTTACAACCAACCTCTTGATAGACATTGAAAGAACCACTGATTAGCATAGATAAGTTATTAAAAATAAACATATTTTGTAGAGATGGGTGACAGAATTCCATTCTTATGGAAACAATAAATGGTGTCTTCAGTGGCAATTAGCAAGGAACCTACTTTTTCTTTCGAGGCCGAAAGAAAGTAAACATTTCGTAAAGCTTGTCTGTAATTTTTTGACCTAGCTGATCGTCTAATTCACCAAGCCCCATAAAATTTACAATGACACCTATCACATTCCGCAGCCATTTAGGCGGTTCTCTTTCTTCATTATTCATCTCTATATATGTCTGATAGTTATATTTTACTAAGTACCGTCTTGGCACTTAAAACATATCGGAATCTCTCAATGATACTCATTGCTGTAAAGCCAAACGATATCCGAAAAACAATACAATGCCGTTCGAGTCCCATCTCCCATGCACCTATTTTCCAGAGGCAGATAATGATATAGGCATGAACGACATCGTCGAAACCTATTCTAATAGTTTTTTATGATAAATCCTTTTATCAAATTAAATATCCGCCAGAAAAGATTCAAAAAATATCTTCATAAAGAACTGATGTGTTATCTGTTTCAATACGGTTATGGAATTGGTGATGCCCCCGTCCAAAAGGTATCTCAAATACTGTCTATTAAGTTCCTATTTATTTCTGACATATCCAAAAAAAGTTCTATTTACCTGGTCGCATACAAAAATATGATTGCCAACACGTTTTGCTTGTACCATCTTTCAAAATCATGCAAGACATTTTTAGAGAAATATTAACGACTCCAAAAACGTCATTGGAAAATGCAAAAAGCAGGAGATGTCGCATAAGCATTCACGTCAGTTCTTTTTATTTTTGTTTAGAGGCGACCATACTTGAACAGGGTATCCAACAGATATTTAACCTGTTCTAAATTCTCTTCCTGCTCTGTTTCGTTGGTACAGCGATAATCTGTAATAGAAACATCCTCTGTATCCTTCCAAAACTCCACATTGATTTCCGCACTGACCTGCACATTATCCGGAGCACCCGATTTTCGGACTTCGATGGCCAATCTTCCACTATCGTATTCCGGTTCTATCTTGTAGCGGAAAAGCTTCTCAAAATGATGAAAGGAGAATCCAAAACCTTTGAAGTAATCGTCCCGGATGTAAATATCTGCCGGGATGAATACATTTTGTAGGTGACAGTCTTTGAAAGCCCACGTCTGGAAATGGGAATCACGAAGAATTTTTCTTCTTCTATCCATATTCATCCAGTCCATTCTTTCATACTGTCTATCTCTCTCCCAGATCATACTTTCATACATATCCTCTTCTTCTGAAGGATATTTAGGTGTTTCCAATATTATCAGATGCTTTAAATTGCGACAGCCATTGAAACCAAAAGGCCGAACATCAACAGTGCTGCCGGCGATGATGATTTCTTCCAATTGCTCACACCCTACAAAAGTTAGTTCCTCGATCCTTCGTACTTCGCTTGGGATAAAAACCTTTTTCAAATAATCACAGCGGAACGAACCTTTGGCCATGGTGTCAACACTGCCCGGTAAGATATATTCTTTTGTCTTCTTCGCTTTGGGATAATAAATAAGACGAGTCACATCTTTGTTGAAGAGAACTCCATCTATACTCCGGTAATTTGGATTATCTTCAGCAACTTCTATGCGTTCCAGATTGCACTTCAAAAAAGCATCACCCCTAACATTTTTAATGCTATCTGGCAAGCACACACAGGCTAATTGTCCGCAGTTGCAAAAGGCTTGTTTCTTAATTGAAACTACCGGACAACTCTTTCCCTCATACTTAATGAATGCAGGTATTGCAAGGTCTCCTGTCAATGAAGATGCACCTTTGATCAGATTTGCACTTTCGTCTTCAAGAATTTCAAATTGAAGACCCTCTTTTTCTACAACTTCTGGCATAATTTTTATTCATAATCTTTCCCTATTAATACTATCATTGATGATAGTGGATTTCTTTCATAAAACTAACATCTTCCTACGCGGAAAATAGCCTACTTTTCTGTTATCCATAAGCTCATTTCCAATAATTCCATGAGCGCCAAGCATTCCTATCTGCATTTCCATTGCACTTGGAAGGGTTCCTCCGCGTAAGTTGAGTTTGACATCACCAATAGACACAGGAACGAGATACATATCTGTTTCAAAATCACCATTACCAGGATGAAAATCATGGAATCTGCCCAGAGAATCAAAATGGTCTATTCGTATTCCGGCAAAGTATGATATAGCTGCACCAGTATCTAGAAGAAATGTATGTCTATTCTGTTCAACTTCAACCTGTATTGCAATAGGACAACATCCCATAACATTACCAAGAGAGATATAGTTTCCCTCCATAGATAATTCATCAGTTGATAACGTGATTTCTTCATTTTGAAGATCAAAAATGAAATCAAATCGGTTTAGAATATCACTACCAATCAAACCGGCACAATCCACTTTTGTTTGTTCACGGATATAATCCGTATCTAACATCCCCATGAAACTTTGAGGGATATTAAAATCTTTTCCACCAATATTGATAGAATGCGTTCCGAAAGAAGCTGGTGAACCTGTATCAATAAGCCACAGCTCTTTTTCGATTTCAATGAACAGATGATCATTCTTTTTAACTAATTTTTCCTTTTTCATATTACTTACTTTTTATGATTTTTAATTTCTTTTCGGGATAAGATACTCTCTTATACTCGCAAAACAAGCTCTAGAGCCTGTTTCGCCATTACTATAACAGAAAGCATAGGACATCTATGGGGATATACCCAAAAAAATTCACGATTACCCAATTCTACTCTGTCCGAGTAATTTCAAGAAAAGATCTATGGAATTTTTGAGATTTTATCCGGATCTTAACCGTCTTTACGCTAAAGCATTAAAACTATCTGTGTTAGTAATTTATCTTTTCCCTATTCCTTCGAGGCTCATACCGTCAAGGAACAACGATAAAAAAGTAGCAGATATTTTGCAAACACGCAAGAGGTTAGATAATATTTTGTAATTCATTGCAAATAAACACCATTTGATACAAGTTCAACAAAAAAGGAGAGACCTCAGTCTCTCCCGCAAATAGACACTATATGATGTACAGGGCTACTCTTGAAGCATAACCTTGCAGCTCTTCCGGCAGCAGGCTATGCCGTATTTCAGGGTCTTGGTGACTCTCTCAATCTTGTAGCCTTTGCACTCGATTTGGTCCAGTGCCTCCCGGCAGTACTTCTCCAGCTTATCCTCTTCCTGGGTGTACTTCATTTCGATGAGGATGCCCAGTTTCTGCTTAGGCAGCTTGATGGAGATATCACAGTAGCCGTTGCCTGTCTCCGCGTTGGACTTCACCCGCCAGTCCTTGCGGTTCTTCAGCATTCCCAGCAGGTACGCATGGTAGAACTTCTCTTCCCCGCTGTCCCGTATGCTGATGGTTTCATCCAGGAACTCATTGAACTGATCTTCGATCTCCGCCGCCTTGCCCTGAACAAAGTATTCACAGAACCCATTCAGGTACTCCGGGTTGTTCTTCAGCCCCTCTTTGATCCACTCAAAGACCTGATCCTTGAAAATCTTCCTGATCCCCTGATTAGGGATGATTAGACTCAATTCATCATCTTCAGGCACACCATCCACCGTCAAATAGCCCGTTGTGAAGAGAACACTCCAAATATTGTCTATGGTTGCATATAAGTCCCTGTAGGTCAGCTCTTGGTAAATCTTTTTCCTCACCGAACCGCCGTTGATCAGCTCTTCCACCTCATCCTCAAGAGCTTCTTCCGCGGAGGTTTCTATAAACTTCCGGATAATGTCATTTCCGCTGGTGTTTATCCAGTAGGCTTTTGGAGCCAGCTGGGGATCCCCATCCAGGTCATCACAGTAGTTATTTACATCCCACGGACAGTAGATATGCTCCCCGCCAAAACGATAGCCGTCATACCAGACCCTGATGTCTTCATAGTGATTGGAAAGCCCCAGATAATCCAGCATGGTACGAACCTCCTCATCCGTATAGCCAAAGGCATCATTGAACTTTTTATCCAAAATTGTCCAGACCTTGACCTTGTTCATCCCGGTGAAAATGCTCTCTTTGGAAACTCTCAGACATCCCGTCAGCACAGCAAACTTCATATAAGGATTGGTCTTCAATCCCTGATCGAACAGCCCCCGAACCAAGCTCACCATCTCTTCATAGAACCCACTCTGCTCTGCCTTAGCTAAGGGAACATCGTATTCATCTATCAGAATGATAACACTCTGACCGTAATGCTTATAGAGAAACTCGGAGAGGGTACGAAGGCTCCCTGTTAAAAGATTTGTATCTGCGGCTTTGGCATTCTGTTTCATGTCACATAGTTGCTGGAATACACCTTTTTCACCCTCTGCCAATTTATCACTTGCCGCAAGAACCGGATGCCGTGATGCCTCTCTGCTTAGGACATTAACCATCTCCGCCCTTGCTTCCTCAAAGGTAAGTCCATCTACACTCTTTAGCGTGATAGAAATCACAGGATACTTCCCTTGGTGCTGTTCACAAAGCTTCGTTTCTTTAGAAATGGCTAGGCCATTGAATACGTTCCTAGGGCCATCTATCTCAAAGAAACACTTCAACATATCCAAGGTCAGAGTCTTGCCAAAGCGACGCGGACGTGTGAACAAGTTCACATCGCTCCACTTCTCCAGAAGTTCTTTCACTACATACGTCTTATCTACGTAGTAGAACCCATCTTGTATCAGCTTCGCAAAATCCTCTAGTCCTATCGGCGGTCTCTTCTTCGTCATACCCAGTCACTCCCAATGACCCTCCTAATCTACCATAACTGCTCCCTCAGGAAAAGGTTATTCTATCGAAAACGTCCCTTTCTGTCTTTATCCTCCATACACCCTTCATTTAAATATAAGGAACCCCATACATTCCTCCTAAGACGGATACACTCACTCCAAAATTCTTACCTCCACCTCATTATGTGTTCATGTTATTCCCCCTGTCCCACATTCTCCTGATAACATCATAATACCCCTATAACACACCCTCTATAAAGCGTTTTGTTTTTGTTAATAGCAGTTTACACTCCTTAGGAATAAAAACGCCTCACAAGTCAAATATGTGCGTTATTCAGCACCATTCACGTCTCTAATTATCCGTGACGACCAATCACACTTTGTCCATAAAACCATTCCTGCACTATGTAAACCACGTACATACGAAGTCACCATCTCTGCTCTGTTTCTACTCCCAAAAAGCATGATTGGGTATCCCTCTATCAACTCCTCCGTCTCCTTATCTCTATTCTCTCCCAATATGACTACAAGGTGCTCTGCTCCCTCTTTCTTCATCCACTTCACTAAACTTAAACCAACTGCCTTGTTATTCTCCATGATAAACACTACCTTCACTTTGCCTGTCTGCATCTGTTCCCTACAGTCCTCAAAGCTGCTACACCATACTGCTACACACCCCAGAGTCTTTAACTGTGCCTCCAGTTCATCATCCTTTTCTCCCACCATTAAACACAGTGGAATCTCAAATTCATCTAACCTTCGAGCTAATTGCTCTAACAATACTATACTTTTTTTTGTATTCATGCCTATAATATAGACTGAAAGGATATGGTTCTTCACTAAACCAAGAATAGGCTCTTATACTTACACACCACATTACCTCTGTCTTTGAACATATAAACACAAAACCTTCTACTCTGCGTTGATTTTATCAAAAGTAAAGTGGCTCTCCTAAACACAAACACCAGACTCCATCCAAACCCCCAAGGAATATCCTCCTGTACATCCCCCCTTAACATGCTCTATATATTCCTATACATGCGATTATCCAATTCACAATTGAACTGTCACAGTGTCACAAAAGTGTCGCACATCTTTAGTGACAGTTTATATTATTGATAATCAAATAGTTAAATATAAATGTCACATTGTCACAAGATTTTCGTGATGGATATTAATTTACACCGAAATACTGGCATGACCCAGCCTATGTTATCCTCCCCCTTACGGTGTAACAACTATGTTACAATTTAAGAACAACACACTGTAATTAATATAGCCATTTAATATACCTAACGGTATATAAATATATAATTATATAACCTTTACCGTTAAGTGTATCTAAAAGAAGAAATACAACCATAAGAATCTAGAGGTGACTTTTATAACATTACCCTAAAGGGAGAAGTGAGTATTGCGGTACTGAACAAGATTATGGGCCCACCTCTATGGTATGATTTCTTCACATTATTGTACACCCAATGTGACTTTCATTCATGAGAGACTCACGGTTAAAGTCCCTTTTTCGCAGAGTACCCCCCCAGACTTAAGTCCATACTTCCAATATTCATATTATCTTGATTATGAACATAGTTGCATAAATACGTTGTAAAGTGATTGCGTGATTACTTGCATTTTTTAAGGAATTAGTCTATATTTATGCACGGAAGCGGTTGTGGATAGAGGTGATTAATTTTTTATTTAAAATTAATCTTATGATAGATAGAAATATTAAATCACCAACTCTGGAGGACATAGTAACAGCCTTTTCTAAGGCTGATTCGATCCACAGAATCAACTCCTTCAACGCCCTCAGAGGCGCTGATGTACAGACATTATTAACTAATGATAAGCTTCTGACACTAGCAGAAGCTAAGCAGATGCTTAAAGTCTCTGCTGCTACAGTCAATCGCTACGTAAAAAGCGGTATACTGAAAAAGATTCAAATTGGAGGCAAACATTCCAAAAATCTATTCAGATTGTCTCAAATACAGTCTCTGATAGATTTCAATATAGAATCAGGAGATAACAACTAAATATCATGTTCCATGCGATGGGTAGGAATACATTCTTACCCATCAAGTGGATCGTGGTATCTTTGGAGGAAAAGATATGAACATAAAAGAACTATATGTTTGTTTGTGGCTAAAGCACTATGACAGTGTGACAGTTCCATATAACTGTTTGAAAATTAGCAATATAAATTGTCACAAGTTAGGCGTGACAATTCCGTGCCAATGTGACAGTTCAAATAAAGGAGGGCAAAATGAAAAAATTAAATAAACTTCACAATCCCAAAATTTGTAATGGGCATGAACTCATGTCATATTTGGTGGAAAAAATCGATCCTTCTCTTTTAGAATCTCTAGGCGATTTAAA
>Ga0310696_10011703_pt1 | contig 10004 bp, 11 predicted proteins | sample AusTroGonzalo_MG_4_FD_203885 | JGI IMG/M metagenome (GOLD analysis project Ga0310696, IMG submission 203885) | Bovine rumen microbial communities from tropical cattle in Woodstock, Queensland, Australia - Gonzalo_02 (v2) (version 2) | ecosystem: Host-associated > Mammals > Digestive system >...
CCAACCTGAAGTATAAATATGGGAACCGCCACTTTTGGTGTCGCGGATACTATGTCAATACGGCAGGCGCAGATACTCGTGCGATTGCCGCATACATCCAGAATCAGTTGGCGGAGGATCAGGCGATAGAGCAACTGACGTTTAGGGAATACATCGACCCGTTTACGGGTAGCAAGACCAAATAGGCATAAAATACGATGTTGAGTGCTTTTCAACGACTGATATTCAGAATGACGGAATATTCTGCTGGATTGCGATGTTTTGCATCCATTGGTTGGCGAAGGCGGTCAGGTCGGCTTGGAGCGCCTGATTGATGCCGTCATCGTCGAAGATGCTGTCGTTTCTCCCCTGATAATCGTTGCGGAAGCTGATTGGGTAATAGTCCCCTCCCACGATGGTGAATTCCATCTCCGTGTCTGCCACGGTGGCGCTAGGCATTGGGGGCATTCTCCGATTTTCCATTCTCTGGGTGAGGTCGCCTCTCGCGGGCGAGCGGAGAATTTTGGCGGGTTTTGGTGAAAAATCAGGTCGGGACAGTCCCTTTTCGGGTTCTCTCCGGAGAATTTCAGGTGCCGGAAAGTGTTTTGCAACTGCCTTTGACACAGTGCCTTGCGTCGAAAACAAAAAGGTCCGGAATCAGAGGGCTGACCCGGACAGAGAATCGAGATGGGCCACACGCCGGAGCGGAGCGACGGCGAGCCGGAACGGAGCTGCAAGCGGAGTGGAGGCAACCATGCCACCAGCGCAGGAGGCGCGCGGGGCGGCGGCATGCCGCCGCCCAAGCGAAGCGAGAGACGGAGCCGACTTTTTGAGCGAAAACAGCGTTTTCGGGCGAAAAAAAGGAGGCTTCGCCGAAGCGCGCCTCCGTATATGCAGAATGGGGTGGTAGACGAGACTCGAACCCGCGACCTCCTGGGCCACAACCAGGCGCTCTAACCAACTGAGCTACAACCACCATTAGTGACAGTTCCATAATATACGCCGCGTAACGAACTTTTTCAAGCAGTCGGGAGCCATATTCCGGTTTCTTCTTCGGTTTGAGCCGCGGGAGCGGAGTGTAGGCAACCACTCACAAGCGTCGGGGCCGCGGCGGTCCGGCGGCTTGAAAAACCGTTTGCGGGGGTTATAGTAGGCAGTCGGTCTTTCGGAAGAAAATTTGAACTGATCTTCAATATGTCGATCCGGCGGAAATTGTGCATCGTGCTCGTATGTGCCGCATTTGCGGTGCCGGCGGTGCTGCTTTGTCTTTTTCCGGTCGAAAAATACCGGTTCTGGCCGCCGTGCGTGTTCCACAAGCTCACCGGGCTGTACTGTCCGGGGTGCGGCAACACCCGGGCGCTGGCGGCGCTGCTCCACGGGCGTATCGGCGAAAGTCTGAGAAACAACCTGCTGCTGATCCCGACGCTCGCCGTGCTGACAGTGGTCGCCGCCCGTCCCGGAATCGGGTTGAACCGTTTTTTCGCGTGGGGATTCGCCGCGGTGGTGATACTGTTTTTCATCCTGCGGAACATCCCCGTTTATCCTTTTACGCTCTTGGCGCCCCGCTGAGTCCGCTGCAGAGCCCGGCGTCGGGGCATGAAAAAACTCCCCGGTCGCCCGGGGAGTTTCGCATCGGTACGGGAGCTCTTCCGCTTACTTGCAGAGGGGGACGAGGTCGATCACGTCTACCCATTCGGCGTCGGGATCCTCGGTGATGTAGCGGATCTTCTGCTCCATAAGATCCCACATGCCTTCGCAGTCCATCATCTCGTATGAGTGTCCCCAGAAGTAGAACGCCCCGCCCGTCTCTTTGGCGTGCAGGTACTTGTCCATGAATTTGGTGTCCGCGAAGTGGCAGTTGGAGTTGAGAGTCAGCGTTTCCTTGCAGTCGGTCACGTCGTCGACGTTTTTGGTGGTGCGTCCATAGGCGAAGCCCGCTTCCTTGAGCAGTTTGACCGTTTCCGGGGTATTCAGACCGCAGGGCCACGCGAAGCCGGGGCATTCGGTCTCGAAGATGTCTTCCAACAGTTTCCGCGCCTTTACCGCCGCCTCGACGAACTCGTCGTCCGAAACTTTGCCGGCGCACTCGTGGTTCCAGCAATGCGATGCGACCTTGAAGCCGTTGTACACGTGCTTCCAGTCCTTGACGGCGATCTTGCCCGCGCAGAAGCCGCGGTAGTTCCACGTCTTGACGTTGTCGACGAAGCGAGTCCAGCCGGGCAGGACGGTCTCCTCCGGTGCTTTGCCCGGATTGAGGTTGAAGGTGGCCTTGGCTCCGTACTCGCGGAGTATTCCGATCAGGCGGACGTCGGTGTAAACGCCGTCATCCCAGCATTGGGCGACTTTGATTTTCATGGCGGAAATCCTTATGGTATGATGGGTTCGGTCGCGCCTACATCAGCGCGATCATGAATGCCACTCCGACGATCAGCGAGCCGAAGAGGATTGCCAGCACGACCGGCAGCGACTCGTAGAGCAGCGTGCTGAACGTCTTGGGCTCCTCCGCCGCGCCCGGATCGCTCGGCGCGGAGGCGGTGCCGCCGAAGAAGGTCTGCGCCCGTCCGCTCGCCGTGAAGTAGCGGAAGCGGATATCTTCGATCTCGCGGATCGCGGTGTCGGAGCCGGTATCGAGCTTTTCCAGCGCCGCCGTCGATTCGTTGAGCATCCTGCCGTAGCTTTCCAGCTCCGCGCGGATCGCGTCGAGCTGTTCCAGCTCCGCTCCGACGGCGGCGGCGGAGTTGGCGATCCGGTCGCGCAGTTCCCGGTACATCCGCTCCGCTTCGGAGCGTTCGGCGATGGTCCGGCGCGCCGCCAGTTTTTCCCTTTCCGGCGCGGGGAGCTCCTCGGAAAATTCGTTGCCGGACTCTTTGAGTTCGTAGTTGACCTGAAGCCGTTTGCCGAGGTTCACCAGCTTGTCGCTGACGAAGCCCTCTCTGGCGCTTATCCGATTGCCCATGTTACGCCTCCAGTGTTGGATGAAGCCGGGGCGGTTTTTCCCGTCCGTGTTCCGGTGTCAGTAACGCAGCAGCATGGCGCCCCAGGTGAGGCCGCTGCCGAACGCCGTCAGCAGCACCAGATCGCCGCGTTTGAGGCGGCCGGTGCTCACCGCGTCGTCGAAGGCGATCCCGATCGACGACGCCGAGGTGTTGCCGTAACGGTTGATGTTGTCGAAGACCCGGTCCGGCGGCACCGCGAGTCTTTGGGCGACCGCCTGAATGATCCGCCGGTTCGCCTGGTGGGGGATGACCAGCGCCACCTCTTCGGGAGCGACTCCGGCCGCCGAAAGCACGTTGTTGCTGGAATCGACCATCGCCTTGATCGCGAGTTTGAAGGTCTCCCGGCCCTGCATGTGGATGTAGTGCATGCGCTGGTCCACCGTTTCGTGCGAAGTCGGATTGCGGCTGCCGCCTCCGGGCAGTATTATCGTCTCGGAATAGGTCCCGTCGGCGCCGAGGCAGCTGATCGGGAATTTGTCGTCGCCGTCGCGGTTTTCCAGTACGAACGCCCCGGCGCCGTCGCCGAAGAGCACGCAGGTGTTACGGTCGTCCCAGTCGACGATGCTGGAAAGTTTTTCCGCGCCGCAGACCAGCACGTAGCGGTATTTTTTGTTCGAGCGGATCAGTGCCGAGGCCGTTTCCAGCGCGTAGACCAGCCCCGAACAGGCCGCGCAGAGGTCGCAGCAGAAGATGGGACCGCAGTCGAGGGCATGCTGAAGCAGGCACGCGGTGTTGGGGAAGGTGTGATCCGGCGTGGAAGTGGCGATGACGATCGCCGAGAGATCGGCGCCCGTGATCCCCGCCGCCTTGAGCGCCCGCTCGGCGGCGATCCTCGCCATGTCGCTCGTGGCTTCGCCGGCGGCGGCGATGTGGCGCTCTTCGATCCCGGTGCGGACGCGGATCCACTCGTCCGAAGTTTCGACGCGCTTTTCCAGATCCGCGTTGGTCAATAACTTTTCGGGCAGATAGGAGCCCGTTCCGGCAATATAGACACTCATTGCTCAACCTTTCCGTCGTCGGGGAAAACTCCGTGTATCAGCCCCGTCGCGTTGATCTTGTCCACGATCTTGTCGTTCAGTCCGAATTCGACGCACTCGCCGGCGACTCGGATGGCGTTGCGCACCGCCAGCGGCGAGGAGCCGCCGTGGCCGATGATGCAGATGCCGTTGACGCCCAGCAGCGGAGCTCCGCCGATCACGTCGCTAGAACCCTGCGCCTTGAGCTCGACGAACGCCTTCTGCGCCAGAAGCGCGCCGATCACCCGCACGGCGTTTTTGGTCAGCATCTGCTTCAGCCAGTACACCATCGACTTGGCCAGACCTTCCGCGCTCTTGAGGAACACGTTGCCGACGAAACCGTCGCAGATCACCACGTCGACGCCGCCCTCGAAAGCGGTGTCCGCCTCGATGTTGCCGATGAAGTTTATGGGGAGGCGTTCCAGCACCTGAAACGCCTCCTTGGTGAGGGCGTTGCCCTTGATGTCCTCGCCGCCGACGCTCAGCAGCCCGACGGCGGGACGCTCTTTCCTGAAGGTGTACTGCGCGTAAAGTTCGCCCATGATCGCGAACTGCGCCAAGTTCAGCACCGTACTGTCGGGATTGGCCCCGGCGTCCATCACCAGGAAGCGGGCGTCCCGGTTGGGCATGCTGGCGGCGAGCCCCGGCCGGTCGATCCCGGGGAGCGTGCGCGCCAGCACCTTGGTGGCGGCGACGGTGGCTCCGGTGTGACCGGGGGTGACCATGGCGTCGACCTCCTTGTTCTTGAGGAGCTTGGCGCACACGGTGATCGTGGAATCCTTTTTGCCGCGCAGCGCCACCGTCGAGGGTTCGCTCATCTCGCAGACGCTCTTCGCGTCGATCTGATGGATGCGCGGATCTCCGGCGATGCCGTATTTTTCCAAATAAAAACCCACCTTTTCCAAATCGCCCACCAGGGCGTATTCGTAGGTGGGGAAATCCGATAATGCGGAAACCAGCCCCTCGATGACCGCACCGGGGGCGAAATCGCCTCCCATGGCATCAACGGCGATCCGCATCGTTCACTCCGTCGGGGACGGCGTTACTTGCTCTCGACCGACAGGACCTGCTTGCCGTCGTAGAAACCGCAGGCGGTGCAGACGCGGTGGGGCTCCACCGGAGCGGAGCAGTTGGGGCAGTAAGTCGCCTGGACGCCCTCGTAACGATTGGCGGCCTTGCGCTGACGACGCTGAGCGCGGGAGGTCTTTCTTTTCGGAACAGCCATCTTGACATCTCCTTATGTTAAATAGAACGCGATTTTCCGCTTTGACCGCCACCCGGCGGCGGGACAAAACGCCGTCAAATGACATCGACAATTGGAAAATATAGCACAAGTTCTCCGTTTTTCAATCATTTCGGCGCGCCGGAGCGGCAAAAAAGCCCAAAATGAAAGCCCTCCGCCGGGTTTGCGCACGAAAGCGCTCCGTCATTTGCAAAAAGCACATACCGGTGGTAAATTATCTTTGTGGCAAAAGTATCGCCGCCCACGGCGGGCGGAGTTCCGGCGCGAAAACCGGATAAACGACAACTTTCTGGGGCTTATGACGGTCATACAGCTGGCGGTCGGCGGATTCGACCGCAATCTCACCTATCTGGCGACGGACGGCGGCGAAGCTCTGCTGATCGATCCGACCGGCGACCCCGAGATCGTGAACCCCGCGCTGGAAAAGTTCGCCCGGACCGGATTGCGCTACATCCTCGTCACCCACGGCCACGGAGACCACCTCGGGCTCCTAGACGAAGTGCACCGCAAATTCCCGGAGGCCGAGATCTGCGGCCACCCCGGCAACCGCCACATCCGGCGCAAGCTCGCGGACAACGAAACGCTGCCCCTCGGCGCGAGCCAGGTGGAAGTTCTTTACACGCCGGGTCATTCGCGGGATTCGGTCTGCTATCTGGCCGACCGCAAGCACCTTTTCACCGGCGACACGCTCTTCATGGACTACGTCGGCTTCGCCCGCAGTCCGGAGGGGCTGTACTCGTCACTCAAGCGCCTCGCCAAACTGCCTGGCGACACGATCGTATACCCCGGGCACGACTACGGAAGCGTCCCGTACCGGACGCTCGCCGAGGAAAAACGGCTCAACCGATTCCTCAACTGCCCGAACCAAGACGATTTCAAACAACAACTCAAGGATATGGATTGAAGTGAATACGCTACTCACCGCCGCCGTATGCAGATTCGGCAACTGCAGCATCGACACCGCGACCTTACAGAAATATCTGCTGTACATCGCCATCGGCGCGGCGGTGCTGCTGGTGATCCATCTCGTGCTGTCTCCGCGCGCGATGCTGAAACTCGTCGCCGACATCCTGCGCCGCACCTTCCTGCGAGTGCGGATATACGGCGCGGAACACATCCCCAACTCCGGGCCGGTGCTGCTGGTGGCGAACCACGTTTCCGTGCTCGACATGCTGATGCTGCAGTGCATCTGCCACAACCGCGTGCGCTTCATGGTGCGCGCGGAACTGGTGGACTATCTGCCGACCAGCTTCCTTTTCTGGTACCTCGGAGTGATACGGGTGCCCAGCGCCAAGCATCCCAAGGAAATGCAGCACTTCTTCGACCGGATCAAGGCGCGGCTCAAACGCGGCGAAACGCTGTGTCTCTTCCCGGAAGGCGAGATCTCGGGCAACGGCAACATGATGCGTTTCCGCTCCGGGGTCGATCCGCTGATGCCGGAGAACGTCGAAGTGTCGATCCTGCCGGTGCGCATCGGCATGCTCCACGGGCGGCTCTTCACTTTCCAGAACAACAAGATGCACTTCAACTGCCCCAAGAGCCTGCCGATCAACTACAGCATCACCGTCGGCGAGCCCGTCGAGCCGAATCTGTCGCCCTTCCAGCTGCGGCAGAAGATCTCCGAACTCGGCGCCATCACCGAAAGACTGCCCCAGCCCGGCGAACTGCCGTTCCACACCTCGTTCATGATCCGCGCCAAGCGCCATCCTTTCAGAGCTAGCTTCTACGACGCCGCCACCGGGGCGAAGCTGTCGAACTTCAAACTGCTCGTCGGCGCAATACTGCTGTCGCGCAAGATACTGCGCCTCGACCGCGGCGAAAACGGCTACGTCGGCGTGCTGATGCCCAACTGCAACGCCGCCGCCGCCACGCTGATGGCGGTGCTCTTCGCCGACCGGACGCCCGCCGTGATCAACTACAGCGCCGGCGCGCAGGTGGCGCTCGAATCCGCGCGCCGCGCGGGCGTCAAAACCATCTTCACCAGCAGAAAGTTCCTCGAAAAACTCAAGTGGGAACCCACGCTCGAAATGGTCTTTCTGGAGGACGTCGCCACGATCATCACCAAGAGTCAGAAATTCGCCGCGATCCTCGCCGCGATCTTCGTGCCGAGCCGGATGCTCGTACGCAATCTGATGCCGATGACCTGCTACAATCTGCACCATCAGGCGGTGCTGCTGTTTTCGAGCGGATCGACCGGAGTGCCGAAGGCGGTCATGCTCACCCACCGCAACATCAACTGCGACCTGTGGGCGTTCCTGAGAATGATACCGCTCTACAAGAGCGACCGCTTCTCGGGGAACCTGCCGCTCTTCCACGCGTTCGGCTTCTCGCTGCTCTTCGGGCTGCCGGCCCAGATCGGCATGCCGGTCTATTATCTGCTGAACCCGCTCAACGCGGGCGAGCTCGTGAAGTCCGTCCATGATTACAAGCTCACGTTGCTCACCGCCACCCCGACCTTCCTCCAGAAGTATCTCCACAAGATAACCGGCAACGAATTCGATTCGCTGCGGCTGATCGTCACCGGCGCGGAAAAACTCCGCCCCGAACTCGCCGAGAAATTCCGCGCCGTCACCGGCAAGGAGATCACCGAGGGCTACGGATGCACCGAATTGTCGCCCATCGTCACCGTCAACTTCAGCAATTCGATATACGAGATGGGGATCAAATCCGGCAAGCCCGGCAGCATCGGCTGCGCGCTCCCCGGCATCCACGTGCGGATCGTCGACCCCGAAACCGGCGTCGAACTCGGCCCCGACGAACCCGGCCGGATGCAGGTGCGCGGCGGCATCGTCATGAAAGGCTACCTCAACGCCCCCGAACAGACCGCCCGCGTGATCCAGAACGGATACTACGACACCGGCGACATCGCAAAACTCGACCGCGACGGCTATGTCTACATCACCGGACGCGCCTCGCGCTTCAGCAAGATCGGCGGCGAAATGGTCCCCCACGAGGCGATCGAAGACGCGATCACCAAGTACCGCAAGAGCGAGATCCCCGAAGTCGCCGTAACCGGCAAGAGCGATCCGCGCCGCGGCGAAAAACTGCTCGTCTTCTACACTCCCGAGGACCTCGACCCCGCGGAGATCATCGAATACCTCCGCAAACAGCTCCCGAACCTCTGGGTCCCCAAGGCGGACGACTTCGTCAAGGTCGACGAACTGCCGCTCCTCGGCAGCGGCAAACTCGACATGCGCAAACTCAACGCCATGGCCGCCGAGCTCAAAGACTGAAAAGATACGTTGCACCTTCCCCCCCGGATGTCGGATGATGTCCGGGGGATTTTCGTATCATGCGGGCGTTTACGATGAACGCCGATGTGGTTTGGGACAGCGGGGGCTTCTCGCCCCCGCACCCCTCGGCAAGGTTTTCACCTTGCAACCCGAGAAAAATGCTGCCGCATTTTTCCGCAAGTTTTGGCTTCGCCTGCGGAAAGGGGTTGACGGCAAATTATTTTTTGCTCCGCAAAAAACAGCCGTCCCCTATTGACGGCGACCGTGCGTGAATTATGCCAATAACCGCCCGCACATCGCGTAGCCGCAAAGCATTGTGAACCCTGCTGGCGGCCTCGAAGCCGCCACTGCGCACCCCTTTCCGGGCGCGCAGGGATTCACGCTTTGCTATGGGTCCCGTTACCCGTATTGAAAGATCATCGGCTCTGTTTTACCGCACGCCACCGACCGCAGACAAATTACCGCTTACGCCGGTTGCGAGGGCTTTTGGCGTACGTTTTCAGCGCCGTTTACGCCTAAACCTCCTGGTCGGCGGTCTTGTGCCAGTACTCCGCCTAGACTTTCTAAGCGCTGCTTTCGCTTCTTCGTGTCCCTGCTCGGCGGCCTTTTGTACCCAATACATCATCTGTTCGCGATCTTGCTGTACGCCATCACCCCTTGCATAACAAACTGCCAATTGGAATTGTGCATCGGGCTCTCCCTGTTCTGCGGCCTTGCGATACCAATATGCTGCCTGTCGTGAGTCATTTTCCACACCCCATCCATTGGCATAACAAAAGCCCAGAAGGCATTGCGCACTTGGACTTCCCTGTTCTGCGGCCTTGCGATATAAGTATGCCGCTTGTTGGAGGTCTTTTTCCACTCCCCGACCGTAATGATAACATACTCCCAAAGCGGCTTGCGCATCGGCATCGCCCTGTTCTGCGGCTTTGCGATACCAAAATACCGCCTGTTGGAGGTCTTTATCCACACCCAGACCGTAATGATAACATACACCCAAGGCGCCTTGCGCCTTGGCATGCCCCTGCTCGGCGGCTTTACGGTACCAGTACACCGCCTGTTCGCCGTCTTTCTCTACACCACGGCCGTTGATATAGCATTCTCCCAAGCTGCATTGGGCAGCGGCATATCCCTGCTCAGCGGCTTTGCGGTACCAATATACCGCCTGTTTGTGATTTTTTTCTTCGCGGTCGCCCTTTGCATAACACTCTCCTAATTCGTATTGAGCTTTTGCTTCACCATTTTCGGCCTCTTTATGCAAATCTGATATTGAAGCTTTTTTTGTAGTCGATGCTTTACCGGTATCTTTATCGAAATTTACTATGTAAATGGTGTAAGACACGCCTGCCGCAATGCATAGCACGGCAATCGCACATAGTGAAATATACAGCCACTTGAGAGAATGTTTTTTTTGCGCTGGTTGCGAATCGCCTATTGTTTTTATGTCACTCTCCTGTGTTAAATCGGGAATGACAAACTTATGTTGGCAATAGGGGCACTGCGCTTTTTGACCACACCATCCGGAATCTCCTTCAAG
>Ga0310696_10011704_pt1 | contig 10004 bp, 10 predicted proteins | sample AusTroGonzalo_MG_4_FD_203885 | JGI IMG/M metagenome (GOLD analysis project Ga0310696, IMG submission 203885) | Bovine rumen microbial communities from tropical cattle in Woodstock, Queensland, Australia - Gonzalo_02 (v2) (version 2) | ecosystem: Host-associated > Mammals > Digestive system >...
ACCCAAAAGAGAATGATTCTGTTTTTCTTTTCCATAATCCTTACTTTTTTTATTGTGCCGCAAAAATACTCCGCCCTCAAGGGCTGCACAATCACTAAAAGTGAGGATTTGGCACAAAATGATACAAAAGGGGTCAGACCCCAATTGTATCATTTTTGTACCTTTGCAATAAATAAAGAAATATGGAATACCTGCCTAAAGATCCCGGGATGTTAGTGTCAGCAGTGAACATGCTGCTTAGAGATGAAGAGTTTGACTCATTGGAGTCATTGTGCTGCTACTTCGACAAGGAGCCCCAAGAGATAAAGAGCTACCTTCAGGAACAAGGCTTTGTCTATGATGAAGAGCAGAAACAGTTCCGCCCTGAGGGATACAAATAAGTATCAGGAGTTTAAGAACTCCAGAACAGCCCGGTTGAATGCTTCAGGACATTTGTTTGCAATGAAGTGATTCCCTTTGATAAGTACCAACTTCGAATCAGGTATGCTTTGAGCGATAAGACGGGTGTGCGCATCCTTTATCATATCATTAGTACCTGCAATGACAAGGGTCTTTGCCTTTATGGCCGATAATTCCGCAGGCTGAACGTTGGGATCATTCACCATAAGACCAAGCATCTCGGCATTCTGCTTAGCTTCAGGGCTTTTACGGGCAAACATACTGGCGAACTTGTAGCCGATCTCTATCGGGATTTGTATGGAAGGCTTTACTCCTTTAGGATTAAGATTTGCACCGTTAAGAATCAGGCGATTCACACGGTCAGGGTATTTGATTGCAAATACCATAGCAATGTTTCCTCCATCAGAAAAGCCAAGCAAATGCGACTTGTCTATGCCATGAGAGTCCATAAATCCCAGTAGGTCATCGGCGAACTGGCGGATGGAGAACGGGGCACTACCGCGCGGCGTTTTTCCGTGTCCACGAGTATCAAGAGCATAAACATGATAATATTGGGCAAACACATCAATCTGTCCTTTGAAATAGTCACAGTTCTCACCGTTCCCGTGCAACAGAATCAACGGCTCTCCCTGACCCTTCTCTATGTAGTAGTGCTCAATATCCACTTATGCTATTACGTTAGTAAAAAACAACTACAATTCCACCGAAGCAAGTTCCTCACTCATTTTGTGGATAGTTGCTTCAATGGCGTTTTTAGTGCGTTCACTTGCAAATGCCTTACCGGTTTTGTATTGACGCATTTTGCTTTCATTAATACCCGCCACTTGGGCGAACTTGCTGATATTAATCCAGTTGAAATAATTGAAGAACGATTGCAAGTCATATTTGAAATCAGCAATGACTTCATTTAAATCATCGGGTAAATACCCATGCTCGTTTTTATAGTTTTCCTGAGCTTCCTTAACAACAGAATAGAAGTCAGCCTTGGCTTCAGCTACACTATTGCCAAACCCTCCGAGACAGAAATTACCTATTTTGTAGTCGCAGGCAATGGAGTAATACCCATTTTCAGTCCTCTCTATTAATGCGCTCACTCTCATATTGTTATTATTTATTGTACTATCCATAATCATTCCTTTATAAAATAATTAAATGCCAGCCTGTCTTCTAATAGAAGCCAGTGTGTTTGGTTTAACCTCTTCTGAATCATGCCGACCAACAGGAAACAAATTTCCAGTAATCGGTGAATACCATATTTCATGATTACCGCCTTCATAATCCATCAAACAATCATTTTTTCGTAGCAAACGTTTCAATTCGGAATACTTCATGGATAGAATTATTTGGACACAAAAATAACATTTCTGTTACTATAATCCAAATTTTTAGCAACAAAAATGTTACTTTCGCACGTAAGGGTTCAACGCAGCCCCAACTCCGCGATGTATCTTACGGTAACATAGTTATCACTTTCTGGAAAGCAACTTCAGGAAGGGGCGCGTGATATGCCATGTCATAGATATAGGGAAGCTTGACCGCATAGAACGGAAGTATCCGTTTGGTAAACTCTCCCAAAGCCTGACGGTCAGTGGTACCTGTGTAGGCCGCGAGGAAGATATTCCAGTGGGTGACGAGAATTTCGTGTGTAACGTGAAACAGGTCATAGGCCCTTTCCTCGCCCATATTATTGCAGATAGTCCACATCAGGCTAAGATCCCACTCGGGTGCTCCATAACCGAATTCACCTACATCAATCCACAGGGTACGTTTGCCATCTGTGATGATATTGCCAATCTGAAGGTCTCCGTGAACGCACGTGGGTGTATCGGGCACACGTTCAAGGAAACCCAACGCACGACGCTTGTATTCATCGGGCACCAGGTTCTTTTCCGAATAGAATTGCAATATCCTTTGCTTGTAGGAGCTCAGCTTTGTGATATCGGCTTTGGTCTCATGTAGTTTGCGTGCCAGACGCGCAAACTCAATGGAAATCTCCTCAAGTCGTTCCGGCTCCTGTGAGATGATGCGCGTAAATGAACGTTTACCGGGAATAAGCTCGTACTCCGCGCCAAATCTTTCTCCATCTGTAACCAAACGGATTGGCTCCGGCGTGGGAATTCCCATATCAAAGACCGAACGCGCGATCAGGAACTCCTGCTTTGCTCTGTCAGCCTCAAACCCGGGGTTGTAAAGCTTAGCCAGAGTATTGCGGGTCTTATGAGTATATGAAACCGCTGTTCCGCCCTCTCCGGTACGGTTATACTCATTTAAGTCGATCTTCTGATAGTCCATTATTTACCTTTTGTATCCTTCCAAGTTGGCTTTAACAGTCTCCCATTTGTAGTATGGGCCGACATATGGTTCCAGACCGCGCAGGCGTGTCTCCTGCTCCTGATAGAGGAACTTTACAAGCACGTCACCTTTCTTATTACGGTAGAATATCATCTGTAGGTTACTACCCATAGGAATATTCCAGAATCCGAGCCAGCGGTCACAGATCTCATCGGCAGGGATACGCTCACCGACACCTTCTATGCCAAGATAACTTACCAAGGCCATAAGCGGGTAGTCATGACCGAACCTGAGGTCTGCAGCGTACTTGCCGGTTGCTATGCACTCATCGGCCTTGGCTACAATATCCTCAACGCAGGATTGAGCCATCGGAACACGGTCATTGCCCGATTCTACAGAATTGCAGTGACCGGTATAAAGAGATACGTTGCTCTGAGCCCAACGCCTGTAGATGGCGTCAAAGGGCAGGAAACGGAACAGATTGTCCTCAATGTCAAAGTCCTCGGCAATGATGGCTGTATTCCAAACATTCTCTGTAAAACTTCTGGCGCTCTTAATGAACGTACGAGCCCTTGGTACATCGGTGAAGAGACGGGGGAATACACCTAATGTATCATCGGGAAGACCACGTAAAGCTTCTCTCGCTGCTCTTGATGCGGCCGATGATTTCTGCTGCCAGCCACGTTCGTTATCCAAATAGTCCATGAACTTCTCACCCGTGTCAAGGTAGAAATACAGTTTGGGATTCTGGCGCACAAGCGATGTGGTGAATGCGTTCATACTGATAAGACAACGCTGTACGGTGCTTCCGAATGCACGTACCTGCTTGTTGCCCTTGAATACTTCAGGATAGCGCTTGTACATACGCTCGGCTATGGCCGTGTGTTCCCGGACACCTTTCTGGGTCAGGCGGCCGTCCATGCCGTCATATGATGCCAAAACCTTGCGTGCAGCCACGAGCAGGGAGTCACCACCGGGAGTGAGTATTCCCAACTGTTTTGCTGTATCCAATACGGCTATGACGTTTTCATATGAACTGCCGCCCCAGTTGGAGCGTGAGCCGTGTCGGCCGTAATGGCTGATATAGAAAGGTTTGTAACCCTTGGGAGGTTTGGTGTCATGTATCTCCTTGAACTCGTATGAATTGGTGTTGTTGCCGGCACGTGTGGGGTCCTCCTTGAGGGCACGTACGGCGGCTTCAGACTGGTGAGCCTGCGCAAAAGCAGCTGTTGCAAATACCAGTAATGCCGGAATGATGGTTAGCCTTTTGATTTTCATAATGCACTATAATTAGGTTAATTAATTCTTTGTTATTTCTGTGGAGAAAGAGCCTGGGTCACAGCAGCCTCTACATCAGACATCTTATCGCCGGACTCAAAACGCTTAAGCACCTTGCCATCGGTTGAGATCAGGAATTTGGTGAAATTCCAGCGGATGTTGCTCTTGTTCTCGGCATTGGCTTTGAGCCAGGTGTAGAGGGGAATTTCATTCTCGCCGTTTACCTCAATCTTGTCAAACTGTGCAAACTTGACATGATATGTAGTGGAGCAGAACTCCTTTATCTCGGCAATTGTGCCGGGTGCCTGCTGACCGAACTGGTTGCAAGGGAAATCCAGGATCTCGAATCCCTGATCATTATACTTCTCATAAATCTCCTCCAAGTCCTTGTACTGCGGGGTGAATCCGCAACGGGTGGCGGTATTTACAATCAGCAGCAGTTTACCCTTGTACTGCTCTAAACTTACCTCCTCACCCTTATCGTTCTTTACCTTAAAAGAATAGACATTGTCCTGTGCCGATACAGCCGTTACAGCCACAAAAAGCATAATGGTTGCGATTAACTTTCTCATAAACATTGAATTTTGCTGCTAAGATAAAAAAAATGTCCCAAAAAGGGAAGGTTTAGCTCGACGAAGTCACTGTCCCCAATGGGACAAATCCTCACTTTTAGTGATTGTACAGCCCTTGAGGGCGGAGTACTTTTGCGTCAGTTAAACCATTAATTGATAAAAGTATGAAACCTTCACTCAAAGTTTTGCTTATGGCAATCGCCTATCTTGTAGCGTTTGTACTCGGTTCATTAACCGGATTGATTCACCCGATGTGCTATGCATATGTCGGTGCACTACTTCCGTTTATTTTTGCATTCATTTATCTCTACACATCAACATTTGTGCGCAGTTTTGGTGTTGCAACCGCACTGAACGGAATCCTGCTGCTACTTCTCCTTATTGCAGGAGAGGCCGATTGGGCACTCGTTGTAGGCTTTATCGTCCTCACAGCACTTTCCGAGACCATCAGATGCCGTCAGGGATATGACACAATCAAAGGCATCCGACTTAGTTTCCTGCCCTTCGCTTACTCCTTCTTTGCTTATACGGCCCACTGGTGGACCGATACCGAAGGCTCACTTGCAGCAGCCGTCGAGGAAATGCCCGCCGGCTATGATCAACTTATGATTCCCGTAATTGAAAATATCCCCATGCTGATTGTCGCACTGGTCATCACCCTCCCCGTTGCCATGCTTGCAATAAGACTGGCAGAGCGTTCAATGAAAAAACAGATTGAATCATTCAAGTAAAATGCAGTAGGGATTCTGTTCGAATTCAGAATCCCTACCCTATTATTACCTGCGTCTGAAAACCGTACGTTTCAGGCTTCGCTGATAATCGGTAAGCGGGGCCTGATATTTTTCCTGATTGTAGTTTATAGGAATGTAATACTGCCGATACCATGTTCCAAAAAACTCATTATACCCGCGGGTTAATTCACCCACTAATATGACTCCGTTAAATCTGGTATAGGCTACATCATTACGTATTCCTCGGCTTGCCAAATCACGAATCTTTTTCTCTATTTCTATGGCAGCCCAACTCTCACTACTGCCACCATCTTCACGTTCATTTAATGTCATTTCAGCAAGCCTTGAATCATGAAGAAGAACTTCATATTCATCAGGCTTATTCTCCATTGTAAAGAAACCCACCTGATCATAAGGAACTTCATTACTGTTAGCCTTTTTTGAGTCCCGTTTGAAAACCCGTCTCTTCAGGCTTCGCTGATAATCGGTAAGTGGGGCCTGATATTTTAGCGGATCATAGTTTATCGGAATATACGGTTGATAATATTCTATCCTGCCATCTGATAAGTACTTCTTTTGTAACGGAAAAATAATCACCCCGTTGAACCGGTTAGTGGCAATAATGCTACCAGGCACATGTCCTTCACCTGCTCTTTCGCGAATCAACCTTTCAATTTGAATGGCGGCCGATGTTTCTCCACAATCCTCGCTACTATGCACATATATATTTTCATATGTCATATGATTGCCTTTTGTCATTACGAGTTCATAATCATCCGGCTTGTTTTCCATAGTAAAGAACCCTATCTCATCATAATTAGCTGTACCCCATGTTTTTCTTTTCTCCAAAACTGACAGATCATGTTTCAGGTTCTTTACGTTTATCAGATATGGGCCCGGCTCTACGCCATCTGTTCTGGGGAGCGTGTAGGCATTACCTTTGATTCCAGTCAGTGTTTGCCCCTTAACAGAAACAGTATTACCTTGCCCATATGATGAAACAAGATCATTTAGGAACTCTATCGCTTCATCTATGTTGCCAAGCTCAATAGATACAACCCGCCCTTCCTTTTCCTTAAGGCCCATGACCCAGAATGAATAGGTACCTTTGGAAAGCCGGATACAGGATATATATCCCTTATATGGTTTGTCGTTGGTTATGATTCCGTCATCATGGATGCTCTCAAGTGAATTCAGTTCCGGATACTGTTTTTTCAGGCTATCCAACAATAATCTGTCAGGCAAGAACTGTGGAAGTTCCCTATCATCCTGATATGGCATAAGCGCTACATGAGACTCCAGTAAAGAACCATCAAAACGGGCCAGCAATGTCTGTGCTCTTTCCGGTTCATCAGCATCCATCAATTCTTCAATATCTGTCTCAGCAGGTCCATCGTCAGATGGGATGCTTTCAAATTCACTATCTAACACCAACATATCATCCGACATGACCGGTTCTTCACCCATTACAGGTTCTTTAAGAGCCGGTACATCATAGACGGTGTTTGACATAAGCATCAAAGCCAACACTAACACTATCGGCAAATATATGAGTTTTAGAAGATTGCCGTGGCCGGAGAGCTTGCGATTCATCATACGAACCCTGGTGCGCAGGCTGCTCTCACCCAGTCCGTTTACAAGCGGGATGGACAAACCACCTATTGCAATACTCAAAAGAGATTTCTCATACTCTACACGATCAACACCGGACTCAAGGACCGATGCATCGGCCTGGAACTCCTGTACACAGCAAAGATCATGTCTTAGTAGCCAAACTAAAGGATTGAACCACTGGAACGCCGACAGTATATCAACAGCCAGCAATTCTATGGAGTGATGGTGTGATATGTGTGAGTACTCATGACGTATTACGGCCGATGAACAAGAAAGGTCCAAATAACCTTCCGGCAGAACAATATATCTCATCCAACTGAAAGGACGTATTTTATCCTTTGATATTACTATCTTGCAACCATCCCTTTTCAACGCCACATGTCCATGACGAATCAGTGTCCGTACACTACGGATCGACAGGAGTCTGAGTATAATAAGACATACAGTTCCGATGACATAAAAGACCATAGCAACGAGTATCCAATCTACCTGCTTTGAGGGTGCTACGGTTGAGATTATAAACTGAGGCTCACTCTGAGTTTGTATTTGGGCCGACGCGGGGCTCTGCGGTTGTGATAAGACATGTGGTTCCTGACGGTCATCAACTGTAACGACAGAAGCCGGAGCCGATCTATGAACCGTTATGATGCAGAACGGAAGAATATATGACGCCAACAGTGACGACACAAGGACTATGCGTGCGGTACGGTGGAACGTGTCACGCCGCAGAAGCAGGTGGTACAGCAGCACGAATACCGCCGTAAGCAAAGCCACCTTTGATATATAAACAAGGAATGCGCTCATGACTATTGCTGTTTCTTTATCTCCTTTATTATCTGCTCAAGTTCCTCAACCGACAGTTTCTCATCCTTTACGAACGACATCACCACACTTGAGTATGAACTGCTGAAGAACTCATCGACTATTCCGTTTATGCCTGACTTACTGTACTGTTCCCTGTCAACTATAGCGTAATACTGATAGTTGGTACCGTATGCATTATGGCCTATAAAGCCATCGGACTGAAGTGTACGCACTTGATTAGAAAGTGTACCGAATGATGGTTTGGGGTCAGGATATCGTTCCTGCAACTCTCGAATGAACATAGGACCATAGGTCCAATAGTAGTCCATGATTACTCTCTCTTTCTTGGTCAAACGTCTCATAAGCAATACGTTTTATCGCGTCAGCGAAATAATTTCGTTACAAATAAAACGTTTATGTTTCGTTCAACAAAATTTTTTCGCTGAAAAAAGAATTGTTCGCCCACAAAAATCACAAAAACTGGGTATTACACACGTAAAAACGCCCCTATACCTTTGCACTCGCTATGAATGTTATAAATAGAATTGGTTTGTGTATGATAGTATCGGCCTTGGGTGCAGGGACGAATACGAACGGGGAGGGCTACATGTGAGCCCTCCTTCTTTTTTGATAATGTACAATTCAAACAATAATAGTTATGACAATTGAAATGATTAATGAAAAGTTCGGGCGCGTATGCCGCGGACTGCTTAAAAGGCGCTGGTTTGCTTTGGGCGCCTTTGTGGTAATCCTGTTTGTAGGAATGATAGGTATGAAGAAGATGGTCAAGGAGACATCATTCGACGCCTATTTCATTGAAGGTGACCCTATGCTGGTCAAGACCGATGAGTTCAAGGCCCATTTTGGCAACGACTACTTTGTTGGAGTACTCACAGAATGTGACAACATCTTTACCAAGAAGAACCTGACCCTGCTGCGTGAACTCTCAAACGAGTTGATGGACAGCGTATCATATGCCGATAAGATCACATCACTGACCGATATTGAGTTCATGGTTGGCGATGAATGGGGTATGAACATTGAGCAGATAGTACCCGATGAGATCCCTGATGACGGCACCCCTGAGATGGCAGAAATCAAGCGTATGGCCTACAGCAAGCCCAATGTAGCCAAGAAGTTGGTATCAAAGGACGGCAGAATGTCTTGGATAGTACTTAAGCTAAGGGCATTCCCCGAGGACAGTGTATGGCGCAAGGAGACCACCGTCGCTCCCGATATGCAGACGGGCGAAGAGGTTGACCACATACTGCTCAAACCCAAATATGCTGCTTTGAACCCCAAAGGAACCGGAATGCCGGTTGTAAGCTATGAGAAGATGGAGTTCATCAATGTGGAGATGAGCCGAATCATGATGATTGCATGCATACTCTGCCTTATAGTAATGATTGTGATGACCAAGTCTCTGCGTGGAGTCGTATCACCGTTCCTTGCAGTAATAGGCGGTATGTTCATCACATACGGAATTGCCGGATACACGGGAATGTATGTTGACTCAACAACCACTCTGATACCTGTGATACTGGGATTTGCGGTATCAATCGCCTACAACATACACCTGTTCTCATACTTTAACGGCCGCATGCGCATACACGGAGAGCGTCGTAAGGCCGTAGAGGAGACGGTGACAGAAATTGGCTGGTCAGTATGTTTCTGCGGACTCACAACTATAGTATCCCTACTCTCTTTCCTTGTCATTCCTATCCGCCCCATGAAGTGCGTAGGTATGATATGCTCCATGACGGTTCTGTTTGTGCTGCTCACCACGCTGGTAGTAACTCCGGTGCTGCTCTCGTTCGGCCGCAACCGCAAGCCGCGTGAGGGATTCACCGAGGACAGCGACACCACATGGAGCCGTGCGATGGTTCGCCTCAGTGACTGGACAATGCGCAGTTCACGCCCCATCGTGACCGTATTCACCATTGTCTGCCTGTTCCTGTGCATCGGCCTGTTCAAGATTGTTCCTGCATTTGACATTGAGAAAACCATGGGAATAGATGTTCCTTATGTAAAGCAGGTTGTAAGCGTTGGCAAGTCCGAGCTTGGCTCACTCTACAGCTATGACCTTGTAATTGAAATGCCCAATGAGGACGATGCCAAGCAGCCCGAGAACCTGCGCCGTCTTGAGAAACTGGCATCGATAGTTGAAGGTTATGATCTTACCAAGCGAACTACCAGCATTCTGGATATCCTCAAGGACCTGAATCAGACACTCAACGAGGGTGATCCCGCCTACTACCGCATACCCGATACTGAGGAAGAGGTTGCCCAGATGATGATGCTCTATGAAAATGCC
>Ga0310696_10011705_pt1 | contig 10003 bp, 9 predicted proteins | sample AusTroGonzalo_MG_4_FD_203885 | JGI IMG/M metagenome (GOLD analysis project Ga0310696, IMG submission 203885) | Bovine rumen microbial communities from tropical cattle in Woodstock, Queensland, Australia - Gonzalo_02 (v2) (version 2) | ecosystem: Host-associated > Mammals > Digestive system >...
CACTGCCGTAGCTGTTACCACAATAATTCGCTGGGGCGTCAGGATAAAATTAAACTTCTCCTCATGGTTTTCCTCGGTCTTGACAGAAAAACGATACCGGGTTTTCCAGTTGGAGAACAGTTTTTTTAAAAACCGCTTGATTTTACCAAATAGCTCGACGATGGACATTATTAGGGGTTAGTGATTAGGAGTTAGTAATTTACAATTCACAATTCACAATTCACAATTTTCAACTTTCAGTTTTCAGTTTTTTAAGACAGTGCTTGGTTGACAATTTTTGAGGATTCGAGAATGGCATCGTATTCCTCGGGAGTAATATCATCGAAGAAATAGTGTACGGGATTTACTTTAACACCGTTTTTAATGACTTCATAATGCAGATGGGTGCCAAACGAAAGACCTGTATTTCCCACATAACCGATCAGTTGTCCTCTTTTTACCTTCTGCCCCGGTTTCACCACTTTTTTCGACAAGTGGGCATACAAAGTCTGGTAGGAGTATCCGTGATTCAAAATGACCACAATACCATAGCCGCTGCCGCCTTTTTCTCTTGACACCACCCCATCAGCTGTGGCATATACCGGTGTTCCTTTCGGGGCGGAAAGATCCACCCCCGTATGCATACGGATGGTTTTCAGAATAGGATGATAACGACCGCCAAAACCAGAAGAAATGGTCTTCACGCCTTTCAATGGACGAATAGCTGGAATAGAAGTCAACATATCGGACTTGCGTTGGGCTATTTCCGCAAGAGTATCAAAGGAATGTGACTGAGCGGACAAACGCACAAGCAGTTGGTTAGCCTTGCCTGACACATCCTGCAATAAAGCCAAGGCGTCGGTATTACCCACTCCCACCTGATTTTGATCATACAATTTCGGATATCGTTCTTCCACAGGCATAGGGTCGGCCTCAAAAATAACACGATAAATATTGTCATCCCTGTTTTCTATATCCGACATAGCCTCCGACATCAAATCCAGCTTATTATCCATCTCCCGTAACTGTTCTTTCAACTGTTCATTCTCCTGCTGAAGCATTTTTTCCTTCGGTGAATCAATCAGATAGAAAGCAATCCAAATAAAAATGACCGCAAACGTCAAGGCACTGGCAAAAAGCCACAGCACGCGCTTGACAATATCTTTAACGCTCAGCTTAACCTTCTCGAACGACAAGGTGTTGGTGTTAAAATGATAAAAGGTTTTGGCCATGGATTAGTTAGGGGTTAGAGACTATAGGTTAGAAATTATGAATTCAAATTTCAGAGTTCAAAATTCAAAATTCTTAGTTCTTAATTCTTAGTTTTTAGTTCTTAATTACTTGCAATCTATGCAGATTAATGAGCCAACGGTAAAGCCTTCTGCCGGTTGCTGATTTCTCTTCGTCAACAATTTCAGCTGGATAGCATATTTTTGTGACAAATAGCGGAAAGAGTCCGCCATTTCCAATTTGTGGTAACTCACATCCGACTTGGTGTTTTTCATTTGCAGATAAACCACCTCACCTTCAATGGGTTCATATTCATCGTATGCATCATTATAGTAACGCAAATCAGACTCCATCAACTGTGTTTCTCTGGCAATCTTAGCGTAGGTCTCACCCTTTTGGGCAATCACGAATTTAATTTTATTGTTCTCATAAACATCCCTTTTGGTATAGGGGAAATAGCTGACCTTATATTCATTGGGTTTTGCTGTGAAAACATTCATGGTTATGATAGGCCTATTACCTGCCGCAGCTGAAGTGGAAGGTTTTTTGCCACGCTGAATATAAACCTCAATACCATTGATGATGGTATCGGGTTCCACACCATCATAATTGGTAGTAGCTGGTTGAGCAACCACTTGCTTTGGTTCTTCTTGCTTATTTGCTTTTTGTTTATGTTTGTCACTTTTAGGGGTTTGCGTAGCAGGTTGATTCTGTACAGGTTCCTGAGCTACAGATACGGGTATTACCGTTTCTTGGGCAACAGGTTTCGGCTCAGCCACCTCTGATTCAGTATTTTGTTGCAATCCCTGCTTATCGAAACGGGTTAAAGTATATTTCTCAATGATATTGATCAAACGTTGGGCATATTCAGGATTAATGGAATAGCCACAAGCCTGCAAACCATTAGCCCAAGCCTTGTAATCCGTGGGAGCCAACTGGAACAGCGACTCATAACGCGGACGTGTGGTCAGGAAGATATTGTGATCCTGAAAAGACTCTGCCACAGTATTATAGGTTCTGTAACAATTGCCGCTTCTATCGGAAGTTTCATAATATTGCTCGCCTTGATACTCCACATTACACAACAGGCCGAAATGGTTTCGGGCCTCTTTAGCCACCTTGCTTTGGCCAGCATTAGACGAATAAATGGCCTGTGCCAACTTCACACTGGCTGGAATCTTGTACGTTTTCATCGACTGTACCGCCAGTTTCGAGTAGTTATCGATATAATTCAATACATCTTCTTCCGCATATTGAGAATATGCACAAAGTGTTGATAAACAAATAAATAATAACAGTAATTTTTTCATAGCATTAATGTTTCAACAAAATTATATCATTAGGATGTATAACTGCATTTTCATCCAAATTATTGTACTTAAAAATAGAGATTAGCTGCACCGCATATTTTTGGGAGATGTAAAGTAACGTTTCGCCGGCCTCCACGTCGTGTTTTTTTTCTTTTCCCATTTTGGCTTTCATGCCGATATATACAACTTCGCCCACTATTGCCTCCCGGTTTTTATCCAGAATATCATTATATCTTCTGATATTTTTCTCTGAATCCTGAACATCCTTCGCAATAGAAGCGTAGGTGTCACCTTCTGCGGCAATGACAAAATAAACGCGATTATTCTCAAAAACATCCCTTTCCGTAAAAGGATATTTCACTTTCGGATACTGATCTGCTTTTGCGGTAAAAACCTTCGATGTCGACAACTGTTGACCCGCATTCAAAGGAACTCCTCCCTGTGAAGGTGCACTATTCCCTGATACCTGAGACCCACCACCTACTACCTGACCACTATTTTCTGTCCCCTGTAACCTATTTCCTGCAAGCTGAAAATTAGCCACCTGACTCTCGGCCCACGCGATATTTTCCTTGGTAAACCAGTTGCTTTCAGCCCGCTGCTGGCAGAGCGTGTCCCACTGGGCAATATTGAATCGTTCGATCAGGTCAATCAAACGGTCAGCGTATTTGGGGTTAGTAGCATAGCCGGCAGCTTTCAAACCGCGGGCCCAAGCCTTGTAGTCCATCACATCGAGTTGGAAAAGGCCCGCATAACGGGGACGGGAAATCAGAAACTGGGAGTGGTCGTTGTAGGAATCCTCCACCCTATCGTATTTTCTGAAACATTCCTGAAGTTCATCATCGTCAATTCTCACGGTATCGCCTGTCCATTCCTTATGGCATTTGATACCGAAATGGTTTTTCCCATCACGAGCCAAACGACTTGTACCACAGGCACTTTCAAATACACCTTGTGCCAAAGTGATACTGGCAGGAATCTTGTACTGATACATCTTCAGGATGGCCAGTTCCTTGTATTGGTCAATATAGCGGGCAATGTCCTCATCGGTATATTGAGCGGACAATTGCAGACCGATTAACAAGCATAGAAGAGCAATAATTATCTTTCTCATCAGGTTGTTTTTTTTAATTAAGAACTAAGAATTAAGAGTTAAGAATGTTGATTTGTTTTTTCGTTAAGAAGCTAAGATGAATTTTTAATTCTTAGTTTTTAGTTTTTAGTTCTTAATTTTCAACTTTCAGTTTTCAATTTTCAGTTTTTTAAAGCGTCCATCACCACACTCGTATAAAAATCCTTCAGATCCATACCATTGGCCTTCAGCTGAGCCGGAATGATACTCATCGCCGTCTGTCCCGGAATAGTGTTGATTTCGATAAAATAAGGTATTCCGTCCGGGGTTATGATAAAATCGACTCTCACAATTCCGCCGCAGTTTAAAAAGTGATAAATCTGCTCCGAGAATTTCAGTACCTGCTCATAGCTTTCTTTCGGAATGCGGGCGGGGGTGTACATGTCGTGCAGACCGTCGGTGTATTTGGCTTGGTAGTCGTAGAATTCGTTTTTTGGACAGATTTCGGTTACGGCCAAAGCTTTGGGTTTGCCGTCCACCATCGCCACTCCGCAAGCCAGCTCCTGACCAGGCACCAGCTTCTCAATCATCAGCTGGTCGTCATACTTGAAGGCCTCTTCCACTGCGGCTTTCACTTCGTTGGGGTTATGCACCTTAGTAACACCCACGCTGGAACCCGAGTTGCACGATTTGATGAAGCAGGGATAGCCACAAACTTTCTCAATTTCGTCCATGTCGATTTCGTCGTCGTGATAGTAATGCAGCGATGGGGCAATCGGCACTTTCAGTTCACGAACGGCCAGGTTACAGAAATATTTGTTGAAGGTCAGAGCCGAGCAGAAGCAGTCGCAACCGGTATAGGGGATGTCGAGCATGTCGAAATAACCCTGAAATTTTCCATTTTCGCCTGGGTTTCCGTGGATGGCAATAAACACCACATCGAAAACGATTTTTTCCCCGTTGATTGTCAGCGAGAAATCGTTTTTGTCAATCAGGTGTTTCTTTTTTTGCTCATCCGTATAGCTCCATTCAGTGCCTTTCACATGGATGAAATAGGGATTGAACAAACTTCTGTCCATCTGCGACATGATGTTGTCGCCGCTTCTGAGGGAGACCTCGTATTCGCCGGAATTTCCGCCAGCCAGAACTGCTACATTTTTCATATTTACACTATTATTCATTCTGGCAAAGATACAAAAATCAATCCCATCAATTTCTTGATGAGGGATTACTTTTGAACAGGGGGAAGTTAATTAGCAAATTTGTTAATGAATTTAAGTGCACAGCGGAATCTCCAACTAAAACTTGTACTTTCCCATATAGTCTATGTTTTTCTCGCCGCTGAGCTTGGCGAGGTAATTGAAAACATCTATGATGGTTTGCCCGGCTACATTGGTAAAGTAGGCTTTGTAACCTTGGGGTGTTTTGCGTTCCACTACTCTCTGCGCACCATCTCTCATCATGTCCCAAAAATAACTATTTGGCCGTTCGTCAAGACGTACCGCTTCCATATATTGCAAAAATTGCTCATACTGGGCAGCGGTCATTTTCTTATGCCCTTCTTTTACCTTAGTGGAATTTTCTTCCCAACGGATCGGATGGTATTCTGTAAGAATTTTCCAATATAGTGTCACATTCCGTTTGTTTTTCATCACTCGAAACGTCACAGGAGGGTGAAAGGAAGGGAAAAAGGTGAATCGGAAAACGGTTTCATCGTCTTTTAAAGTAGCATTAAAGATGATGGGCTCCTGCATTTTAGTCAATATATCAGAAAAATAGTCCACCCAAAAGAATGAACTCCAAGCATCCGAGTAATACTCTTTTGTCGCATCCAATTGGCCATCTTCCAGCCAGTTGATGAGGGCAGTGTGGGGAAAATGTATCCCCTCCACCGTATCGTAAGGCAGTTTTGCCAAAGGATTATGCTCCTTATGCAGTTGCTGTTCCAATTGCAAAACGGGCAAATAAAAAAAGAGAATTTCCTCTGTTTCAGGATTTATTTCCAACACTTTATAGAAATACTTCAGGGCGCTGTCACCTGGATGGGAAACTACAGCAGTGCAATCATGATAGTTCTCCCAATCTTCTTGCTTGTACCGTGTAGAATCCCAAGATGAGAGAGCTTCTTTAGGCTCATGTTCAAAAACATACTCCCAATAATAGTCTTCTGCCATCCTAAGAGTGGTTTTTTCGTCAAAAGGATTTTGTAGAAGTTTCCGATGGCATGCCTCAATGTCTTCCCAACGTCTTTTGTCACGCTCCGTCTCCAAAATGGGATTCCCATACTGCGGGCGGATATCTTTGGGCAGGATAAACTGATAATTTATGTATGTGTAGCAGCGGACAATTTTACCATTTTCGGTAGCAGGATTCCATTTGGGCATGGTTTTCACTACCCGTATCAGTTCATCAGCGAAACCATAATCACTTTCGGGCCATGATTCATCTTTTACCATGCTGATAGAGCCATCCTTTTCCACAAGTATTTCCACACGAGCCCTGTATTCTTCCATATCCCGCAGAGCATCAGATGGATAGTGTATGGCATTTTGGATAAACGACGCACAGGCTTCCTCCCCGCCAGGGTAGGTAGGGGCGACAATCCCGTTTCTCTCATTGACCGTATTCACCACCATATCCACATAGTTCGTGTCAACAAGTGAGACCAACAGCTTTGTCACACGTTCCTCCTTTTTGTTGTCAGGACATTCCGTGTAATAAGAAATGCTGTTCAGATTATCTTTATATTCCAAGATAAACGGGGTTTGGAACCCTCTGCATAGAATGCCGTGAGGGTAATGAATAAAATCAATGTCCGTCAGTATGTCTTGTATTGCTTGCCACTCGGCAAAGGTCAGTTGCCGGCTACCAGAATCAATAACCCCCTTGTCCCATTCATTGCCATAGTATTTGTTTTCAGTCACATCCACTAATCCCATATCGCTCATCTCCGTATGGGTGGTATGCGTAACATAACCTTTGACGGCCTTGCCTTTCTTCCATGTTAAAAGGATATGGTCGTCTTTTTGCTGGACTTGGATAAACAGCGGATGGGCAAATTTCGGAATGTAGCTCAAACGGACAATGGTCTCGCCCTCTTTTGGGGTAATGTTGCGTAGAGGTGTTATATCCGCCAGTCGCATGTAAAATACTGCTTCTCCAACACCATCATCATATCTCCAATCATCATTGTCATCATAAAAATAATTTTTGGGGAAGTAATCTTCGAATTTCCAGCGCTCCCGGTGTTGCTGAGCAGACAGGGGCAGCAGCATCAGCATACATAACAGTGTGAATAAGGGATGTGATAATGTGTGTTTCATTTTGTTGCAGATTATTTACCAAGGTACCGTAAAAACTTCTTTTTTCAGGCATCGAAATCCTCTGGCAGATTTTGTGTATTCCAATAATACTGCATCATACTTCTCATAGACGGACTTTTCCCAATGCCAGCCTCCTACTGTGTCTTTCTTGAGGATATATTCTGACACCTTGATTTTCTTTTCTATGCTCTCACGGTCAAATCTGATGATATTGGAATCTTTGGCGAAAGACTTTTCGATGATGCTTTGACTGTAAGGCTTGACTGAATATTCTGAAAAGTCTTTTTCGGGACCGATAAAGAATAAATGATGAAGGTGTTGAAAAATTCCATAAGGCACAAAGTCCCTTGTGAAACTGGGCCGTTCCATAAACATTAAATAAAAAGAGTCATAGTCGTACAATTGTTTTATCCAAACTCTCCATACCAATTGTGTGTCCGCTTTCAAGTGAGTTGTCACTATTGCGTATGAGTATGTGTTCGAAAGAGCGGAAGATTCCCAATAATCGCAAATGCTGTCAAACAAAGGGGAAAGACTTGCATTATCCAAATGCAGTTCGTTTATCTCAATGGAATCTTGCGCCATCAAAGAAAACTCTCCTTGTCCTTTCAGAAAAGTGACGGATAAAAGAAGGTAAAATATCAGAAGGTACTTTCTCATAACACAAGGATTTCGCTTGGCAAAGGTATAAAAAAATTCTGGAAAGGGGGAAAGGATTTGTGGTAAAAACGTGAAGTTTTTGGCATGAGATTCCGCCTGTCGCTGCGCTCCATGCGGAATGGTGTGCGGCACTTTAAGGTGACGATGGAGGGGGAGGGGGAGGAGGGGCGTCGCCCCTCCTCCCCCTCCTACCCTATATCCATCAGGAGCACCACCATTCCGCAAGCTCACGCAGTGAGTGCCGCGGAATTCCCAGCATCTTATCCGTGCAAATCGTCTTGTGCTGTTTCTGACTTTCCCAATAATTCATCCATAACCTGTTTCACTTGTTCTGCCCAAGTTTTCTGTTTTTCGCAAAATCCATTTTCCGTCACTAGCTCCTTCCATTCGGGATTTCGATTGTTGATGAGTGTGAGTTTCTCACTCCTTGTCATGTTCTTTAGTTGATTCTCCCGCTGGATAGCAGAGTTGTAGTCGGGGAACTCTTCGAAATACACACAATATTCACAGTTATAACGGTCGGAAAAAGAGCCTTTGTAATAATGTTTTTTATGTTGTGTCACTCGCTTGATAATGTCAACGGTGCAGCCAGTATAAAGTACATTGTGGTATTTATTGGTCATGATGTATGTATATCCTGATTTCATAGTTTATTGTATTGGTTCACGTAGGTGTCTAAAGCAGCAAGAGTCAGCCCATTTTAAATCATTTTATTTTCGCTACAAATATACAATTTATTTTAATATAAATTACAAAATTAAATTTAAATTAATTGTACGGATAATCAATTCAAAAAATTTTCAGTAAGAGTAATTTAACTCCCATGCATGGCAATCTTCTAAAAACAATTAGCACATTAGCACATTTGCTAATTAGCACATTGAAAAATTTCGTATCTTTGCACGCTTATTTTATACATTGGAGAAGAAATGAATGATTTGTTAGATAAATTAGCGGTTATCCATCAAAAATGGCTTGAAATCGGAGAGGAAATCACTAAGCCTGAAGTCATTGCCGACATGAAGCGTTTCATCAAACTGAGCAAGGACTACAAAGATTTGCAGGCCGTGGTGGATGCCTACAAGAAATACAAAAATATCGTAGAGAATATCGCCAACACCAAGGAGGTCATCGCCACCGAAAAAGACGAAGACTTCCGCGAAATGGCCAAGCAGGAACTGGACACTTTCTTGCAGGAAAAAGAGAAAATGGAAGAGGATATCCGTCTGTTGCTGCTGCCCTCCGACCCGCAGGACAGCAAAAACGCCCAGGTGGAAATCCGTGCCGGTACCGGTGGCGACGAGGCCAGTATCTTTGCCGGTGACCTTTTCCGTATGTACCAGCATTACTGCGACAAGAAAGGCTGGAAATACGATGTGGTTTCCATGACCGAAGGTACTGTGGGTGGTTTCAAGGAAATTGTGTTCACCATCAGCGGTGAGGGTGTTTATGGCCTGATGAAATACGAGTCGGGTGTGCACCGCGTGCAACGTGTGCCACAAACCGAGGCCCAGGGCCGTGTGCATACTTCCGCCGCTTCCGTGGTGGTGCTGCCCGAAGCCGACGAGTTCGATGTGGAATTGAAGATGAGCGATATCCGCAAGGATACCTACTGCTCTTCAGGACCTGGCGGCCAGTCGGTGAACACAACCTACTCGGCTGTGCGTCTGACTCACATCCCCACGGGTATTGTGGTGGCCATCCAGGATGAGAAATCGCAGCTCAAGAACCTCGACAAGGCCATGAGCGTGTTGAGAACCCGTCTGTTCGAACGTGAGTACAAGAAATACCTCGACGAGGTAGCCTCCAAACGTAAGACCATGGTGTCAACGGGTGACCGTTCCGCCAAAATCCGTACCTACAACTACCCGCAGAACCGTGTGACCGACCATCGTATCAACCTTACCATGTATAACCTCACAGGCTTTATGGATGGTGACATCCAGGAGACCATTGAGGCATTGCAGGTGGCCGAAAACGCTGAGAGACTGAAAGAAGCAGTGGAAATCTAAAACAGAATCTAACCTATTCAAATAATACATAACCTTAAATTTCAAAAAAATGGCATTAGCAATTACATCTGAAAATTTTGGAACTATCGCCCAAGGCGATAAATTAGTAGTCATCGACTTCTGGGCACCCTGGTGCGGTCCATGCAGAGCTTTGGGTCCGACTATCGAAGAAGTAGCTGCCGAATACGAAGGCAAAGCCGTTATCGGCAAATGCGATACCGATGCTGAAGGCGAACTCGCAATGCAGTTTGGTGTGCGCAACATCCCTATGCTGGTATTCCTCAAAAACGGCGAGGTGAAAGACGTGCATGTGGGTACCATCCGCAAGAGCGATCTCACTGCCAAAATCGACGCTCTGCTGTAATCATCGAGACAAATTTATTATTCACTAAAAACATAAAATTATGATTGAATTCA
>Ga0310696_10011706_pt1 | contig 10002 bp, 5 predicted proteins | sample AusTroGonzalo_MG_4_FD_203885 | JGI IMG/M metagenome (GOLD analysis project Ga0310696, IMG submission 203885) | Bovine rumen microbial communities from tropical cattle in Woodstock, Queensland, Australia - Gonzalo_02 (v2) (version 2) | ecosystem: Host-associated > Mammals > Digestive system >...
CCCCGAAGGTGACAAGAACGTCAAACGGCTCTTTTTCAAGATATTCCATCAGCCCTTCCTTCGGAATGAGCACTTTCTCAGGGGCGGTCACGTCCTTGAGGATGATCTCGGAGGTGACCCCGGGGATGGGCTCCTCGCGGGCCGGGTAGATGGGTAAGAGGATGAGTTTGTCCACCGCGCTCAGCGCCGCTGCGAATTCGGTCGCGAAATCCCGCGTCCGGGTGTACAGGTGCGGCTGGAAGACGGCGGTCAGCTTCCGGCCCGGGAAGATGTCCCGGAGGGAGGCGATGGCCGCGGCGAGCTCGGCCGGATGGTGCGCATAGTCATCGACATACGCGGCGACGGGGGTGTTGACATGGACCTCCAGGCGGCGCTTGACCCCCTGGAAGGTGCCGATGGCATGCCGGACCGCGTCCGGGGCCAGCCCGTAGGTGAGGGCGATCGCGGCCGCGGCGACGCTGTTCTCGGCATTGACCCAGCCGGGGGCGCCCACGCGGACACCGGTCAGCACCCCGCCGGGGTAGTGGAGGTCGTAGTGGAAGTGGCCGAAGGCGTCCGGCCGGGGATCCGCGGCGTAGAAGTCGGCCTCCGGATCCGTATAGTGGTAGGTTAGAAAGTTCGCACGCGTGTCGGCGGCGGTGAGGGGAACGCCTTTCTTGGCAATGACGGTTCCGGTCACCTGGGAGGCGAAGATGCGGAAGGCCTCCAGGACATGGGCATAATCCCCGTAGATGTCCAGGTGGTCCGCATCGATGGCGGTGACTACGGCAATCTCGGGATGGAGGCAGTGGAAGGAGCGGTCGAACTCGTCGGCCTCGGCCACCACCACAGGGCTGTCGCTCACCAGGAGGTTGGTCCCGTAATTGCGGGAGATGCCGCCGAGGAAGGCCGAGCAGCCCTCGCCGGATTCGGTGAAGATGTGGGCCGTCAGGGTCGATGTGGTCGTCTTCCCGTGGGTGCCGGAAACGGCCAGGCACCGCTGCCCCTTCGCGACCTCGCCGAGGGCGAAGGCGCGCTTGACGAGGCGGTAACCCTTTTCCCGGACGAAGTCCAGCTCCCCGAGCTCGTGGATGGCGGGCGTGTAGATCACCAGGGTCTCCGCCACGTCGGCGGGAACCAGGTCCGGGCGGTCCTCATAGTGGACGCCGATCCCTTCCTCCTGCAGCCGGGCGGTCAGTTCCGACGGGGTCTTGTCATGGCCGGACACCGCGTATCCCTTGTATTTGAAGTACCGGGCCAGGGCGCTCATCCCGATGCCCCCGATGCCGATGAAATAGACGTTCTTCATGGTATCAGTTTATAAACTTCGTCACAGATGATCTGCGCGGCCTCGGTCAGCGCCATCTTCCCGGCGTTTTCCTCCAGGGTGGCGATGCGCTCCGGGTCCTTCAGCAGCGCTACGGCGGTCTCCATGAGTTTCTCGGGGGCCTCCGCGTCTTTCACGATGAGCGCCGCGTCCTTGCGGACAAGGGCCATGGCGTTGTGGGTCTGGTGGTCCTCCGCCACGTTGGGCGAGGGAACGAAGATGGCCGCCTTGTGCATGGCGCACAGCTCCGACACGGTGCTGGCGCCGCTGCGGGTCACGACGACGTCCGCCGCCGCATAGGCAAGGTCCATCCGGGCAATGAAGTCGTGGTGCTGCACCCCCGGAACGGGATGCTCCGCCATGAACGCATCTACGCCCTTTTTGTAGTACTTACCGCACTGCCAGATGACCTCGATGTCCTCCCCGCCGGGGCAGCCGTCCGAGATCCACTTTTTCATGGACCGGTTCAGCGTGCCGCTGCCGAGGCTGCCGCCCACGATGAAAAGGTGTTTCTTCCCGGGATCCAGGCCGTAGAACCGCATCGCTTCGGCCTTCATTCCGGCGGTGGGCGGGGTGGAGACTTCCTTCCGGATGGGGTTTCCGCTCAGGACGATCCGGTCGGCCGGGAAAAAGCGTTCCATGCCTTCGTAGGCGACGCAGATGCTTTGCACCCGCTTCCCGAGGAGTTTGTTCGTCAGTCCCGCAAAACCGTTCTGTTCCTGGATGAGGGAAGGGACCTTCATCCCCGTCGCCGCCCACAGCAGGGGGGCGCTGGCATAGCCGCCCACACCGATGGCGACGTCGGGCCGGAACTCGCGGATGATCCGCCGGGCCATCGACACGCTCTTGACCACGCGGAAGGGAACCTGGACATCGTTGACGATGTTCTTCAGGTTCAGCTGGCGCTGCATCCCCACGATCGGAAGGCCCACGATCCGGTATCCCGCCGCCGGGACCTTTTCCATCTCCATCTTGCCGGTGGCCCCGACAAAGAGGATTTCCGTGTCGGGATTGAGCTCCTTGAGCTTGTTCGCGATCGAGACGGCCGGAAAGATGTGCCCGCCCGTCCCGCCGCCGCTGATGATGGCGCGTATCGGTCTATACTCCATATTCGTCTTGGTTTTGGGTTTCCAGCGTATCAAGGTCGTCCAGGCTGGCCCGGACTTCGTCGGAAGGGTCGCGTTCCACGATCCGGATGGCTTCGGCCTCGCGCTTGCGCATCTTCAGCCAGGTCTGCCGGCTGATCGACAGCAGGATCCCGAAGACGGCGCTGAACACCAGGAAGGAGGTCGTACCGTGGCTGACCAGGGGAAGGGTCTGTCCCGTCTGGGGGACCAGGGGAAAATGGACATTGACCATCATGTGCATGAAGGCCTGTCCGGTCACGAGGATGGCGAGTCCCGCCACCACGATCTTGTCGAAGTAGTTGTCGCAGTCCCTGGCGATGAGCGAACAGCGGGCGAGGAGGCTGAAATACAGCATGATGATGAGGATGGCGCCCAGAAAGCCCGTCTCTTCGATGATGAAGCTGAACATGTAGTCCTCGAAGATGACCGGGACGGAATACTTCTGGGTGCTGTTTCCGACACCCTTCCCGAAGATCCCGCCTTCCTTGATGGCGAGGAGGGCGCCCACCGGCTGCTGGAGCTCATCCCGGGCGCTGACGTAGTCGGCCGATCCGCGCGGGGAATTCAGGAGGATTTCCATCGTCGCATCGTCGTCCTTGGTGATGCGGCTGACGGCCGTGTCGATGCGGCTGTTGCGGATCAGGCCGGTCCGGTGTCCCACCACGAGGAGCCCGCCCACCAGGAGGAGGCTGAGCCCGAACAGGAACATTTCCTTGAAGTTCAGCCCGCCGATGATGATCAGAAGGATCAGGACGGCGGCCAGGAACAGGGCCGAGGAGTTGGATCCCGAAGCGACCAGGGCGATGGAAACGAGCGCCGGGCCGTAGATGTAGATGCATTTCTCGCCGAGGGGACGGGCCATCCAGCCGCACCATTTGGGGAAGGCGGACGCGAGGCGCTTGTTCAGCGAAAAGGAGCCCTCCTTGTAGGCTTCCAGGGCCCAGGCGATGTACAGCACCATGAACACCTTGACGAACTCGTACACATGGAGCTGCTTCCCGAACACCTTGATGATGCGGCGGGCGCCGTTGATTTCACCCGCCTCGACGATCCCCAGCCTGAGGTTCAGCACGAGGATGAGAAGCATCGCGAGGGAAAGGACGAAACAGTATTTCCCCGCCCACCGGTACAGGCCGCTCCGGCCGAAGATGTACAGCGCGAGGATCACGAGGACCCCGCCGCCCACGGCCTTGAGCTGGTCCACCATGATGGTGAACCGGTCGCTGCCGCTCGACAGGGCCAGCAGGGAGGTGGAAGAGAACACGGAAATGATGGAAATGAGCATCAGCAGGAGGGCGATAATCAGAACCACCTTGTCTCCCCGGAACCCTTCCATCCAGTTCCAGATGTTCAGCCGTTTCTTGTCCTTTTCCATGCGGCGCGGTTACAGGTTCCGGACCGCCGCCTTGAACTGGGCCCCGCGGTCCTCATAGTTCTTGAACAGGTCGAAGCTGGCGCAGCAGGGAGACAGGAGCACCACGTCGCCCGGGGCGGCGAACTTCGACGAGAGCTTCACCGCTTCCTCGGCGGAAAGGGCGTCGGCCATGGGCTTGCCCATGTCCCCGAAGGCGGCGTGAATCTTCCCGTTGTCCACCCCCAGGCATACGATGGCCTTCACCTTCTCGCGTACCAGCTCGTTCAGGATGCTGTAGTCGTTACCCTTGTCGGTTCCGCCCACGATCCACACCACGGGCCGTTTCTGGCATTCCAGGGCGTACCAGGCCGAATCGATGTTGGTGGCCTTGGAGTCGTTGATGTAGAGGACGTCCTTGATGGAAAGGACCGGTTCCAGGCGGTGCTCGATGGGCTGGAAGGTGGCGAGGGAATTGCGGATCACGTCGTTGTCGATGCCGGTCGCCTTCGCCGCGAGGGCCGCAGCCATGGAGTTGTAGATGTTGTGCTTCCCGCCGAGGGCCAGCTCCTGAAGGTAGAGGTCGGTCTCCTCCTTGTCATAGCGGAGGACGATCTTGTCGTCGCGGAGGAAGGCCCCCTCGGCCACTTCCTTCTTCTGGGAGAAGGGGAGCATCTTGCACCGGAGGATGATGTTGTCCAGGTGGCCGATGGTGATGTCGTCGTCGCTGTCGAAGATGAAGCAGTCGTCCGGGGTGAGGTTCCGGGTGATGTTGAACTTCGCGGCCACGTAGTTTTCCATCTTGTGGTCGTAGCGGTCCAGGTGGTCCGGCGTGATGTTCGTGATGATGGCGATGTCCGGCTTGAAATCGTACACGTCATCCAGCTGGAAACTGCTGATTTCCAGGACGTAGTAGTCGAAGTGCTCGGTCGCGACCTGGTAGGCGTAGGACTGGCCGATGTTGCCGCCGAGGCCCACGTTCAGGCCGGCGTTCTGCAGGAGGTAGTAGATCAGGGAGGTCGTCGTGGTCTTGCCGTTGGACCCGGTGATGCAGATCTTCTTCGCGGAGTCGTAGCGGCTCGCGAACTCGATTTCCGAGACGATGTGGGTCCCCTGCTCCCGGAGTTTCCGGACCATGGGGACGGTCCCGGGGATGCCCGGGGACTTGACGACTTCGTCCGCGTTCAGGATCAGCTCCTCCGTATGCTTCCCCTCTTCAAAGGGGATCTCCCACTGCTTGAGCGTGGCGATATACTTGTCGGCAATCTTCCCCTTGTCCGAGAGGAAGACGTCGTGTCCTTTCACTTTGGCGAGAACGGCAGCGCCCACTCCGCTTTCGGCTCCGCCGAGAATCACAATCCTTGACATGCTTTATACTTCTTTTCTTATCTGATCTTGAGCAGTGCTAACGTGGAAACGGCCAGGATGATCCCGACGATCCAGAAACGGGCCGTGATCTTTGCCTCGTGGTGCGGGGGCAACGGCTTGGGGATGAGGACCTGTCCCGGGACCTGCTTCTTGTCCTGGTAATGGTGGTGGAGCGGGGTCATGGACCAGATGCGGCGGCCTTCGCCGTACTTGCGCCGGGTCAGCTTGAAATAGCCCCGCTGGAGGAGGACCGACAGGCTCTCCATGAAGAAGATGCCGCACAGCAGGGGAAGGAGGAGCTCCTTGCGGATCAGGACGGCGCTCACGCCGATGATTCCGCCGAGGGTGAGGCTCCCGGTGTCCCCCATGAACACCTGTGCCGGGTAGGAATTGTACCAGAGGAAACCGATCAGGGCCCCTACGAAGGCCGACATGAAGATGGCGATTTCTCCGGTACCGGGTATATACATGATATTGAGGTAGTTCGAGTCAATGAGGTTGCCGCTCAGCCAGGCCAGGACGCCGATCACCACGCCCACGATGGCCGAAGTCCCGGCGGCCAGGCCGTCCAGGCCGTCGGTGAGGTTGGTGCCGTTGGAGCAGGCCACGATCACCACGACGATCATCAGCACGTAGATGGCCCATTTCGCGTACCAGCCCCAGGCGCCCTGGAAGGGGGACAGCCAGCGGTAGTCGAACTCATGCCGCTTGACAAAGGGGATGGTGGTCTTGGTGGACTTCACCACGTCCTCCTCCTGGTAACGGCCGGTGGTGACCTGGGTCTCGGTGTTCACGTTCAGGCCCTTCCGGCCGGAAACGACCTCGACGGCGGGATCCGCCACTTTCTCGCGGACCACGATGTCCGGGCTCATCCATACCGTGATCGCCACGATGAATCCGAGGATGATCTGCCCGATGAGCTTGGCCTTCTCCGACAGGCCCTCCTTCCGCTTCTTGAACACTTTGATATAGTCGTCCGTGAAGCCGAGGGCGCCGCACCACAGGGTGCTCACCAGCAGGAGGATCACATAGATGTTGGTCAGGTCGCAGAACAGCAGCACGCCCGTGAGGATGGACAGGATGATGATGACCCCGCCCATCGTGGGCGTTCCCTTCTTCTCGATCTGTCCCTGGAGGCCCAGGTCGCGCACGGTTTCTCCGATCTGGTGCCGCTGCAGGAGGCGGATGATCCGCTTGCCCGCGATGAGGGCGAACAGGGTTGCCGCCACCGTGGCCATCATGGCCCGGAAGGACAGGTAGTGCATCAGGCCCATGCCGGGGATATCCACCCCGGCGCCCTCGAGATATCGGAACAGATGGTAAATCATTACAGGATCAGTTTGAAGGTTTCAGTCACGATTTCTTTTTCGTCAAAGTGAAGTTTTTCATGCCCGATGATCTGGTAGTCCTCGTGGCCCTTCCCCGCCAGGAGGAGGGTCGCCCCTTCGGGGGCGGTGAGGATGGCCGTCCGGATGGCTTCCCGTCGGTCGGTGATCACGAGGGCCTTGGCGATGCCCTCCCAGTCCAGGCCTGCCTTGATGTCGGCGATGATGGCTTCGGGGTCCTCGGTCCGGCAGTTGTCGGAGGTGATGACGAGGCGGTCGGCGAGCCGGGCCGCCACCTGCGCCATCTCGGGGCGCTTGCTCTTGTCGCGGTCCCCGCCGCAGCCGAACAGGCAGATCAGCTGGCGTTCCGGGGCGACGTCGCGCAGCGTCGCAAGGACGTTTTCCAGGGCGTCCGGCGTATGGGCATAGTCGATTACCACGGCGAGGTCCTTCGGCCCGCGGAGGGTCTCCAGCCGGCCGGGGGCGGACTTCAAGCCGGACAGAGCCACCAGGACCTCGTCCGGATCGGCGCCCAGGCACACCGCGGTGGTGTAGATCGCGAGGAGGTTGTAGGCGTTGTGGGCCCCGACCAGACGGCTCCAGGTCTCCTTTCCGTCGATCCTGAGGAGCATCCCTTCGAAGCTCTGCTCCAGGATCCGGGCGGTGTGGTCGGCCGGTCGCCTGCAGGCGTAGGTGACCACCTTGGCGGCGGTGTTCTGGACCATAACCGGGCCGTTCTTGTCATCGGTGTTGATGATGGCGAAGGCCTCCCGGGGGAGGTTGTCGAAGAACAGCTTCTTGCAGCGGAGGTATTCCGCGAAGGTCTTGTGGTAGTCCAGATGGTCGTGGGTGAGGTTCGAGAAGATGCCGGCGGCAAAGCGCAGGCCGGCCACCCGCTCCTGCTCCACGCCGATGGAACTCACCTCCATGAAGCAGTAGCTGCACCCCGCATCGGCCATTTCGGCGAGGAGGCGGTTGATGGTGATCGGGTCGGCGGTGGTGTTGGCGGTTTCCAGGCGCCGGTCGCCGACGTAGTTGGCGATGGTGGACAGCAGGCCCGAGGGATGCCCCATGGCCTTGAACAGGCGGTACAGCAGGGTCACCGTCGTCGTCTTCCCGTTCGTTCCGGTGATCCCGACGAGGGTCAGTTTCCGGGACGGATGGCCGTAGAACGCATCCGCCGCCATCGCCACAGCGTGCCGGCTGTTCGCCACTCGGATAAAGGTGACGGGTGCTCCGGTGGCAGACACCCCTTCCTCCGCGTCGCTTCGCGACCCTGTACGGGCAAATGCTCCGGAAGGGGTGCCCGCCACCTGCGAGAGGCCTTCCGTTTCATATAAAATGGCCACGGCGCCGTTGGCGAGGGCCTGGGGGATGTAGGCATGGCCGTCGGAGGCAAAGCCCTTGACGGCGATAAAGAGGAAGCCGGGCTTCACTTCGCGGGAGTCGGAGGTGATGCCGGTGATATCGATGTCCAGCGCACCGGAGGTTTCAATGTAGCCGGTGTCGCGTATGATGTCTTTCAGTCTCATTTCAAAGTCAGTCGTATGGTTGCCCCCGGTTTGAGGGCGGTTCCGCCGGCAGGGGACTGGGCCGATACGTGGCCGGCGCCCTCGTACACGCATTTGTAGCCCGCATTCTCCACGGCGTACAGGGCGTCCATCAGGCCGAAGCCCTTCACGTCGGGTGCCTTGCCGTCGCCGCTCGCGGCCACCTTCTCTTCCATCCGGGGCAGCGTCCCCTCGCCGGAGATCCGCTCCGACCAGGTGTCGTCGATCGCGTAAATGTTGTCCACGATCTCCCGGACGGCCATGGCCGGCTTGGTGCCGCCGTAGAAGCTCTGTCCCGAAAGGTAGGAATAGACCGTCACGAGGATGGTGTATTTCGGGTTCTCGGCCGGGAAGAATCCCACGAAGGTGCCCTGGTTCTTCTTCCGTCCCCACGCGTCGTGGTACGGATCGCCGCTGCCTTTCCGCTCGGCGGGGGTGAGCACCACCTGCGCCGTGCCGGTCTTGCCGGCCACGGAGAGTTTCGCCCCCTTCAGCCGGGTGGCGGTTCCGTCATCCACCACGGCCTTGAGGGCGCGGGTGACGGTATCGGCCGTGGCGCGGGAGCAGATGTTGTTCAGCACGGACGGGCCGTAGCGCTTGACCACCTTGCCGTCCTTTTCGATGCTCTCCACCACATAGGGCTTCATCATCCGTCCCTTGTTCGCGATGGCGTTGTAGAAGGTCGCCACGTGCAGGGGGGTGACGGACATGCCGTAGCCATAGGCGGTGGTGCCCAGGGTGGTCCGGCTCCAGGCCGGAGAGCCCGGCCGGTTCACCACCGGTGTCCCGAGGCCGTCGAGGTCGAAATCGAACTTCTCGCCCAGGCGGTAGGCGTAGATATGGTCGAAGAACTCCTGCGGACGGGGGCCGTAGAACTTTTCCGGCAGGTAGGTGAACACGTAGTTCGAGGAAATCTCGAAGCCGTGTTTGACCGTGATCTCGTTGCGTCCGGTGAGCCGTTCATAGTCCAGGATATGGACGTCCTGGTTGTAGCCGGGGTAGGCGCCATGATTCGTGGGGATGGTTTCCTCCAGGGACTTCACGTGCCCGTCCTCCACCAGCGACAGCAGGGTGACGGTTTTCATCACGGACCCCTGTTCGCCCACCTCGGTGAGCACGAGGTTGTCCCGTTCCCAGAGCCGGGAACCGGGAATGGTGTCGCGGGAGAGGTTGACCATCGCCCGGATGGCGCCGGTCTCCACCTCCATCAGGACGGCGATGCCGGCCCGTACCTGGGGATCGTCCGCGATCTGCCGCCGCAGGGCCTTGTCGGCGATATCCTGGAAGTCAATGTTCAGCGTGGTGCGTACATCGTTCCCGTCCACGGCTTTCACGACGGTGCTGTCGAAGTCCCGGACATACTTGCGGTCGTCCGTGACCCGGCGCCACTCCCGTCCCTCTTTCCCGTGGAGCTCGTAGTCGAAGGCGCCTTCGACGCCTTTGCGGGACTCCTCCCGGACATAGCCGATGACTCGCCGGGCCAGGGTGTCGTACGGGTAGAGGCGCTCGTCGTGCTGCTCCACAATGAGTCCGCCCTTGTAGGCTCCCTCCCGGAACAGGTGGAAGGTCCTGAGGGTGCCGAGGGTGGCGTGGCTGACGTTTTTCCGGATGAGGATGTGCATCCTCCCTTTCTCCCGGCCCGAGATGATCTCGTTGTAGTACTGGGCGGCCGTCCGGTTCGGGAACAGGACGGCGAGTTCCCGGGACAGGGTGTCGGCCTTGGCCCGCCACAGCTTCTCGGCCTTTTCGCCTTCGCGTTTGGGCGCGGGAATCTCCTGGTTCTTCTTCCGGTTCTGCTCCATCGCCTGGAGGCGCCTCGCCTCCTTCCGGTCCATCTCCTCGAATTCCGCCTTCCGGACCGTGCAGTCCATGTAGATGTCGTAGAAAGGGGTCGTGATGGCGAGGGGGCGTCCGTCCTCGGCCAGGATGCGGCCGCGCCGGGGCTGCTCGATGTCGCAGTCCGGACGGGGACGGA
>Ga0310696_10011707_pt1 | contig 10002 bp, 12 predicted proteins | sample AusTroGonzalo_MG_4_FD_203885 | JGI IMG/M metagenome (GOLD analysis project Ga0310696, IMG submission 203885) | Bovine rumen microbial communities from tropical cattle in Woodstock, Queensland, Australia - Gonzalo_02 (v2) (version 2) | ecosystem: Host-associated > Mammals > Digestive system >...
GAAGGGCCTCATCACGGTGGAGGCGGATCCCAAAGGCTTCCGCTGCGATGTGCCCCCCGGACTCGTCCGCCTCGGGTAGTTGCCCGTGGGCATTATGCGGGGGCGCTTGCGCCGCCCCCCGCACCCCCCCCGGCGCCCGGTGCGACCGGGAGCGGGATGGGCCGGAGGCATGCCGGGCCGCGGGCAGAAAGACGTGTTGCAAAATAAATGTACGGTCTTCCCGCTTTTCTGCGGAAAGACCGTACACATATTTTGCAACGGTTTGCCGCCGGGGGGACGAAAAGTCGCTCACGCGATTTTCTTCCCCCCGGACCCCCTTGCTTGTACTGTTACTCGTGCAACGCCCGTATGGTGACGATCGGGCCGCTGTGGTTTGAGATGCCGGCGGGAGTTGTGTCTCGGTCCGCCCGGAGCCTCATCAACGTGGAGGCGGAGAGTTCGGGCAAGATGAAAGTCTCTCTCCCCGACGGCGTGACCGCCGTCTGAAAAGGCTTCCTTCCCGAAGTGCCGCTTCCTGCGGACAATGCGGGGTGGCAGGCGGCGTTTTACGTCAGATCCAGCAGATGCAGAAAGGCGGTGAAACAGCCGACGGCGCAGATCCCGGCGACACAGCCGGCAAAGTCGATCCAGTCTTTTTTGCGGAAGGCTTTTGCCGCCATGAAGCCATGGGGCACGCACCACAGAAGAAAGCCCGAATAAAACCACATCCCCGGAAACGGCGAATACACCCAGCCCGGAAAAATCAGCAGAAGCACCACCCCGGCGAGGATCCACAACGGGAACTGATACAGAAAAATGAGAAGGTCGATCCCGATACGCACCCATTTCCTTCCGATGACGTCGGCGGCAAACGTCAGGGCGGCGAAAAGCAGGCACAAATACCCCGACAGGTCCCGCAAGCGGCAGAAAAGAACCATGTTTTCATCCATCGCGGAGTAAAGCCTTTCGTTTCGGGTATGTTTTTCGTCAGGTCCGCCTCACACGCAGATCCCGATGAAGGTGAAAAACACGCCGCCTCCGGCACAGGCGGCGGAGGCAAAAGCCAGCCATCCGGCCCGAATGAGTTTGCGGGAGTTTTCTTTTTTTCCCATCCTGACGATCAGGAGATGCGGAAGGGGCGTCAGGCCCAGGAGAAGCCCGGAAAGAACAAACCGCATACAGGCCGGAAGCGACATCTCGATGCTCATCATCAGCAAAATCACGAAAATGATGTACGGCAGGATCAGAAACAGAAGGTTGGAGCCCCACCGGGCCGCCTTGCGGTTGTTCTGCAGATGGAGCAGAATGAAGGAAATTATCCCCAGGAGCGGATATCCGATGACGAACGCAATGATGCCGAGGGTTTTCAAAATTCCCGATACATAAAACATGATGTCCATTCCAGCCGCCTCCGACATTAATATAACCCGGCGGGAGAGTTGATGCAAAATTTTATTTGCCGCGGCCCCACACCCGGCGGAGAAACGGCGTGCTGTCCTGAGGAGAGTTTTTCCAGAGCCAATACGGCAGAACATCAAAGAGCGCATGTGCGAAAGACCATGGCTCCGGACCGTAGTTCAGCGTGCCGATGTTTTCCGGCGTGGTGACGCGCTTCCCGTTTTTGTCGAAAACGATCTCCAGGCCCAGGCCTTTGTGGATGTATTTCACGTTGCCGACTTCGCCTTTGTTGATGTGGTAGCGGTTCTCACTGTCTTTCGCCCGGACGAATCCCGATTTCAGAGCCTCTTCCGGAGATTTCGGCAGGACGTCGGGATCCTGCCAGGGGTCGTTCAACCGGGAGTAATGCAACTCTTTGAGGGTGTCATAGACCTCACGCAGGTTTTTTTCGAGCTTGAAGAGTTCTTCTTGCGGAACCGGCGTCAGACAGAAGTCATCGAGTGTTTTCCTTAATTTTTCCTCCGTAAAGATGAGCCTTGCGGCGACTTTGGCGTGAAAGTACAGGTCGCTTATCACTCGGTCCTGCGCATTTTTTGCGGCCTCTCCGGCTGAAGTTTTTGCGCGCTCCCAAATCTGTTGGGGCATTTCCCTGAGCTCCGCGAGACACGATTGGATCGCCCGTGAGATTTTTGCGGCTCCGCGAGCCGCCTCTTCCTCCATTTCGCGCAAGCTCTTCTGGATGGAGCGGACCTCGTCATTCGAGACAGGGACCAGTTCACATCTGCAATGGGGATGCAGCGGCAATGCGGGTATTTCGGGATCGTTTTCCCTGAATATCCGATACGCGTAACTCCGGCACAACTTGCATCCCCGGCTGTCCTGTTCCGCCTCGAATCTGAAAAATCTCGGCTGACTTTTCTGTGTGATCAAATCGAAGATTTTGTCAAAATCCATGTCGCCCCCGTTTGTTGAAAGTTAAGGTAAAAAAGTTCTCTCTGTCGGGAGACGTCGTTCGTCAACCGGGGCGGGCGGAAAAAGCGGCGGACACGGTGCGCCGATGAGAACGGGGATGCTGTGAATACCGCGAGAAGGCGGCAGGCCGAATGGGGAAACCGCGTTTTCAGGGAATGTTTTTCGTCAGGTCCGCCTCACACGCAGATCCCGACGAAGGTGAGAAATGCGTCGCCCCGGCACAGGGCGGCGGCTATTTTACCGTTTTTTCGCGGATTTTCCCGTTTCGATTTCCCACAACTCGGTCAACTTTTCCCTGATTTCGGGATCCGTCACTTGGTACATGGCCATGAAACACCCGAAGACGCATCCGAGATGCCTGTGCAAAGTGATCCTGACGACCTGTTTTCCCGGAACGCAGAAGATATCGTACTTCACCCGGTCCCGGACATGGAGCGGCACATATTCTCCGCGGATCTTCGTGTCGTACGCGATGTATTTCACGGGAACGGTCAGCTCGCACGGCGCCGTGCCGAACTTGACGACTTCGATGCGCTCAAGCCGCATACAGCTCAAATAGTAATAAAACAGGACCGCTCCCTGCAGAAGGAGGAATACCCCCGCGGCGATCCCGACCGCGGTCCCGGCGAATTTGATTGTTTTTTTCATCGTAACGGAACTCTCCGATAAAATATATATCATCGGCGGCTTTCTGTCAAGCGGGGAGGCAAATCAGGCGTGACGGGGCCCGAGGAAGCGGAAGGAACGGCCCTCGGAGACGGTGAAGCCGGGCAGTGGGTAAAGTTTAAGGAGATTTTCAGGCGTCATGACCCGGTCGGGGGGACCGTCGGCGATGATTTTTCCCCCCGCCAGCAGCAGGACCCTTGACGCGTACCGCAGGGCCAGATCCAGATCGTGGGAGATGACGAAGACGGTTTTCTCCGCGGCGAGGGCCGTCAGCATCTCGAAGATCCACGCCGAGCGGGCCGGGTCCTGAGAGGACACGGGCTCGTCGAGAAGCAGGATCTCGCTCTCCAGCGCCAGTACCGAGGCGAGGACGATCCGCTGGAACTCCCCGCCGGAAAACCGGGTGACGGGCCGGAGCCGCTCGGCGGAAGAGAGCTTCACCGCGTCCAGGGCCCGTTCCACGGCCCGCAGATCCTCTTTGCCCGGCGGGGCGAGACGCGGCAGTTTCGCCGTGCGCCCGAAAAGGACGAACTCCTCCGCCGAGAAATCCAGTCCCGGCAGGGGCTGCTGGAGCATGACCCCGATGCGGCGCGCCCGGGCGTTGGCGGAGAAGGCGGTGATGTCTTTTCCGTCCAGAAGGACTTGCCCCTCCGCCGGAGCGAGGAGACGGCAGAGAATTTTGAGCAGCGTGCTCTTGCCCGCGCCGTTGGCCCCCAGCAGAAAGGTGAGCCCGCCGGGTTCGAGAGAAAAGGAGACGCGGTCGATGACCGTCTTTTCCCCGTAGGCAAAGGAGATGTTTTCCGCGGCGAGGTTCATGCCTGACGCCTCCTTTTGGCGAGCAGGACGAGGAAGAGGATCCCGCCCGCGCACGAGCACACGACGCCCACGGGGGTCTCCTTGGCGCCCGAGAGCGCGACGGCGGTCAGGTCGCACAGCTGGAGGAAACACCCGCCCGAGAGAAAGACGGCGGGGAGGATCCGGCGGTGGTCGCTCCCGGCGAGAAGCCGGACGATGTGGGGCACCACCAGCCCCGCGAAACCGATGATCCCGGCGGCCGCCACGCAGGAGGAGGCCAGAAGCGAGGCGGCGATCACGAAGAACAGCCGAGCCTTGCGCACCGCCACGCCCCGGGTCATGGCGGCTTCGTCGCCCACGGCCAAGGCGTTGAGTTCGTTGGAAAAGAACTGCACCGCGGCCAGGATCCCGGCGGCCAGTCCGGCGAGGGCGGCCAGCAGAGCCGGTGTGGCCCCCTGCAGATCGCCCAAGATCCACCACGTGACCCCGGCCAGTTGCGAGGAGTCCGAGAGGGAGATGAGATAGATCAGCAGACTGGATACCACGATCCCCGTGACGACGCCGCTCAAAAGCAGCCTGTCGGCGGAGCGGCCGCCGCCGCTGATGACGAGGACCGCGCCCAAGGTGGCCAGCGCTCCGGCCAGCGCCCCTGCGGGGACGCAGAGGAAGAGCAGCCCGGCCGGAACGAAGACGAAGACCGCCGCCGCGCCCGCCGCCGCGCCGGAGGAGATGCCGAGGATGTAGGGATCGGCCAGCGGATTTCGGAAGACGGCCTGAAAGATCGCGCCCGAGAGCGCCAGTGAGCCGCCCACGAGAAATCCCAGCAGACTGCGGAACAGCCGGAAGCGGAGCAGAACGTCCGCGCCGGGCCCTTCCAGCCCGCCCCGGGCGGAGGCGAGCAGCAGGATCGCGGCGGCAAGAAGCGCCGCCGCCGTCAGCAGCCGGCAGGAGATCTTTCTCATTTTTCCAGCGCCTCCCGCAGTTTCAGGACCCCCTCGGTGAACCGGGGACCCGGACGTTCCAGAAGTTTCCCGTGGGGGAAGTAGACCACGCGGCCCTTTTTCACCGCGTCGAGGTGCCGGAGCACCGGATGCTTCCGGAAGAGCGCCGGGTCCTCGAAGACGAGCAGCGTGTCCGCGCCGCACCGGAGAAGGAATTCCGCCGAGGGCTTGAAGTAGCCGGTCGCGCCCTGCACGCCGCAGCAGTCGGCGCCGACGAGGCGGATGAGCTCGCGGATCAGCGTGTTCTCCCCGGCCGCCAGCACGGGCTGGAACCAGATCAGGCATAAAATGTTGCGGTCCAGTCTCGGCCATTTGGCGCAGGCGCGGACGAACCCGTCGATGCGTTCGATCTCGGTTTTGGCCTCGTCTTCGGCTCCGGTGACCTTGCCGACGGCGCGGCAGGTCGCCCGGTACTCGGCGATGCTCCGGCAGGGCAGGAACAGAACTTTTATCCCGTACTGCCGCAGGGCGTTGGCCGCGGCGGGCACGATCAGTTCGTTGGTGATGACCACGTCGGGCCGCAGGGCGAGGAGTTTTTCGGTGCTGGGGCGGGCGAAGTCCCCCGCCACGGGCAGGGACCGGGCCGCGGGCGGATAGTCGCAGGCGCTGCTGCGGCCCACGAGGTCCTGCCCCCGGCCGAGGTGGAAGATCAGTTCCGTCACCGCCGGGGAGAGGGAGACGATCCGGGCCGCCTCCAGCGGAAGACAGCTCGAAAGCGCTCCGAGAAGTCCCCCCAGGATGAAAAAAATCCGATACCTTCCTGAAAACATCGCTCCGTTCCCTTTTTCCGGCGGCGCGCCGCCCGGCATATAATTTACAGGCCTTTCCCCGGAAATACAACCCCGGGGGGAGGGTGACGAAAGGGGGCGGTTTTGCCAAGTCGGTTTTTTTTGAAAGGAGGAGTCCGACATGCCCTTTTTCGATCTGATCTTTTTGCAGCGGCAGAGCAAGGCGGCCGCGCCCGCGGCGGCGGAGAAGAAGAAACCGCTGCCCCGAAGTCCCTTCCCCTCCGGCCGGGAGGCCGGGAAAAAGGAGGAGGAAGCGCCTCGGCAGGAAGAACCGCCTCGCCGTGAGGAACCTGTCCGCCGTGAGGGACCTGTCCGCCGTGAGGAACCTGTCCGCCGTGAGGAACCTGTCCGCCGTGAGGAACCGGTTCGGGGGGAAGAATCGCTCCGTCGTGAGGAACCGTCCCGGCAGGAGGAACCTGTCCGTCGTGAGGGACCTGTCCGCCGTGAACGTGCGTCCCGGGAGGAAGAACCGCTCCGCCGTGAGGAACCGTCCCGACAGGAGGAACCTGTCCGGGAGGAAGGACCGCTCCGGCGTGAAGAATCTGTCCGGGAGGAAGGACCGCTCCGGCGTGAAAGTGCGTCCCCGCGGGAGGAACCGGTCCGGCGGGAGGAGGTTCTCCGGCAGGAATCGTCCCGGCGTGAAAACGGCGCGGCGTTTTTTTCCGGAGAGGGGCGGCGTGAGTCCTCCGATGCCGGAAAGCCGTCCGCAAGTCTCGACGCCATCGCGGAATGCGCCGCAAAACAGGTGCGTTTCCTGCGGAAAATGGCCGACCTGATGCGGTCGCAGGCCGACGGGACATACTACCTTTGACGGGAGGAGGGAACATGGAGATCTTTCTTGCCGCCAACCGGATCAAGACTATGAACGCCGACCGGAACATCACTTCCGCCGCGCTGACCTACCACACCCGGGGGGCGCTGCCGGAGGAATACTCCGACGAGGCGGTGCTTTCGGCCGTTCTGGACGCGGCGCCGGAAAAAGTCGGTGCGGCCCGGCTCGTCCGGGCGGCCATCGTCGAGTACCACGGCGCGGGGGTCTACGAGATCGAAGTGAGCTACGAGTACGTCCCCTTTTCCACACGGGGCAGGCTCGGTTCCCGGCGGGCCCGGGACGAAAAGTGGTACATGAGCACGTCCAACACCACGGAACACATCCTTTCGGCGCTGGAGACCGCCGCCTATGGCGACGATGCGCCCCCCTCCGGGAATCTCATCAACTGGAACGGCCGGACGGGTCCCCTGTGCGCGGTCTCCGGAGCGGATATCATCACTTCCACTTTCCGGGAAAACTGCCTCCTCACCATCGACGCCGGAGACTGTACGGCCTCCTTCCGCAAAAAGATCGCAGACCTCACGGGCAGCGTCAACAGCCGCACGTTCCACGGCTGGGCCGCGGGGGAGGTCCTGTTCCTCGGCGCCAACTCCGGTCTGCCCGGATACAACGACCGGGGGGACGAACTTGTCGACGTCACGTTCAGATTCGCCGTCAGGAGAAATCGTTCATTGGTCGTCAACGGGCTTCATGTTTCCGCCGCAGGCTGGGACATCGTATGGCCGCTGGGCAGGGAACACGCCTATGTCAGCCGCGTCTACCCGCGGAACGACCTGAATCTGCTGGGGGTGGGCAAGTAGATGGATACCGGAAACTTCGTCTCTCCGGGAGACACGTGGCACCCGGAATCGGCCGCCCGCTACAACGGCGTCTCCGACATGCTGAACGGACTCGGCGTCATCGGTCCCTCGGGCCAGCGGTTCTCCGCGGGGGAATCCGCCGTCATCACCTGCCGCAACACGGGGAACACCCTTCTCCGGACGGGCAGTTACGTGACGGTCTCGGAGAACGGGACCGCCATGACGGCGGGATTCGACGACCCCTGCGGCGTCCTGCTGGAGGACTGTCCTCCGGGGAACTCCGCCGCGGTCCAGCTGGCCGGTCTCGCCCAGGTCGCGGCCGATTTTCCCAGGCCGCCCGGCATTCTGCGGCTCTCGCCGGCCTGCGTCCTGCTGAACAGCGTCGGCCACGACCTGTACCGGAATTACTTCAAGGTCGCCGCGACGGGATATTCCGACCGCGGCGTCATCACCGGCGTCCGCATCTTCGACGGGGGCGATCCGGAGAGCACATCCGCTGGCATGACGGACGTCGGCGACGTGCCCGTAACGACGCTCCCGGGGACCTTCGGGGACGGGACATTGTTTTTCGTCCGTCTGACTGTCCCGGACACGCCGCCCCCGAGCTCCGGAACGAATTTCTACACCCACACCTTTTTCACCGCCAGCCGGACAAATTTCCCCAACGCGTGGGAGCCCGTGGTCCTTCTCGCCGAGGTCGTCAACGGGCAGATCGTCCAGCGGTGGACGGGCGGCATGATCTACTGGCGGAGCCGCTTCATCATCGGCTTCGGGCTGGAGTATAATTTATGAGCAGATGGAGCGAATTCGGCTTTCCCGATTTGAACGGCGTATCCGCCGAAAAGGCCATCGCGGGGCTCCGCCTCGCCCTGTATGAGCGCCTCTATGCCATCGCCGGGGATAACGCAACGCTCCCCCCCGCCATCGTGAACCATCTCGATCCGATATGGCAGATAGAAAACTATCTCCGGGGGGCGGGGGTCACTGAATTTCTCATGCCCGACGGGATCACCACCTACAGCGGGCAGGCGGCGGCCGAATATCTCGGGGAGGAGCTGATCCCCGTCCCGCAGGGAGGCCGGTCCTTCAACTGGAGCAACCCCCATCCGCCCATCTCCCGGGAATGGCTCCAGCAACGGTATAGGATGGTGAATCTGATCTATCAGGTCCGGCCGTCAAGGATGACAAACTGGTCCGTCGTCGGCTACGGTGAGGGCCGGGGATATCCCAGTTCGGAGGCGTGGGCCGTTGTTGACGCGAATTATGCCGAAAACGACCGCGACGAATTTGATTTTCGTGGCTACTGTGAAGTCATTGTCGGCAATTCCCCGCCAATCTTTATATGCCAGAGGTCTGTCGGCGTCCCGGTCCGTTTTTATTACGGGCCCCACATCCCGGGGGATCTTGTCCTGAAGTTCCGCGTGGGGGTGCCGTATTCGTCCTTCGCCTTCGACGACTTCGGGACGGGCATCACGCAGGGGGAGCACACGGTCACAATAGAGACGCCCGCCGACGTGTCCTTCGGTGACATTGTGGACTTCCCCGGAAGCGCAGAAATGCTCTCCCGTCTCCGGGGCATCCGGGCAACCGAAAGCCGGGGCTTTTCCGTCGATTTCCAAAAAAAGTATTACGACATTCGCAAGGGCCTCGAATTTTACGACGAGATTTAACAGGAGGAAAAAATGGATATTTTCTACAACGTGACGCGGCAGTGCCGGGTGGACGAGGACAACTGCCGGCTGGCGGGAAATCCCGTGCTCTACTTCGGCGCGAGCCCGGAGTGGGTGCTCCACCTCTACACAGGGGAGCCTGGGGAGACGCCCGTCCCGCTGGACGCAAGCGGGATCCCGGCATTCCGCGCGGCGGTGGACGTGGACTGGACGCCCTCGACGGAGCCCATGTGCCGGACGGTCTCCGGGATCGACATCTCCGGCGCCGCCTCCGGCGTTATCGTCGTTCCCGTCGACGCCAACACCGTGCGCTTCGGTCAGGTCCTCAACGGGGCGCGCTCGAAGGATGCCTATTTCGAGCTCCGGGGCCTCGACACCGACGGCGACGTTGCGCTGCTGATCCTCTTCCCGGTGACGTGCCACAACGTGATCGACCCCGAGGGCGGCGAGCCTCCCGAGGACACCCCAAGCGGCTACGCCACCGAGGCCTATGTGGACGCCGTGGTCTCCCGGGAGATTTACGTTGAGTTCTCCGCCGACGGCGAGAGCTGGCACACGAGCTTGACGACTGGCGACCTTTACGAGCGGATCAAGCACGGCACCACCGGCGAGTGGTCAGACGCCTTCGCCATCCCCTACGGCCCCGCCGGGGAGGACGGGACGCTCATCGGATCCGCCGTTGACGTGACGACCGTGGACAGCTCGAACAACGTCACCTTCACGGGCTCCGCCGTTCCGGCGGGCGTCAAGGCTCCCTCCGGCAACTTCTACCCCGTCGAGAAGCGGTGTGTGTCGTTTTCCTCGGGGGACGTCGTTCTCAATTTCGACGCCTTCCTCGCCTACGAAAACGCCGCAAGCTTCTCCGGCACGTGGAAGGTCTACTTCTCCGGCGGTCCGCAGGGGCCGCAGGGGAACGCCCCCGTCCGCGGCGTGGACTACTGGACCGCCGCCGACATCGCCGCCATCGAGGCCTACTGCGACAACGCAATTCTCAATGGGGAGTGGTAAAATGAGCATCGCAAGCACCATGACCGCCCTCGCCAACGCCGTGCGGGGGAAAACGGGCGCGACGGGGAATCTCTCCGTCGCCGCCATGACGAC
>Ga0310696_10011708_pt1 | contig 10001 bp, 6 predicted proteins | sample AusTroGonzalo_MG_4_FD_203885 | JGI IMG/M metagenome (GOLD analysis project Ga0310696, IMG submission 203885) | Bovine rumen microbial communities from tropical cattle in Woodstock, Queensland, Australia - Gonzalo_02 (v2) (version 2) | ecosystem: Host-associated > Mammals > Digestive system >...
AGGAGGCCGCGGCGGCCGCCGCCCAGGGCGTCAAGGTCACCGACGGCAAGGCCAACCTCAAGGACTACAAGTACACCATCGCGGTGTCCGTCGCCGACTGTACCGGTTGCGGCAACTGCGTGGATGTCTGCCTCGCCAAGGAGAAAGCCCTCTCGATGGCTCCGTACATGGACCACGAAGCCGACCAGGCCGCGTTCGACTTCCTCAACGCGAAGGTGGGCTACAAGACCCCGCTCGATCCCAAGTCCAACATGAAGGCCACCCAGTTCGCCCAGCCGCTGTTCGAATTCTCCGGCGCCTGCGCCGGCTGCGGCGAGACCCCGTACATCAAGAACATCACCCAGCTCTTCGGCGACCATATGATGATCGCGAACGCGACGGGATGCTCCTCCATCTACGGTGCCTCCTTCCCGGCCTCCCCGTACTGCACCGATGCCCACGGCCACGGCCCCGCCTGGCAGAACTCCCTCTTCGAGGACTTCTGCGAGTTCGGCCTCGGTATGCGGCTCGGCTCCGAGCGCGTCCGCGACACGGTGGCCGCCCTCATGGAGAAGGGCCTGCAGTGCGAGAAGTGCAGCGCGGAAATGAAAGAACTCTACCAGAAGTGGCTCGACAACCGCAAGGACTACGCCGTCACCCGCGAGGTCACCGACAAGCTCGTCCCGATGATGGAGAAATGCGGCTGCGACGTCAGCAAGAGCCTGCTCGCCCTGAAGCAGTTCATCCCGGCCCGCAGCCAGTGGATCTTCGGCGGCGACGGTGCCTCCTACGACATCGGCTACGGCGGTCTCGACCACGTCCTCGCCAGCGGTGAGAATGTCAACATCCTGGTGCTCGACACCGAGGTCTACTCCAACACCGGCGGCCAGTCCTCCAAGGCCACCCCGGTCGGTGCCATCGCCAAGTTCGCCGCCTCCGGCAAGAAGATCCGCAAGAAGGATCTCGGCATGATGGCGATGAGCTACGGCTACGTCTACGTGGCCCAGGTCGCCATGGGCGCCAGCCCGGTCCAGTACATGAACGCCATCAAGGAAGCGGAAGCCTACGACGGCCCGTCCCTCATCATCGCCTACGCCCCGTGTATCAACCACGGCCTCAAGGCGGGCATGGGCCTGAGCCAGAAGGAGGAGAAGCTTGCCGTGGAGTGCGGCTACTGGCATCTCTACCGCTACAACCCGGCCCTCGAGGAGCAGGGCAAGAACCCGTTCACGCTCGACTCCAAGGAGCCCGACTGGACCAAGTTCCAGGACTTCCTCAAGGGTGAGGTCCGCTTCGCTTCCCTGTACAAGCTCTTCCCGGACAGCGCCGCCGAACTGCTCTCCAAGACCGAGGAGTTCGCGAAGGTCCGCCTGGGCACCTACAAGAGACTGGCCGGAAAGGAATAATGGTAATGCGCCCCGAATAAAGCGATTTCGCCACAATTCCGTCCCGACGAGGTTGGGACGGAATTTGGAAATAGCCGAATTTTATCCCTCCGAAGCGCCGATTTGTCCGCCAAATCGGCGCTTTTGTCACATTCCGGGCCCGCCGGGCACACTTCTTTGTGCAGACGCAGGTACAGCTCTACCTTTGCAGCCGTTTAAACAACCAACAACGATCATTATGGATAAGCTGACCCAAGAAAACAGTTTCCTGCGCTATTTCGAACGCGCCGTACGCGAATGCTGGGACAAGCCGGCACTGATTGAGTATAACGCCTCCAGTATCACCTATGGTGAACTGGCCGCCGAGTTGGAAAAGACCGTCCTGTGGTGGCGCGCCGCCGGCCTGCAGCCGGGAGACAAGATCGCCATCAACGCCCGCTCCAGCGCCAATTGGGGCAAGGCATTCTTCGCCGCCCAGACCGGCGGGTTCGTGGCCGTCCAACTGTTCAACGGCTTCACTCCGTCCGATACCCAGCGCCTGGTGAGCCACTCCGACAGCCGGATTCTCTATACGGAAAAAACCATTTTCGATAAGATGGACTTTGAGGCGATGCCCCTGCTGCTGGGCGCCATCGACACCAAGACGGGCGAGCTGCTGGCCTCGCGCGGCACCTTCGCGGAGGTTTACGCAAACCGCGACGCGCTGTTCGCCGCCGCCCACCCTTCCGGACTCCAGCCCGGGGATGTCCACTATCCCGACCGGCCGCTGGATGAGCTCTGCGCCTTGATGTACACTTCCGGATCCACCGGGAATCCGAAGGGCGTGATGATTACCGTCCGCAACTTCTCCTCCCACATTTATATGATCCCCAGCCATTTCCCGTACAAGCGCGAAGACAATTACGTGAGCGTCCTCCCGTATGCCCATATCTTCGGCCTCGTCTATGACCTGATGGCACCGCTGTGCTACGGGATGAGCCTTTGCATCCTCTGCGTGCCGCCGGTCCCGGCCAACCTGAAACCGGCCCTGCGCACCTACAGGCCGTACGTCTTCTTCGCCGTGCCGCTGATCCTGAACAAGATGCTGGACGACAGCATCGGAGAGTTCGTGCGCAGCAAGAGCGGCAGTGCCAAACTGGCTGATTTCGAGCATAATCCCGATTTCTGCGAGGCGCTCCGGACCATCTTCATGAATGCCCTGGGCGGCAACATCGGGCTCTATGTGACCGGTGGCGCCGCGATGCCGGAGGCCTTGGAGAAACTCCTGGTCCAGCAGCTCAAGACCCCCTTCGTGACCGGTTACGGGATGACCGAGGCCACGCCGAGCATCTGCCTGGGCAATCCGAAAAACTACAAGCTCAAGGAATGCGGTCAATATGTGGACGAGGTCCTGGACCTGAAGATCGACTCCCCCGACCCGGAGCACATTCCCGGTGAGGTCCTGATCCGCGGCCACGTCGTATTCGCCGGCTACTACAAAAACCCCGAAGCCACCCGGAACGCTTTCACGCCGGACGGCTGGTTCCGCACGGGTGATCTCGGCACCGTCGACAAGGACAAGGCCGTCTTCCTGGTGGGCCGTTGCAAGAGCATGATCCTCGGCGCGGACGGACAGAACATCTTCCCGGAGGAAATCGAAGTGGTCCTCAACCAGCTTCCCTACATCCAGGAGTCGCTCATCGTCGGCCGCAGCGGACACCTGACCGCCCTGATCGTCCCCGACCAGAACCTGCTGGCCGAGCAGAGCATCGGCTCGGACGAGCTCGACAGCATCATGAATGCCAATCTGTCGGTGCTCAACTCCAAAATCCCCGGGTATTCCGCGGTCGGCAGGTTCGAGATCCAGGCGGCGCCCTTCGCCAAAACCCCGAAAGGCAGCATCAAACGCTTCATGTACAAATAAATGTTGCTATTTTTGCCTGCATAAAGGATCATTATGATTAAAAGTGCGATTTGTGAGCTTCTCGGTATCGAGAAGCCGATATTCCAGGGCGGAATGGCCTGGATTGCCGACGCCCGCCTGGCTGCGGCCGTATCCAATGCCGGCGGCCTCGGACTCATTTCCTCCATCAACTTCGGCACCGAAGCCGTTCGCGCCGAGATACGCAAGGCCCGCGAGCTGACCGACAAGCCCTTCGGCGTCAACATCATGCTGGCCGCCCCCAACGCCGCGGAGATTGCCGAACTCGTCGTCGAGGAGGGCATCCGCATCGTTACCACCGGCGCCGGTTCCCCGGCCGCCTACATGCCCCGCTGGCAAGCCGCCGGGATCAAAGTGATCCCCGTGGTCGCTTCCGTGGCCTACGCCCTCAAGATGCAGGAGCTCGGCGCCACGGCGCTCATCGCCGAAGGGGCCGAATCCGGCGGACACGTCGGCGACACCCATACGATGGCGCTCGTGCCGCAGATTATCGACGCCGTCGACATCCCCGTGCTTGCGGCCGGCGGCATCTTCGACGGGCGCGGGGCAGCCGCGATGTTCCTGATGGGCGCCTGCGGCGTGCAGGTCGGTACCCGCTTCCTCGTCGCAGACGAGTGCCACGTCCACGATGTCTACAAGGAGCGCCTCATCAGCGCTACCGACATCGGCACGATGGTCACGGGCAAGAGCCTTGGCGATGCCGTGCGCAGCCTCAAGACCCCCTTCGCCAAGAAATTCGCCCGGCTCGAAGCCGATCCGAACGTCTCCGACGATGAGGTGCGCGCTTTCGGCACCGGCTCGATGCGCAAGGCGGTCTTCGACGGAGACCTCTCCGGCGGGAGCTTCCTCGCAGGTGAGGTGGCCGGCCTGATCAAGCAGCGGCAGACCGCGGCCGAGATCGTGGACGACATCATCGGCGGCGCCGAGCGGCTGCTCGCCTCCGCCCCCTCCCTCCTTTGCCGTGACATGTAGATAGTTGCTTGACCAACCACTACAAGTCACGCCCCCGGAAATAGATGTTGCGTGACCGGTAAAAGATTGATTATAAATAAATTACCAGATACGTAGTACCCAAAAATGGTACTACGTATCTCAGTTCTTTTTGACTTTCAATTATTTACCGGTCACGCAATATCTATAAGCAAAAGTTTTGCTATCTTTGCAAAAATAAGAGATGCTTATATGTTCGAGGATTTCAGACTGAAAGTTTTTGCGAAAGTGGCGGAGCTGGGAAGCTTCACCGCGGCGGCCAAGGCGCTGGGAGTCAGCCAGCCCGCCGTCAGCCAGCATATTGCCGAGCTGGAGCGCTTGGCAGGGGGACGTCTTTTCGAGCGCAGCCGCGGCCAGGTGGCCCTTACCAGCCGCGGGCAGCTCTTCCTGGAGCAGGCCAAGGTCATTCTTGAGAACTATCATCGCCTCGACTACACCTTCCGCGCCCCCGAATCCGTCCTTCTCCGGCACGTGCGGCACGAAGGGCGCCTGACCAACATCCTCATCCGCGAAGACCGCTTCGCCGACCTGGACGCCCCGGAGGACACCCCCGCCGACCGCACCCTGGACGCTGACGGGACCGCCATCCTCCCCTCCTTCTTCAACACCCACACCCACGCTGCGATGACCCTGATGCGCGGTTACGCCGACGACAAACCCCTGCAAGAGTGGCTGGAGCAGGATGTGTGGCCGTTCGAGGCCAACATGACCCCGGAGGATATCCGGCACGGGAACGAGCTCGCCGCCCGGGAAATGATTGCCGGCGGGACGACGTTCTTCAACGACATGTACTTCGACCTCGAAGAAGCGGTCGCCGTCGCAGAGGCTACCGGGCTTCGCGCCGCCATCGGCGTCACCATCCTGGACAACCATCCCAAATCCCAGACGGAAGCCCTCAAGGACTACATCAAGAATTGGAAAGATCCTACCGGCGGCCGCATCCAGCTCGTCATGGCGCCGCACTCCGTCTATACGGTCAGCGCCGAACGGCTCAAACGCTGCGCCAACTTCGCCCGCCACCACGGCCTGCTGCTGCATATCCATGTCAGCGAGACGCGCCGCGAGGTCGAGGACTGCATCCGGGCGCACGGCACCACGCCGGTCCGCTATCTGGACAAACTCGGCTTCCTCGGGCAGGACGTCATCGCTGCCCATTGCGTCCACGTGGACGCCGAAGAATGGAAGATCCTCGCGAAGCGCGGCGTCACCATTGCCCACTGCCCCTGCTCCAACATGAAGCTCGGCAGCGGCCGTTTCCCCTACGAACTGGCCCTCGAATCCGGTTGCCGCATCACCCTGGGCACGGACGGCGTCTCCTCCAACAACAACCTCGACATGCGCGAGGAAATGAAATTCGCCGCCCTGCTCGCCAAACTCACGGGCGACGCCTCCCTGCTTCCCGCCGGAGAGGTCTTCCGCTGGGCCACGCGCAACGGCGCCACATTCTTCGGCATCGATGCCGGGGAGATTGCCGTCGGCAAACAGGCTGACGCCATCCTCATCGACCTCAGCGCCCCGCAGATGCAGCCCTGCCACAACCTGATCTCCAACTGGGTCTACTCCGCCAACAGCGACATTATCCGGCACACGCTGTGCGCCGGACATATCCTCCAATAAAAAAGGGACCCCGAAGGGTCCCTTGAAAGGATACGCTGCGCGTGTGATTATTCGCCGGGAGCGATGGCACCCATCGGGCAAGCATCGGCGCAGGTGCCGCAGTCGATGCAGACGTTCGGGTCAATCGTGTAGACATCACCCTCCTGGATCGCTCCGGAAGGGCACTCACCCTGGCAAGTTCCACAAGCCACGCAGGTGTCAGGATTAATCTTGTAAGCCATTATCAGTAAATTTTAGTGTGTGTTCGGTCCGTATTTTGCAAATACCGGGACAAAAGTAATCATTTTTTCGTAAATTTGCAGTTATGAAGACGATTTTGACAATCTTGCTTGCGGCACTGTTCGCAGCACCCATCCAGTTTGACAAGACTGTGCACGACTTTGGCGAGATCAGCACCAAGGCCGGCAAGCAGACCTGCACCTTTACGGTGACCAACGACAGCGATGAACCCCTCTCCATCTTTGCCGTCGTTCCCTCCTGCGGATGCACGGACGTCGTGTGGCCGCGCGAAGCGATCGCCCCGGGCGCTTCCGGCGTGATCACCGCGACCTACTCCAACGACGAAGGTACTGGCACCTTCGACAAGAACCTTACGGTCTACACCTCCGCCCAGAAGAAACCGTACATCCTGCACCTCCGGGGATCCGTCATCAAGAATGCCAAATAGCAACTATACCGACGACAACATACGTACCCTCGAAGGCGTCGAGCATATCCGGATGCGTCCGGGTATGTATATCGGGCGTCTGGGCAATGGTTCGAACGAAAGCGACGGTATCTACGTCCTGCTGAAGGAAGTCATCGACAACTGTATCGACGAGTACGCGATGGGCTTCGGCAAGCAGGTCCTCGTGGACATCAACGAGGGCCACGTCAGCGTGCGCGACTTCGGCCGCGGCATTCCGCTCGACTCCGTCGTGAAAGCCGTCAGCATCCTGAACACCGGCGGCAAATTCGACGACAAGGCCTTCAAGAAATCCGTCGGCCTCAACGGCGTCGGCACCAAGGCCGTCAACGCCCTGTCCAGCCATTTCCTCGTCCGTTCCCACCGCGACGGCATCTGCTCCTGGGCCACCTTCGAAGCCGGCAAGCTGACCGGCGAAGGCAAGGAGGAGACCCGCGAGAAAAACGGCACGCTCGTCGAGTTCGACCCCGATCCCGCAATGTTCGGGCAGTACAGCTACAACATGGACTTCGTGGAGACGATGGTCAAGAACTACTCCTTCCTCAACAAGGGGCTGACCCTCCTGCTCAACGGCGTCTCCTACCGCTCCGACAACGGCCTGCTCGACCTGGTGAACGACAGCCTCGGGGAAGTTCCCCTCTACCCGCCCATCCACCTGGAAGGCGAGGACATCGAGATCGTCCTCACCCATGGCAACGCCTACGGCGAAAACATCTCCTCCTTCGTCAACGGGCAGAACACCCGCGACGGCGGCACGCACCTGGCTGCCTACCGCGAAGCCATCGCCAAGACGCTCAAGGAGTTCTACAAGAAGAATTATGACCCCGCCGACTGCCGCCAGGGCGTCGTCGGAGCCATCAGCATCAAGATCCAGGAGCCGAAATTCGAGAGCCAGACCAAGATCAAGCTCGGCTCGATGTACATGTGGGAGAAGAACGGCGACATCGGCCCCTCCATCCGCTCCTTCGTCAACGATTTCGTCGCAAAGAACCTCGACAACTACCTGCGCATCCACAAGGAGATCGTCCCCGTGATCGAGGAGAAGATCAAATCCTCCCAGCAGGAGCGCGAAGAGATCTCCGGCATCCAGAAGAAAACCCGCGAACGCAACAAGCGCACCAACGTCTACAACAAGAAGCTGCGCGACTGCAAGTTCCACTACAACGACAAAGTCACCGAGAAGACGCAGGAAAGCATCGAGAACTCCTCCATCTTCATCACGGAGGGCGACTCCGCAAGCGGCACGATCACCAAGGCGCGCGACGCCAACTACCAGGCTGTCTTCTCGCTGCGCGGCAAGCCGATCAACTGCTACAAGGAGGGCCGCAAGAAAGTTGCGGAGAACGAAGAACTGAACCTGCTCATTTCCGCCCTCGGCGTCGAGGACGACCTGGAGAACCTCCGGTACAACAACATCATCGTCGCGACGGATGCCGACGACGACGGCATGCACATCCGGATGCTCGTGCTCACCTTCTTCATGAAGTATTATCCGGACCTGATCCGCCGCGGCCACGTCCACATTCTCCAGACTCCCCTCTTCCGCGTCCGCAACAAGAAAGAGAACCGCTACTGCTACTCTCCCGAGGAGAAGGAGAAGGCGATCAAGGCCCTCAAGACCGGCGTGGAGATCACCCGCTTCAAAGGCCTGGGCGAGATCAGCTCCGACGAGTTCGTCCACTTCATCGGCCCCGAGATGCGGCTGGATCCCGTCAAGCTCGCCGAAGAGGAGTCCATTGCGGACATCATGTCCTTCTATATGGGCGACAATACCCTGGAGCGCCAGAATTTCATCCGCGCCAACCTCCGTTCCGAAGAGGAGCTGGAGGACGTCAACATTTAATCGTATTCGCCAGCTTCTCGATGTTGAGGCTGCGCGCCGACGCATCCACAATCTCCTTGTAGATACCGCCCGCACGATAGACCTCGTCCGGGTGGCCGCTCTGCTCGACGTGTCCCTGCTTGAGGGCGTAGATGACATCGGAATCGATGATCTGCGAGATGGAATGCGAGATCATGATCACGGTGCGGTCCTTCTTGATGGCGTCGATGCTGGCCTTGATCTGCTCGGTCGCGATCGCATCCAGCGAGGCGGTAGGCTCGTCGAGGAAGATGATGGGCGGATTCTTGAGGAACATACGCGCGATGGCGATGCGTTGCTGCTGGCCGCCGGACAGGTCCGCAGCCTTGTTCTGGAAGCCCTTCGGCAGCGCCATGACCTGGTCGTAGATATAGGCCTTGCGCGCCGCATCCACCACCTCCTCAAAGCTGGCGTCAGGCCGGCCGTAGCGGATATTCTCCTCAATGGTCCCGTCGAAGATGTGGTTCTTCTGCAGGACGAGGCCGATGTGTTCGCGAAGATATTTCGTGTCCCATTCCCGCAGGTCCACGCCGTCCAGCAGGATCGTCCCGACCTGCGGCTCGTAGAACTTGTCGAGCAGGTTCACGATGGTGCTTTTGCCCGCGCCTGACAGTCCGACCAGGGCCGTGATCCGGCCCGGAGCGATGGTCATATCGATGCCGAAGAGGGCCTGGTTGCCGTTGGGATAGGTGAAGTCCACGCCCTGGATCTCGAATTTGCCAAGCACCTTTTCCGGCTTGTAATCCCCCGAGGGTTCGACCTCCTCCTCGGAGTCGAGGATGCCGAAGAATCCTTCGGCGTAGATGAGCGCGTCGTTGACGTCGTCGAAAATGCGCTGGAGTTGCGTGATCGGGGCAATGACGTTGCTGAACAGCATCACGTGGTACATGATCTTACCGATCGTCATTCCCGGATATTCCTTCAGCACAAGGAAGGCCGTCAGGATGATCACCAGGACCGTGCCCACCTGCCGGACAAAACTCTTGAGGCCGTTGTAATAGAAGGCCACGCGGCGGGTCTTCATCTGGTTCTCCGTCACCTGGTTCTGGATGTCCAGCTGCTTGTCCGCCTCGATCCGCTCCCGATTGAAGCTCTTGATGACGTTGATGGAGTCGATGATGTTCTTGATGCCCTGGCTCTTGGTCTCCAGGTGGGAGCGCATCTCCCGGCGCCAACCCTTGAGCCGCCGCGCCTGGCGGTAGGTGATCCAGAAATAGACCGGCACGATGCCGAGGGCCACCAGCCCCACGTACACGTTGGCCGCGAACATCAGGATCAAGGCCAGCAACGCGCTGGTAAAGAGCGGCAGCAGGTCGATGAAAAAGTTCTGCACCGTACGCGAAAGGCTGCTCACGCCCTGGTCTATCCGCTGCTGGAGCTTGCCTGTCGCATTCTCATCGGTATTGAAATAGGCCATCCGGAAGGTCAGCACCTTCTCGATCACGCTCTGCGAGAGGTCACGCGAGACGAAGATGCGCATCCGCTCGCCGTAGTAGTTCTGCGCGAAGGTAATCAGGGCCGAAATGAGCTCCTTACCCAGCAGTACGACACTGATGATGGTCA
>Ga0310696_10011710_pt1 | contig 9999 bp, 6 predicted proteins | sample AusTroGonzalo_MG_4_FD_203885 | JGI IMG/M metagenome (GOLD analysis project Ga0310696, IMG submission 203885) | Bovine rumen microbial communities from tropical cattle in Woodstock, Queensland, Australia - Gonzalo_02 (v2) (version 2) | ecosystem: Host-associated > Mammals > Digestive system >...
CGCTGTGACTTGAGCGACAACAGCGACCCGGAACTTATCTACGACCGTTTCAAGGTGTCGAAGAAAGCTTATAAGCGAGCCATCGGCGACCTCTACCGCCGCCACCTCATCATCATCACAAACGAGGGCATAGCCCTGACATAATCATAATAGTATCGTCCCTTTCACTCCCTCCTCACTCCCCTTTCACTCCCCTTTCACTCCCATACAACGATGTCCCATCCCCTAGACAAATTCAGTTTCTGCCCCGTCTGCGGCAGTAGCCACTTTGAGGTGAACAACTTCAAGAGCAAGCGCTGCCATGACTGTGGCTTCACCTATTACGCGAATCCATGTTCAGCCACGGCGGCCTTCATCCGTAACAGTCGTGGCGACCTGCTCGTAGCCGTTCGTGGCAAGGAGCCTGCCAAGGACACGCTCGACCTGCCTGGTGGTTTCGTAGACATGAACGAGACAGCCGAGGAGGGCATCATCCGCGAGGTGCTTGAAGAGACTGGGCTCGTCATCACATCGCCCCGATACCTTTTCTCCATCCCCAACCGCTACCTCTACTCTGGCATGGTGATTCATACCGTGGACATGTTCTACGAAGTGAACGTGGCCGATGATGTCATTCCCCGTGCCGACGATGATGCCGCCGCCCTGAAATGGATGCCCATCGACGACGTAGACCCGTTACTATTTGGACTGCAAAGCATCAGTCAGGGTGTTCGACAATATCAGTCGGAGATATTGACTTTGTGAAAGCTTTTAGGGTTAAAGAGGAAGGCTGACGATAAACCGGCAGCCATCGTGGTAGTCTGGGTCCATGGTAAGTTCGCCGCCTAGGTTGAAGATGTGACGCTTGGCCAGCGGCAGACCGAGGCCCAGGCCTTCGGAAAGGCTATCGATTTTGGTAAAGAACGCGAACATTCTTTCGCGGTGTGAATCGTCAATACCTTTTCCTGTGTCCTCAACAATGAAGAAAACTGTTTTATGGGCATTATCAGGCTTATCAGACAAATGGGTCGTTACGATGAGCCTCAGATGCTGTCCGTCAGAGTACTTGGCCGCATTAAAAAGCAGCTCGCGTAGCGTGCGCTCCAAGTAGAGGCTATTGGTCTTTATACATAAATCGTCAGCCACATCTGTGTGGAAGTTGATATTAATGTCGGGGAAGTGTATATTGATGTATTCGATGGCAGCGTGTGCCAACTTGTTACATCCTACCTTGTCTTGCTTGTTGCTTTTCAACTCCTCGTTTAATCCTGTATCTGAGCTGTCGAAGAGCATCAATGCCATACGGTAAAGTATTTTGGAGTTGTGGTCTATGGTGGTGGTAATGACTTTCATTTCCTCATCATTGAGCCGGGGACTGTTGCTGAGAATCTGAGTGAACCCCATGATGATGTTCAACGGTGTGCGTATCTGGTGGCTGATGTTCTGTATGAATTCCGTCTTCTGCTGGTTGGCCTCTTCGGCCAGGCGGGTTGCCTCTGCCAGCTCTTCGTAGCGTCGCTGTGCCAGTTCCGTTGTGTAACGCACACTGCCCATGTGGAAATTGAGTCGCTGTAGCATCGATGCGAAGCTGTTCTGCAGGCTTCCTATGGCATCTTCGCGCTGGCTGCGCGGTATGTGCACCTCCATGTTGCCCGAGGCTATGGTCTGTGTCTTGACAAGCAGTTCGTTGAGCGGGCGTATGGAGTGGGCCACGGAATGATGGCATAACAGGAGGATGAAAATCAGACCAATGACGAGCAAGGGCAAAATGATGTAGGTCTGCTGATAATATCCAGACAGGATGTCGTCGTCAGGACAGACGAGTGCCAGGCTCCACATCGTGCCGGGTACTCGTTGATAGGTGACGAGGCTGTGCACACCTTCAAGGTCGAGGAACATATTGCCAGTATTGCCCTTAGTCATTTCGTGCCCCAGGGCAATGAGGACGGGCTGCTGGCTTGGTGAGGCTTCGTCGAAGATTGATTGAGAGAAAAGGCGTGAGGAGTCAGGGTGAACGATGTATTGGCCCTTTTCGTTCACCATCATGAAATAAGAGTTGGGATAGGGTTTCTCTTGAGAAATGACCTTTGAGACACGTTTCAGCGAGATGTCGGATGAAATGATGCCCACCAACCGACCCTGTAAGTCGTGTATGGGCCTGCCGAAGGAAGATATCATGCCTTCCAGGGTCACCTCGAGCGAGTCGGTCTCGTCGAAGAAGTCCACCCAGTATGGGGCATCCTTTTGGCGTGGCAACCTGTACCAGTCTTTACTGAAATAATCATACGGCTCCTCTATCACGGTGATGATTGAGTCGGGAATGAAGGGGGTGTCGGACTGACTCACATCAGACACCCGATTTTGGCGTATGGTGTAGGCAGAAAAATAGCGACCGTATTCTGGAAACACGTCGGGTTCCATGCTGATACTACAGCCATCGATGCTCGGATTGAAACTCACGATGAAACGAGTAAGAGCCAGGATGGAGTCGGGATGCAGCTGTTCTGGAATGAACATGCTAATGGCATTGGTTGCCGTCTCAACGGAGTTGAGGTGTCTGCAAAGGCGCTGCATGGTGGTGTTCAAGGTACTATTAACGCGACCCACTGCCTCTTCACGTATCATACGCCGCGAATGTGTGAAGAGTATGCCCAGCGAGATGAAGAAGACAGGTACGGCAAGCAGCAGCACCGTCAGGCTGAGCTTCGTAGAGAACGACTTGCGGATGTCAATCATCGTCGCCCTCCTTTCTCCTTTCCTCGTCTGAAAGGTTTATCAGGTTGTCCAGTAGCTTGGCGATTGTTTCACCCTTCTCATGGATATCTTCGGCCAAAGCAGCACCTTCCGCCCCTTGAGCGAGACTATTTACGTTCCTTTCGATAGCCTCAGCGGGGCCAATCATCTGGTTCGTCATGTTGCGCAGGAAGGCCATTTTCATGCGGTCGGCCTTCTGTGCCTGTTCGTAGGCTGTCTTCAGACTCTTGCCGCGCTCCTGTAGTGTCACGGTCAGCTGTTCTAGCTCGCCTATATGCGAAGACAGAGACTGCTGCATCTGCTGGAAGTTGTCCTGCAGACGGCCTATCTCGTCTTTCTGGTGACTGTCGGGGATAGTCTCGTCATAGTGACCATTGGCAATACGCTTTGCCGAGTCGGTCAGCATCTGCAAGGGGAGCAGCTGGCGGTGGATGAAGATGCTGCAGAGTAGCAGCAACAGCAACAGCCCCACGACTGCTATGGCCAGCACATAGAAACGCAGGTTGTTATAGTCGCCGAAGATGTCGTCTTTGGGGTAGGCGATTCCTACGCTCCAGTTCACTTCTTCCGTTGTACGTCCTGGCGTGAAGGAACGTTTGAAAGGTTTGTAGAATACGTAGTAAGAGGTGCCGTTGATGAGTATTTGCCTGTAACCTGTCTCGCCACTCACCATTGCCTTTGCCGCTTCCGTTACAGAAGAGTCAATTCCGAACTCAGAGAGCTTGAACACATTCTGGTAAAGCGATGCGTTGCTGTCAGGACGCACGATGTACGAGCCATCTTCGTCTAGCAGCGTGCAGAAAGAGTGAACCGACGGTTTTGCTGAAAGGACAATGCGTGACAGCAGATTGAGCGACACGTCGACACCAATGACACCGATTGGCTTGCCGTCCAAGCCTAAGATGGGCAGACAGAAAGTGACCACGTTAAAGGCGTCTCCCAGATTCCTTACCGAAGGGGAATTCCTATATTTATCCTCGTCCTCTACGGAGAGTGGCTTCATCCATCCGGGTGCTACCTTCTTCATGGTCTCAGCATACCATTCCTGCTCCGTGTAGGGAGTGTCTCCGAAAGTCTCAGACCGTACAATTTGCGAGTTGTCTGTGCGGTGGTAATAGGCCATGAAGTTTTGCCCGTCTTTGTAAAAGTCGGGTTTTAAAGCGATGGCGCAGCCCACCACGTATGTGTTCGATTCCACCAACTGGCGGCTGGCCGTCAGCACTTTCTCCTTGTTGTTCAGATAGGGCAAAACGTGGAAGTAAAAGTTACCGGTTGTCTGTTCCACGGTCAACAGGATGTTGTCGATATGCTGCATGGTGGATTCCAGCGTTTGAGTAGCTTTCTGCAAAGCCTCCTCTTTGAGTGCCTTACGTGCATAAATCATCATCACCACAAGCGAGGCAAGAAGCACCAAAGCCATGGATGACACCACTATCAGGCTGAGTCGTACTGATAAGGTTTTTTGGATGATTTTAGGCAATCGTAGCATATCGACAGCAAAATTAAGCAAATTTTGCGGAACAGCAATATCTTAACCCACAAAAAAAGTTAAATCTCTTTTCCGGGTCTATCGTCTGATATCATAGTGGAAGGAACTGAACATTGCTTTGCCACCTTCGGTGGGTGCCGTGGTGTAGCAGAAAAGACCTATTCGCGAGCCTTTCCAGTAGCCCATACGAAGTGGGAAAGGCTTCCCAACGGGGGTGAAGCGATGTCCGTCAGTGCTGGTGGCCAGTTGGTGGAGGTTGCGATCGCTGTCGATGGTGACACGCAGGTATACGGTCTTTTTGGTGCAGCGGCCAAGGAGGGTACGCTGGCCGTCTTGTTCCAGATAGAAGAAGAGTTTACCGTCCTTGTGGCAGATGCCCACGCCCATGAATTGCTTGCCCGTACAGAGCAGACCGGCGTGGTCGCCGTCGCGAAGGGCAGAGGCGTCGATGGTGACGGTGGCCTCGCTCTCGTAGCCAACGGTCTTTTGCGTCAACATGTTACGGCTGGCTTTCAGACTGTCGGCGGGCAGGGCGTGGAGGGTCAGCCAGCCCTGTCGCTCACTGAGGCTCCAGGCTGAGGAGACGGGGTTGTGGTTCCACTGCCAGACGGGGGAGAGGAAGGGGGAGGCTGTAGGCTCTATAGTTTCTATAGTATCTATAGTCTCTATAGTGCCTATAGTTTCTATAGTTGTTTTCAAAGGTTTTTCCCAGACGGCCACTGGCTCTCCGATGCCATTACCGTCGATGTCCACACCGATGAGGGGCCAGTCGTCTTTCCATCGTGCTGGTTGCAGGTGTACCACGCGGCCACGGGGATGCGTCTCCTGAAAGTGGAAAAACCACCAAGTGCTGTCGGTAGCCTCAACGAGAGCACCCTGGTGCGGTCCGTTGATATTGGTGCTGCCCTGTTCCAGAACCACACGTTTCTCGTATGGACCGTAGATGTTACGCGAGCGCAGAACCGTTTGCCAACCAGTGCCAACACCGCCCTCGGGGATGATGAGATAGTAGTAGCCGTGGCGTTTCATCATCTTCGTGCCCTCTGCCACAGGGCCAGTGTAGACCGTCACACCATCATCTAGCAACTGTCTGCCGTCGGCACTCATGCGGTGGATGATGATAGGACCAGCACCATACTGGCTACGCCCTAGGTAAGCCTGTCCGTCATCATCCCAAAAGGGACACGGGTCTTCCCATTTCTCCACGGCCTTGACACAGTGGAGCGGACTCCATGGGCCACGGGCATCACGGGCCGTAGACATAAAGAGTCCCTCGTCGGGCGTACAGAAATAGAGGTAGAACAGCCCGTCATGATGGCGTATGGCCGGTGCCCATGAGCCGCCACCGTAGTGTTCGTTGGTGTCCCAGCCGGGGTAGTCAAAACGGTCGTACACTTGACTGACCACTTGCCAGTTCACCAAGTCGTTGGACTCCAGCACCTGCATACCCATGAAATGGAAGTCGGAGGCCACCATATAATACTTGTCATCCACTCGGATGACGTCAGGGTCGCTGAAGTCGGCGTTCAGCACAGGGTTCTTGTACGTGCCGTTCAGTTGGTCGCCCCAGTCCAGTGGCTGTTGTGCCTGTGAGGCGTTGATGGCCAACATGGCCATTGCCGCCGTGAAGAGTTTTTTAGCAATCATGCAGCAAAAATACACTTTTCCTGGAAATAATGCAAGGAATTGCGAAAAAAGTTGTACTTTTGCAGCATGATTAGACGATTATTTAACATTTTGCTGACAGGGATGCTGTGTGTAACCGCGTCGGCGAGAGATTACAACATTGTGGACTTCGGAGCCAAGAACGACACAACGGTACTCAGTACTGAGGCCATTCAGAAAGCCATTGACGTTTGTTCGGAAAAGGGCGGCGGTCGTGTAGTAGTGCCTTCTGGCATGTACAAGACTGGTACGCTGGTGCTGCGCAGCCATGTGGACCTACACATGGAAACGGGCGCGACACTCTACGGCAGTACCCGCTTGGAGGACTACCGACCGATGAAGACCAACTACGTTTCGCTGCGCACCTGGGATGAGACCGTGCAGCTTATCTTCGCCGATAATGTGCAGGACGTGCATATCAGCGGACACGGCACTATCGACGGACGCGGCTCAGCGTTCAAGAAGCTGTCTTGGAATGACGAGGGCATCACCCGTCCACACCTGTTGCGCTTCATCCAGAGTCAAGACATTAGCATTAGCGACGTGACGCTCCGAAATAGTGGTTGCTGGATGCAGCACTACCTGGCTTGCGACCGTGTTCAGATACGTGGTATCAAGGTGTTCAATCGCAACAACTACAACAACGATGCGCTTGACCTGGACGGCTGCCACGATGTGACCGTCAGCGACATGCTGGCCGACAGCGACGACGATGCCATCACACTGAAGTCTACGTCGCCACGTCTTTGCGAGAACATCGTCATCCACGACTGTATTGTCAGTAGCCACTGCAACGGAATAAAGCTGGGCACGGAAACCAATGGCGGCTTCCGCAATATCAATATCTCTAACTGCGTGGTGAAGCCCTCCGCAGACCAGACGACGCAGTTCTTCGGCGACTCACTGAAGCGTGGCACGTCGGCCATATCGCTGGAGATTGTCGACGGCGGCGTACTGGAGAATGTCCATGTGTCTAACATCGTGGTAGAAGGCACCGAGTCGCCCATCTTCATCCGTCTGGGCAACCGTGCCCGTGGCTATGCCAAGGACGTACCTGTGAATAGGGTCGGGCATATCCAAGGTGTGCATCTCTCTAATATCACGGTGAACGGAGCAGGACGAACGGGGTGTAGCATCACTGGTCTGCCAGACCACCCTGTCGAAGATATCTGGCTTTCGGACGTCACCATCCATCAGCAGGGCGGTTGTCAGAACGTTGACATTCCTACCGACGAAAAGGAAAAAGACTACCCCGAGGCTACGATGTGGGGCGTGCTTCCTGCCAAGGGCTTCTTCGTGCGCCACGCCCGCAATGTTCATTTCAGCAATGTCACCATTACCACCATCCAGCCCGACCAGCGGTCCGAATATGTGAAGGTGGATGTAGAATAAATTGCGGATGAACCAGTTACATACGACAACCGAGAAAAGTTAAAAAAGAATAAACAACGGCTAATAGTCGCCGTCTATTCATTGTGTTACACGGAAAAGCCTTACCTTTGCACGCACTATTCAAGGGGTGTCCGCTCTGTTGGGCGGGCTGAGATAATACCCTCAAACGAACCTGATGCGGATAATACCGACGAAGGGATGAAAAAACAAATGCAATGAAAAGACTACTTCTACTATCGGCATTGGTGGCCAGCACGGTCGCCCAGGCCGAAACCATCGACACGCTGCGGCTCTACAGCCTACAGGGCGTGCAGGTGGTGTCGACGCGCGCGTCGAGAAACACTCCCGTGGCCTACACCAACGTGGACGCGGCACAGTTGAAAACCCTTAATCACGGACAGGACGTGCCTTACCTGCTGTCGCTGACGCCCTCGGTGACGATGACGAGCGACGCTGGCAATGGCATCGGCTACACGTCGTTACGCATCCGAGGCACCGACCCCTCGCGCATCAACATCACCGCCAACGGCATCCCAATGAACGACGCGGAGAGTTCCACCGTGTTCTGGGTGAACATAGGCGACTTCGCCTCCAGCGTACAGTCGATGCAGATACAGCGCGGCGTGGGCACCTCAACCAACGGTGCCGGAGCCTTCGGTGCCTCGCTCAACATGCAGACGGAAAACATCGGCATGAAGCCCTTCGTGGGCATAGACTTGAGCGGCGGCTCCTACTACTCGCACAAGGAGACCGTGCGCTTCGGCACAGGAATCCTGAACGACCATTGGGGCGTGCAAGGCCGTTTGTCAAACATCGGCACAAAGGGCTATCTGGACCGCGCCTCGGCCAAGCTGAACAGCTACTTTCTGCAGGGCGGCTACTTCGGTGACAATCGCGTGGTGAAGCTGGTCACCTTCAACGGCACAGAACAGACCTACCACGCATGGAACTATACGTCGAAATATGAACAGGAGTTGCTGGGCCGGCGTTTCAACTCGTGTGGCGTGATGGGCTACGATGCCAACGGCATCCCCACAGGCTACTACCGCAACCAGACAGACAACTACCACCAGCAGCACTACCAGCTACTGTGGAACGAGCGCTTCGCTCCTGAGCTGAACCTCAACGTGGGCCTGCACTACACCAACGGCGACGGCTACTACGAGCAATACAAACGCAACCGCAAGCTGAAGAACTACGGCCTTGACGATGGGCAGGGCAACCGCAGCGACCTGGTGCAGCAGAAATGCGTTGAGAGTGACTTCTACGGTGCCGTGGCCTCGCTCATCTTCAACAACCGCAAGAACGTGGAGGCCACCTTCGGCGGCGGCTGGAACAAGTATGTGTGCGACCATTTCGGCGAGGTGAAGTGGGTGAAAAGCCCTGTAGTGGCCACTACGCCCGACTTCGAATACTACCGCCACCGCGCCAAAAAGACCGATTTCAACGTCTATGGCAAGACAAACTGGGAAATCATCAATCCCCTCCCTTCGGGGGAGGGGCCGGGGGTGGGGCTTTTTGTCGACCTACAGTATCGTCACGTGGGCATCAAGATGCAAGACCCTTCCAACGACTACGTGGCCAACCGCAGCACGGACTATGTCATCGACGAGAAGTATAATTACTTCAACCCCAAGTTTGGCGTGAATTACGACATCACTCCCCGCCACCGCCTCTACGCCTCTTACGCCATTGCCCACAAGGAACCTGTGACCAACAATTTCGAGGAGTTGCCCTTAGAGGAAATCAGGAGCGAGCGGCTGAACGATCTCGAGGCCGGCTATAAGTTCCAAAGCCGACGCTTCTCAGCCGGGGCCAACTTCTATTGGATGAACTACAAGGACCAGTTCGTGCTCACCGGCGAACTGAACTACAACGGCGAGGGCAAGACCCAGAATGTGCCCAAGAGCTACCGTTTAGGACTGGAGTTGGAGGCTGCATGGGAGCCTTTGGACTGGCTGCGATGGGACGCAAACGCCACCTGGAGCCGCAACCGCGTGAAAGACATGACCGTCACCCTCAACGATGGCGAGACCGTGCGCAATTTAGGCGACACACCATTGGCATTCTCCCCCGACTTCATCCTGAACAACGTCCTCACCTTTACCTATAAGGGTATGCGCGCACAGGCTCAGATGCAGTACGTCAGCGACCAGTACCTCACCAACACGGGCTTCAAGGAAATTGCCTGCAAAGATGCCAAAGGCAACGACTGCAGTTCCACCCTCCTGCTGAAGAGCCACTTCCTGACTAATCTTGACCTGTCGTACACCTTCTCGCTGAAGGCCCTTCACATGAAGGAGGCCACAGTGGGCGTGACGCTCTACAACCTGTTCTCGGCCAAGTTCGACAACAACGGTTGGGCAGCACCGCAGTACAAGGCTCTGGCCGACGGCAGCGTCATCGCCGTCAATGAGTGGGATGTGCTCGACGGACGTGACTCCACTGGCGGACAGGCAGTTGGCTTCGCACCCTCCGCACCCTTCAACGTCATGGCTCACCTGTCGGTTAACTTCTAATGGAGTGAAAGGGGAGTGAAGGAGGAGTGAAAGGGGAGTGAAAGGGACATTACTTTTGCACTCCCCTTCCAATTCCAAAAGTAACGTCCCTTTCACTCCCCTTTCACTCCCCTTTCACTCCCCTTTCACTTCCAAAAGTAACGTCCCTTTCACGCCCGCGGCGCGGCCCCGGGGCGGCGCGGGGGCGGGGCGGGGGGGGGC